>Ga0209514_10003668_pt1 | contig 21596 bp, 22 predicted proteins | sample Subgrocontami58m_FD_187452 | JGI IMG/M metagenome (GOLD analysis project Ga0209514, IMG submission 187452) | Subsurface groundwater microbial communities from S. Glens Falls, New York, USA - GMW37 contaminated, 5.8 m (SPAdes) (version 3) | ecosystem: Environmental > Aquatic > Deep subsurface >...
TTCCTGGCTGCCTGGCCGACAGCCAGCCAGTCTTCCGGTGAAGGAGCCTGGCCCAGCACTTTGGAGGCCTGCATAAACAGCATAACGTCGCCCATCCGTTGGGATCTGTCCCTGATCGCTTCCAGACCGGCCGTATGGTTTGCCTTTTGATAAAACTCGAGGGCGTCCGCGATTCGGCCGGCCTCGAGATACCCGTCGCCATAGGCAATCAGTTCGCCGACACTTTTATGCTCCGTATAGAGTAAAAGTTGTTTCTTCCGATAATCGGGGAGAAGATTCATGGCCAATTCTTTTCTTTTTCCTATTGTTGGATGGTTGGTGGCAAGATAGTAGACTTTATCCCATATGTCAAGGCAGCAGGACCCCGGCCATTGAAAAACGCCCGTCCCCGCTTTCGCGGGTACGGCGCCTGCGGCGGTCCCGCATCCTTCCCATCGGAGGCCTGGCACCCGGACATTTTTGAACAGCCGGCAACAATTACTATTTGACCAGGCGCCGCAATGCCTCTTCATACTTTTCCCTTGTCCGGTCAATGATATGGGAGGGCAGTTTTGGCGCCGGCGGCTGTTGATTCCATCCGAGTTCGAGAAGATAGTCCCGCAGGAACTGTTTATCGAAACTTTTCTGGGGCCGGCCGGCCTCATAGTCGTCCCGAGGCCAGAAGCGCGAGGAATCAGGGGTAAGCAGTTCGTCGATGATGATCAGTTCCCCGTCGATGAGGCCGAATTCCATCTTGGTGTCGGCGATGATGATTCCTGCTTCCGCCGCTATCTTTTCCGCCCGCCGGTAGACGGCAATACTCGTTTGCATGACGTGCCGGGCTAAATCAGCGCCGATCATCTTTTCCATTTCCGGGATGGTGATGGAGATGTCGTGGGCGCCCGCTTCGGCCTTCGTGGAAGGGGTGAAGATAGGTTCCGCCAGGCGTTCCGATTCTCTGAGTCCCTCGGGCAGCCTGATGCCGGACACTGTTTTGCAGGCGACATAATCCTTCCATCCGGAGCCGCTGAGATATCCCCGGACGATGCACTCCACCGGCAAGGGCCGGGCTTTCCGGACCAGCATGCTGCGCCCCTCCAGCACTTCCCCGTAGGGCCGGCAAACTTCCGGATAGCTTGCGGGATCGGTGGAGAGAAGATGATTGGCGATGATGTCCTCCATCTGCCGGAACCAGAAGGCCGACATGCGGGTGAGGATCTCCCCCTTCCCGGCAATGGGATCAGGCATGATTACGTCGAAGGCGGAGATACGGTCCGTAGTAACGATCAGCAGGCATTCATCCACCGCATAAATGTCGCGTACCTTGCCCCGGCCTATTAATTTTAATGCCGGGAAGCTCGTTCCCATCAGTCCTGCTTTTTTCATCTCTCTCCCTACCCGACAAAGGGGTTATACATTTTCTCGTGGCCGATCGTCGAGGTAGGCGTACGGCCGTAGTTATGGCCCGGCAGGACGATGGTTTCTTCGGGCAACCTAAACAGCCGGTCATGGATCGATCGATACATGATATCCCAGGAACCGCCCGGGAAATCAGTTCTGCCGACGGCCTCGACAAAAAGCGTGTCCCCGGTAAAGACGACGCCGTTCAGCAGCAGGGACATGCTGCCCTCGGAGTGCCCCGGCGTGTGCATAACGGTCAGTGTGATGTCGCCGACGCGGATCTGTTCCCCCTCTTTTACCTTGATATCGGCCGGCGGCGACGGGTCGGCGTGGAAGATGGTCCGCAGTTGATCAGCTGAAGTGGTCAGCCGGTAGGCATCGTCTTCATGGACGATTATTTCCGCACCGGTGAGTTTCTTCATGTCGCTGTTGCCGGTTATATGATCCAGATGGCCGTGGGTGTTGACGATATACTTGATCTTGAATTTATTCTTTGCGGCGAGCGCGGCGATGTCCGCCGTTTCCGCCGCCGGGTCAATGACCAGCGCTTCTCCGCTTTGCGGGTCGCCCAAAAGATAGGCGAAAACCATCATTTGACCGACCTGCATTTGTTTTAAGAACATGATGTTTCCCCAAAAATCGTCCTGCGGGGGTCTGCCCGGCAAGGACGCAGGCCCCTATGTTTTTTGTATGTATCCCGTAAGAAATCGGCCTTCCCGGCTGATCTCCAACAATTTTTCCCCCGCTTGGGCGCACCAGGCCGGGAGGTCCTCGGCGAATCCCGGGTCGTCGGCTACTATTTCCAGGATTTCGCCGGGCTTCAGGCTGGCCATCTCCTGTTTCGTACGCACGATGGGCATGGGGCAAAAAAGCCCGGTGCAATCGACAGATTTAGCGGGTTTCATATGAAGGAACTGACCTTTGTTTTCCCGGCTTCACGCAGATAAAAGGATGAGAATCATTAATCCGTGCCTTCGGCCTTCTTCGTGCTGCATTCAGGACAGGCGTCCAATGTCCGACTGTAAGAGGCTTTACATTTATCGCACTTAATAAAGGCAACATCGCAGGGTTGGCAAAAGGGAGGTTCCAGGCATTCCTTCACCATTTCGGGCTCACAAAAGCCGCATCCGCATTTCTTTTTCATGATTTTCCCCCCCGCTTTTGCCGGTAATCTTCGATGGCCCTGTGCAGCGCGTCTGCTCCCAGGTTCGAACAATGCATCTTGTTGGGCGGCAGACCACCCAGCTCTTTGGCGACGCTGGCATTGGTGATCTGCATGGCCTCGTCCAAAGTCTTTCCCATTGCCATTTCACTCACCATGGAGGATACGGCGATGGCCGCCCCACAACCGAAAGTCTTAAATTTTACGTCATCAATGGTGTTATCCTTGACCTTGATATAAAAGCTCATCATATCGCCGCACACGGGGTTGCCGATTTCTCCGACACCGTCGGCGTCCTTTATTTCACCCACGTTGCGGGGGTTCTGGAAGTGGTCCATCACTTTCTCGGAATAAAATGGCATAACCTTCTCCTATTCATTTTCATCGATTTGACATTCGCCTTCTTCATGTTCGTGTTCGTAATCCGTGCCCGGTCCCGCAGCCCGGCGCTGGCCCGTTTTCTGGAAGTAACTGTAAAGAGGGGACATATCCCGTAGTTTGGCGACAATCGGCGGAAATTCGGCCAGCAGCGCCTCAAGGTCGGCATCGGTGTTGTATTTGGAGAACGTAATCAAGATGGAACCCTGACCGACGGCCGTATCGACCTTAATTGCCGAAAGGACATGCGACATCTTGAGGGCCTTGGAAGCACAGGCGGAGCCGCTGGAGACATAAATGCCTTTTTGGTCCAGAAAGAGAAACAGGCCCTCGCCTTCCACGAACTCTACGGAAATATTGACATTGTTGGGTAGCCGCATTTCCGGATGGCCGTTGAAATAAATGTAGGGTATTTTTTCCGGCAGCTCCGCCGTCAGACGGTCCCGGAGGCGGAGCAACTGTTGGCGGTTTTCCTCCATCTCCTGTTCGGCAATCGTGCAGGCGGCGCCGAAGCCGGCAATGGCCGGCACATTTTCCGTGCCGGCGCGCCGGCCGCTTTCCTGGATTCCGCCGTCGATCTGCGGTACAATCCGAATCCCTTTCCTGATATACAGCGCGGCAGCGCCTTTCGGTCCGTAAAATTGTGCGCCCGAGAGCGTCAGCAAATCGACCCCCAGGCTGCTGACATCCAAGGGAAGGATGCCTGCGGTACAGACGGCATCGGTATGGAAGGGGATATTCCTGGTCCGGCAGAGGGCAGCGATTGCGGCAACCGGCTGGATTGTGCCGATCTCCGGGTTAGCGTGCTGGACGGAAACCAGGATGGTGTCTTCCCGGAGCGCCTTCTCCACGTCCGCGGGATTCACCAGGCCGTAATGGTCGACAGGCAGCTGGGTCACCTCAAAACCCTGCTGGCTGAGGCGCCGGGCGGCATAGAGGACCGAGAAATGTTCTATTTCCGAAATGACAATATGCCTGCCCTTTTGCCGGTAAGCCTCGGCCACGCCTTTGACGGCCAGATTATTGGCCTCCGAGGCGCAGGAAGTGAAGTATATTTCGTTCTCCTTACTGCCGATCAAATGGGCCACTTCTCCCCGGGCCTTTTCGACGGCATCCCGGGAACGGGCGCCCAGGGTATGGAGGCTTTGGGCGTTGCCGTAAAGCTCCCGGAAGTAGGGAAGCATGACCGTAAGCACCCGTTCGTCCACCCTGGTATTGGCATGATTTTCAAAATATATTTCCGGCATCAATCTATCCTGTTTGAGATGAAACGTAAAAGAATATACTTATTAGGAAAAAACATGTCAAGCTTATAAAGAGGAAAACGCAATAACTCTCAGAAATTGACCTAAGTCAAGGTGCTGATTCGGACATTTGTATAGAAGGTAGATGACAGGCAACGCTTTTTTCCGGTGCCCGAATGATTGGCAGGAAAGGAAGAAAAAGATGAAGACCGATTCGCAAAAGAAGAGCAGCGTTCTGGCGACACTATCATTGAAAGAGTCGGGCTGCAGTGTTATACTTAAGAAGTTATCATAGTCATGAGGCAAGGAGTGGCTGGCGATGAATAATCCAATCTTACCGGCAGATATACTTAGCCAGGAGCACGAGGCCGTGTGTAAGAAGCTCGACGCCCTGGAACGGTGCATTAACCATCTGGATAAGAAAGAGGCGATTGCCGCGGAGCTTCGCGAACTGATAGCCTTCTTTAATGCCGATTTCTGGATACACTTTGATAAAGAGGAAAAGGCCTTCTTTCCGGAATTCGATAACTTCATGCCGCACGGTGTCGGTCCCCTTGCGGCAATGCGGGATGAACACGATGCGTTGCGCAATACGGAGGAAATGTTGGCTGAAGCCGTTGCCGCATATCTCAATAACGATGACTGCGCCCAGATCAGGCAGTCCATCCTGGAATACGGTGCCCATTTTATCGGGACGTTAAGATCCCATATTACGAAGGAGAACGGTTTACTGCCCACAATGGCCGAAATGCACCTGGGACCAAGGCAGAATGAGCGGGTCCTGAACCTTTTTGCCGAGCTGGAAAAAGCTCAAGGCGGTAAGACCTCAACATAATTTAAAAAAGCGAAAGAGAGGGGAGTGTTATGGCAGGTGCGAAAAAACCGACAGAGTTACTCACGGATGAACACAAGGCAGTGCTCCAAAAATTGACCGCCCTGGAAAAGGTCTTCGGCAACTTGGATAAGAAGGAGCAAATCTCGGCTGAGTTGCGGGAGCTGATCTCCTTCTTCAAGACCGATTTCTGGGTCCACTTTACTAAGGAGGAAGAGGCGCTCTTTCCGGAAATGGAGACCTTTAGCCCGAGGAACGACGGACCTCTGGCTGGGATGCTGAGGGAGCACGAAGACCTGCGGCAGATCAATGACGATATTCAGAAGGCCACGAGTGATTATCTGGGGGGCACCGCCAGTGAAGCGACGGTGAGGACGCTGCGGGAGCAGGGTATGCATTTTATCGGGGCCTTAAGAGAGCATATAGAAAAAGAGGATGGCATGCTCTTTGGCATGGCGGAGATGCATCTTAGCCCGGGGCAGATGGAGAAAATCGCCGGACTTTTTCAAAAAATAGACGCAGCCGAGGGGAAAGTAAGTGGAGGTATCGAAGACCGGGGGCAGACGGTGATTGACGCACTGCGTGCCAGGCGGAGTTGCAAAGATTATTTGCCGAATCCGTTATCGCCCGCTATTCTCTCTGAATTAGTTGATATTGCCCGTTATTCTCCTGCGGGCGCGAATAAGAATGCCTGGCGTTTCATCATCATTACGCAGCGGCATACCTTGAACCGTTTAAGTGAAATCGCCGGCACCTGTTCCTGGCTCGCCTCGGCTCCGGCGGCCATTGCCGTGATCATCGACCCGGCCTCCACCCGCTACTGGCTGGAGGACTCCTCGGTAGCTGCCTATACGTTATGGCTGGCCGCGGAGGCCCGGGGTCTGGGGGCCGCTTGGGCGACTATGCACCAGAGCGACAATTCGGCGGAGTCCGAACGGAGACAGGGACTCGCGAGAGAGGTTTTGGATATACCGGAGCAGCTAAACATACCCATGGTAATGGGCCTCGGTTACCGTAAGTCGCCGCCCGCAGAAAGGAAACTTACGGAGCTGAAAGAATTAATCTTCTGGGAAAATTATCCGATTGAGTAGCGGCTCTTTTTCCGAACTCCCATAAGCGGGGTAAGCACATTAACGAAATTATTTTCTGCCGGACCCCGCTGAACGGGATATGTTCTTAACGAAATCATATTCTGCAAAAGTAAGCAGAATATGCAGAATATGATTTCTAACTTGCTAATGGCCGCGTCCTCCTGCCTGCCCATGGACCTCTTCCCCTTCGCCTTCGGGATAATGACCATGGGCTCCTTGTTTTACTGCTTCGTAGAGTCGTTCCACGTAGTGGATGTAAGTCACGTAAGCCGCAACGAACTCACGTCCGGCCTTCGGATCATCTTGCTTGAAGTCCTTCTTGGCCATGACTTGGGCGAATTGTTCGTGCAGGCCCTGCTCGATAAGCTGCCTGAGCAGCTTGGCCAGTGGCTCGATTTTTCCGTTTTCCATGGCTTTGTCGGCAGCGGGAAGGACCGGGCCGATGTCACGTCCCGCCGGTTTCAAACCCGTATAGGGGGCCCCTTCTCCCGCCCTGTGGACCCTGACCAGGGTTTCGAAGAAATGCGTGTCTGCCAGCTCTTTGGCCTGCGGGCCAAGTTTCCGGAGGTCGAGGGTTTTCCGGAAAGCGTCCTCGATGGTTTTTTCATCCTTCTTCTGCACCCAGATGAGAACAGGAACGACGTTTCCAGTTTCCAGTGCCTTTTTCGCCGCATAGACCACGGGACCGTCCAAACCGTCGCAATGGGCTGAAATCTTTTGCGGCAGGCCAAGGAAAAGCGTAATGATGATTGTCAATGACGTAAAGGACCGCAAGATGCCTATCTTTTTCATGATGTCTTCTCCTTTCCATGTAACAAAGCCCTGCGGCAGATACCCCTTCCACCTCTGCCCGGCAATGCCGGCAGATCTCGATAAACCATCTAAGGCTCGTCTTCAATCAATATATGGATGCTTAGATATGCGTCAAGACGAGTGATCTGGAACCCGGTCCAGCAATCTTTAAAAAATGCCATTTTGTCCAGCCGCATTATGAAAAATTGACTTAAGTCAAGGCACTGATCTTTTCACTAACGTAAAAAGAAAAAGGAAGTACTTTTTTCACCCATCTGGAGGTGCGGACCGATGGAAAGAGTTGTGCGGGTTGTGATCAGCAGTGCCTGCCTTGTGTTGGTGTTCTCCTGTGCCGCATTGGCCTTGGCAGGGCCAGTGGAAAGGTTGGCGGACGCGGAACTGGCGGCCCGGGGAAAGGCGCTCTTCACCGGGGCCGAGCCTTTAGCCGGGGGCGGCGCTCCTTGTGCCGCCTGCCATCCCTTCCGCGCGCTCGGCATAACCGGCGGTACGCTGGCGGCGGACCTTACCGATCTCCATGAGGGATTAGGGGAGGAAGGGCTCCAGGTGGTGCTGGGAAATTTGGACTTTCCGGTGATGAAAAAGATCTATGCCGACCGGCCGCTGACGGATGAAGAAATCGTTACCCTGATTATGTTTACCAGGTCTGCGCAAACCGGGACGAAAGGGGGGGCGTCGCTCTTCCCGCTGGCTGGAGTTGGCTTTTTTGTCTGCTTCCTGGCCATACTGATGATCTACAAAAGGAGAATCCAATAAATGCCTCAGGGAAGGATAAAAGACGACTGCCGGGAAAATGATTGCCGCTGGGAAGAGTACTATCGTAACCGCTGGCAGTATGACAAAGTGGTGCGGAGCACTCACGGGGTCAATTGTACCGGGGGGTGCAGCTGGATGGTGCACGTTAAGGACGGCATCGTCGGTTGGGAGCTGCAGGCCAACGACTATCCTCAGTTCGCGGAAGGAATTCCGAACCACGAACCCCGGGGCTGTGCCCGGGGGATGAGTTATTCCTGGTACCAATACAGCCCTTTACGGATCAAATACCCATACGTGCGCGGGGCGCTCATCGATCTTTGGCGTAAGGCGCGGAGCCGCCATGCCGACCCGGTGGATGCCTGGCAGAGCATTGTGGAAGACCCGGAAAGGAGGAAAGGGTACACCGGCAAGCGCGGCATGGGGGGCTTCCGGCGTGCCGCCTGGGAAGAGATAGTGGAACTGATCGCTGCTTCCACCATCTATACGGCCAAGAAATACGGCCCCGATCGGGTCATCGGCTTCAGCCCGATCCCGGCCATGTCCATGATCAGCTATGCTGCCGGCACCCGTTTCCTCCAACTTTTCGGCGGCGTCAGCATGAGTTTCTACGACTGGTATTGCGATCTCCCCCCGGCCTCCCCCCAGGTTTGGGGAGAGCAGACCGATGTCAGCGAGTCCGCTGACTGGAGCAACGCCTCCTACATCGTCCTCTGCGGTTCCAATGTGCCCATGACCCGGACACCCGACGCCCACTTCCTCACTGAGGCCCGTTACCGGGGAACCAAGGTGGTGGTCATGTCGCCCGATTACAGCATCGCGAGCAAGTTTGCCGATGCCTGGTTGCCGGTGGAGCAGGGACATGACGGTGCTTTCTGGATGGCGGTAAACCACGTGATCCTCAAGGAATATTATACCGACCGGCAGGTTCCTTTCTTCGAGGAATATGCCCGTAAATACTCCGATCTGCCTTTCCTGGTGAAGTTGGAAGAAAAGGATGGTTTTTGGCGGTCAGGCGAGTTCCTCAGGGCTTCCGAGCTGGCGCGAAGCGCAACTCTTGAACAGGCCGACTGGATGCTCTGTGTAGCTGACAACGCGGGCGAGGTACGCGTCCCCCACGGCAGTATCGGTTCGCGCTGGAGCAAGACAGAGGGGAACTGGAACCTGGACATGAAAGACCTGGTGGACGGCGAAGACATCGCCTGCCGGCTAAGCGTCCTGGGTGAGGAGACCTGTCGGCTGACCTTCAGTTTTGAGAAGGAGGGGGATCTAATCCGCGAGGTTCCCGCCCGGCGGGTCATGACCAGGGAGGGCGAGGTACTCGTGGCCACTGTTTTCGACCTGCTCATGGCCCAGTTCGGCGTGGCCCGCGGCCTGGCAGGTGACTACCCGGAGGGATATGGCGACGACCGGCCCTTTACCCCGCAATGGCAGGAAAAATACACCGGTATCGCCGCGGCGAGCCTGATAAAAATTGCCCGGGAATGGGCGGACAACGGCGAGCAAAGCGGCGGCCGGAATATGATCATCGTCGGCGCGGGGATCAACCACTGGTTCCACAACGACCTGATCTATCGGGCCGCTATCACCTCGCTCATCCTGACCGGCAGTGTCGGCCGGAACGGCGGTGGTCTCGCCCATTACGTGGGCCAGGAAAAGGTGGTACCGCTGGCCGCCTGGACTTCCATCGCCATGGCTCAGGACTGGGTAAAGCCGTCCCGGCTGCAGAACACCCCGAGTTTCTGGTATATGCATTCGGACCAGTGGCGTTACGACCGGAGTTATGTCGATTACTTTAAACCGGCCACGGGCGAGAAGATTCCCCTCCATACCGCCGACTTCAACGCGAAGGCTGTCCGCCTGGGCTGGCTTCCCTTTACACCGCATTTCGAAGACAGCACCCTCCGGCTTATGGCCACAGCCCAAGCCGAGGGGGCGGTAACCGACGACGAACTCCGCGCCTGGCTTGTCGAGCGGCTCAAGAGCGGCGCCACGCGTTTCGCGATCGAGGACCCGGACCGGGCGGGGAACTCCCCCAAGGTCTGGTTCATCTGGCGGGCCAATGCCATCTCCGCCAGCGCCAAAGGGCATGAGTTCTTTCTCAAGCACGTGCTAGGGGCGCCCAACGCCAGCTTCACAGCGAAGGAGGTCGCCAAAGGGGCGGTCCAGGACATCGTCTGGCACGATCAGGCGCCCGAGGGGAAAATGGACCTGATCGTCGACCTCAACATTCGCATGGATACCTCAACGATGTATTCCGATATCGTCCTGCCGGCGGCCACCGCGTATGAAACGTCGGACCTGAATACCACGGACATGCATTCCTTCGTCAACTGCATGGATGTCGCCGTACCACCGTCCTGGGAATCCAAGACCAATTGGAAAACCTTTAGCCTGATCGCCCGGAAGGTGAGCGAACTGGCGGCGACGCATCTGCCCGCACCGGTAAAAGATATCATCGCCGCGCCGCTGCTCCACGATACGCCGGGCGAGATCGCCCAGCGCCGGGTGCAGGACTGGAAACTGGGCGAGTGTGAGCCTGTTCCCGGCAAGACCATGCCCAACCTGGCCATTGTGGAGAGGGACTATGTGAATCTGTACAATCGCTTCCTCTCCGTCGGGCCGGACATGGGACATCTGGGCGCCCACGGGATCAGCTGGGAAGCGGAGGACGTCCATGAAAACCTCCTGCGGCGAATGCCGACCCGTGAATGGAATGGCCGGACCTTTCTCGACCTGGAGGAAGAAAAGGCCGTGGCCGATATAATTCTGGCCTTTGCGCCGGAGACCAACGGTGAACTGGCCTGCCGAGCCTACCGAAGTCTGGAGAAGCGGGTCGGGAAGCCCCTCGCGGCCATTGCGGAGGGCTCCCGCGACTTTCGCATGACCTGGGAGGAAATTACCCAAAAACCCCGCCGCTGCATCAGCAGTCCGGTCTGGAGCGGCCTGGTCAATAACGGGCGGCCCTATGCCCCCTATGTCCTCAATGTGGAGTACGGCGTGCCGTGGCGCACCCTTTCCGGCCGGCAGTCTCTCTACCTGGATCATCCGTACTATGGCGAGTTTCATGAAAGTCTTCCCACCTTTAAAGGAAAGATCAATCCGGCGATGTTGGACGAAACGGACGGGGAAGGGGGGCTGATTCTTAATTTTCTTACCCCCCACAGCAAGTGGAGCATCCACTCCACTTACAGCGACAACCTGCGCATGCTTACCCTCTCCCGGGGCGGTCCGGTGGTTTGGCTCAATCACGACGATGCAGCCGGCGCCGGGATCGGGGATAACGAGCCGATCGAACTCTACAATGCCAACGGCGTGGTCGTCAGCCGGGCGGTCGTCTCCGCACGGATCCCCCGGGGGACGGCGGTCATGTATCACGCACCGGAACGGACTTTGAGCGTGCAAAAGTCGAAAAAAAGCGGCAAGCGGGGGGGCGTCCATAACAGTCTTTCCCGTATCCGCCTGAAGCCCACGCTCATGCTGGGCGGTTATGCCCAGTTCAGCTACTATTTCAACTACTGGGGGCCGACGGGGGTAAACAGGGACTGCTATGTTGTGGTCAGAAAGCTGAAAGGGTGACGCAATGGATGTGAGAGCACAACTGGCCATGGTACTCAATCTGGATAAATGCATCGGCTGCCATACCTGCAGCATCTCCTGCAAGAACATCTGGACGGACCGGCGCGGGGCCGAATACATGTGGTGGAACAACGTGGAGACCAAGCCCGGCGTGGGTTACCCGAAGGGATGGGAGGACCAGGAGACTTTTAAGGGGGGATGGGTGTCCGATGGCCGGCGGCTCCGTCTCAAGGCCATGGGCAAAGGGCCGACCCTCCTCTCCATGTTCTTTCAGCCCAACATGCCGAACTTGAAAGACTACTACGAACCCTTCGATTTTGACTACGGCAACCTTTACGGGGCCAAGGGGGGGAACGACCAGCCGGCGGCCGAGGCCTTTTCGCAGATCTCGGGCGAGCGGATCGCGGCGATCAGTGGCGGGCCCAATTGGGACGACGACCTTTCTGGTTCGCAGCTTTATGCCAGCAGGGATATTAACTTGCAGGACCAGGGGATCGTTAATGATTACGGCAAGATGTTCATGCAATATCTTCCCCGGACTTGTAACCATTGCCTCAACCCCGCCTGTGCGGCAGCCTGTCCTTCCCGCGCCATTTATAAGCGGGGCGAGGATGGGATTGTCCTGGTGGACCAGGAGGTGTGCCGGGGGTGGCGTTTCTGCACCAGCGCCTGTCCCTACAAAAAGGTCTATTTCAACTGGGACAGCGGCAAGGCGGAGAAATGCATCTTCTGTTTCCCCCGCACGGAGACGGGGCAGTGCAATGCCTGCGCCCACAGTTGTGTGGGAAAGATCCGGTATGTCGGAGTTCTGCTCTATGATGCCGAACAGGTCGAACAGGCGCTGCTCAAGCCCGATGACCGGTTGCTGGCGGCGCACCGGGAAGTGATACTCGATCCGCGCGTTCCGGCGGTTCAGGCCGCGGCCCAAAAGAACGGCCTTTCCGACCGGTGGCTGGAGGCGGCGATCAAGTCGCCGGTTTACGCCCTGGTCAAGGAATTCGGCCTGGCCCTGCCGCTCCATCCCGAATTCCGGACGATGCCCATGACCTACTATATCCCGGCCCTTTCGCCGATCCTTTCCACTCACGGCGATTGCCATGAACTGGCGGAGCACGGACTTTTCCCGCCGCTGGAAAAACTCCGGGTTCCCCTTGATTACCTGGCCCGGCTGCTGACCGGCGGCAACCGGGAAGCGGTGGCGGCGGCCCTGGCCAAGATTGTTGCCCTGCGGGCTTACATGCGGGCCAAAAACCTCAACCGACCGCTGGATGAAGCAATCCTCAGGGACGCTGGCCTGGATGAAGCCGCGGCCGGCCGTCTCTACCGTCTGTTTGCCATCGGCGGCTACGACGAGCGCAACGTCATTCCGCCCCAGCAGCGGGAGGAGCAGTATCCGGATGTCCGCAAGGGCGCCGGCGGTTTTGGCATATTGAAAAAGGCGGGGAGGGAAAGATGAGGATCGCGGAGACCTATACTTTCCTCTCCCGGATCATCGGCTATCCGGAAGAGAAAGAAGTCCTTCAGACCGGAAGTGAAGCCGTCAGCAAGTCACTGCGGGGGCAGGGCATTCCCTGTCCCCTCTCCCCCTTCGCGGAGTTCGTCGCCCGTTCGACACTGGCCGCACTTCAGGAGGATTATGTCGCTACCTTTGACTTCAACCCGGCGGTCGCTCTCTATCTGGGGCACCACCTCTACGGCGACAACCAGAAGAAAGGCCTGTACCTGATCAGGCTCAAGCAGGAGTTCCGCCGCCAGGGGTTTACTCCTCCCGAAAATGAGCTTCCCGATCATCTGCCCGTGGTGTTCCAATTCCTTGCCCATCTGGCGCGGCAGGAGCAGGCAGAAATACGCCAGGCTTTCATCTCCGAGTCCGTGTTGCCGGGCCTCGAACGGCTGGTCGCCGGCTTGGCCGCCCGGAAGAATTCGCCCTGGAAACCGGTGGTGGAAGCATCCCGGCTCTTTTGCTCCACCGACGCCACTGCCCCGCAGGAGGTAAACCCATGCTGAACGCCTTTATTTTTATCGTTCTTCCCTATGCAGCGCTGGCTCTGCTTATCTTTGTGACTCCTTACCGTTACTTTTCCAACCGCCTTACCTGGACGGCCTACTCGACCCAGTTCCTGGAACGGCAGACACTCTTCTGGGGGATCAATCCCTGGCACTACGGGATTATTCTTGTATTGCTCGCCCATCTGGCCGGCATTATTGCTCCCGGCTTTGTGAAAAGCCTGCTGGGCGACCAGAACAGACTGCTCTTTTTTGAAAGTCTGGGACTGGGGCTGGGGCTCCTGGCCCTTTTCGGCAGCCTGCTTTTGATCCTGAGACGGGTCAGTTTGCCGATTCTGAAGGGGGTGACCTCGGCCGGCGATTATCTCCTACTTATCCTGCTGGCCATTCAGGCGGCCAGCGGCGTCTACATCGCGATTGCCCTGCGCTGGGGCTCCCAGTGGTACCTCCATACGGCGGTTCCTTATTGCTATTCGCTCCTGGTTTTCAATCCCCAAGTGGAGTATATGGCCGATTTACCGCTCATCGTCAAGCTGCATGCAGCGGGGGCCTTCCTGATCCTGGGGATACTTCCCTTCACCAAACTGGTCCATCTATTCTACCAACCGTTTTCCTTCCTGAAGGACCCGCCGATCCTTTACCGGTGGCGTTATCGGTCCGGGAAGGAAGGCCGGTAGCGGGGGTAAGCAGCCCTTTCTAAATTCACATATCATCCATAATTTTCCGGGGGAAAGGAGGAAATATTTTGGGCACATGGTTAAGAAAATGGGAACCTGAAGATCCGCTGTTTTGGAAGGAGGGCGGCAGCCGACTCGCATGGCGTACGCTTTCCGTTACAACATTTTCGCTGATCCTTTCCTTTGCTACCTGGTTTGTGATGAGTGCTATTGTTGTCCGGCTTCCGGCAATAGGTTTCAAGTTTACCACGATGCAACTTTTCTGGCTCGCGGCGATGCCCGGCCTGGCCGGCGGCACATTTCGGTTGATCCATTCCTTTCTAATTCCCATATTTGGCACTCGGAGTACCCTGACCACCGCCACTTTCTTGAAACTCATACCAATGATGTGGCTGGGATACGCTGTTGCGGACCTGGATACTTCATTCCTCAGCTTCATGATCATTGCCTTTCTCTGCGGTATGGGTGGCGGGGACTTTTCGTCGTTCATGCCGTCCTCGAGCCTCTTTTTTCCCAAACGTCTCCAGGGAACCACGATGGGGATACAGGCCGGTATTGGCAATTTCGGAGTGAGTCTCACTCAGTTCGTTACTCCCTGGATTGTTACCATTCCCGCACTGGGAGCATTGGCCGGGGCGCCGCTGATATTTAAGAAAAAAGACGTGCTGACGGAAATATGGCTCCAAAATGCCGCCTTTTGGTATGTGCCGCTCTTGATCATTGCCGGTATCCTTTGCTGGGCATTATTAAGAAGCATTCCCGTGAAGGCTTCCCTAGCTCAACAATTCGATATAATGAAGAATAAGCACACCTGGTTTTGTGTGATAATCTACATTATGACCTTCGGTTCCTTTTCCGGTTTCGCCGCGGCGTTTCCGCTGATGATCAAGGAGATATACGGCGGTTTCCCGGATGCGCCCGATCCGTTGAAATTTGCCTTTTACGGCCCGCTCGTCGGTTCGCTGGTCCGCACATTGATGGGCCCGTTGACCGATAAAATGGGCGGCAGTGTTTGGACCCATGTCTCCGGCCTGGGGCTTATTGCCGGCTGTCTGGCCCTGATGTTTGGTGGTCTGCTCACCCCCTCTTCCCTGGACCAGTTCCCATATTTTGTCGGGGCCATGCTCTGGATATTTCTCATGTCGGGCATCGGGAACGCGTCGACCTTTCGGCAATTTCCCATTATTTTCGCCGATTCGCCGCGACAGGGTGCCCAGGTCCTCGGCTGGACGGGTGCCTGGGCCGCTTATGGGCCATTTTTCTTCTCCTTGCTTATTGGGGCTTCAATTACCAAATATGGTTCCGCCACGGCATTCTTTATTGGAGCGGTATCATTCTTCGTGATAGCCACGGCCATTAACTGGCTGTACTACACTTGCCGTCAGGCACCGAGAGGAGATTGGGGTACGAAGTGGGGCACATGGTGTGATAGACCAGAAGTTCTTAAAGAGACCTAACGAATGTCAAAATATTCTATTGAGCATTGGTTGCCGGAGAATCCAGATTTCTGGGTCAGCGGCGGGCGCTCCATCGCCCTCAGAAACTTGTTTTTTTCCATATTTGCCGAATTGCTGGCCTTTTCTGTATGGCAAGTATGGAGCGCAACGACGGTTAAACTGAACCAAATTGGCTTTGACTTTTCGGACAACCAGTTGTTCTGGCTCGCCGCGGTTCCGGGACTGACCGGCGCGATACTGAGGATTCCTTACGCCTTCATGGTGCCTATCTGGGGAGGGAGGAACTGGACGCTCATAAGCACGGCCCTGCTGCTTCTGCCTTCCATAGGCATTGGCATGGCCGTGCAGGATCGGAATACACCCTATTCGACCTTTATTATCCTGGCCTTACTGTGCGGGTTTGGGGGTGGAAACTTTGCCTCCAGCATGGCGAACATAAATTTCTTCTTTCCTAAAAGACGCAAAGGATTTGCTTTAGGATTGAACGCCGCGGGCGGGAATATCGGAGTCAGTATTGTACAATTTGCCGTTCCGATTGTGATCGCCTACCAGATATTCGGCTCGCTTGGCGGTCCGGCTCAGGTCATAGTTACAAATGCCGGCGCGCCCCAGGCAATATGGCTGCAAAATGCCGCTTATATCTGGATTCCGCTCATATTTGTTTCGCTCCTTGCCACCTTCTTCCAGATGAATAACCTGCGTGTCGCCAAGGCTTCAGTGAGGGAGCAATTCAGCGTTTTCCAGGACAAACATGCATGGCTCATGAGCATTCTTTACGTCGGGACGTTCGGATCTTTCATTGGCTACGCTGCCGGCTTTCCGCTGCTGATCAAGTCTCAATTTCCCCATATAGACCCTCTGAAATACGCATTTTTAGGTCCGCTGGTCGGCTCCCTGGTCAGACCAGTCGGCGGATGGTTGTCGGACAGGGTGGGCGGATCAACAGTGACATTCTGGAACTTTATCGTGATGGCTCTGGCAGTTGTCGGAGTATTATGTTTTCTCGGCCATCGAGAAACACCGGAGGCCTTCTGGGGATTTTTCTCAATGTTCATGATCCTCTTTATAACCAGCGGCATAGGAAACGGATCAACGTACAGAATGTTACCGCTAATATTCATCGAGCAAAACCAGTTAAAAGCGACAAACGGAGCGTGCTCTCATGAGGAGGCCATGAACACAGCCAATAAGGAGGCCGGCGCGGTGGTAGGCATCACGTCGGCCTTTGGTGCCTTTGGCGCCTTCTTCATCCCGAAGAGCTTCGGAACATCAATCGATGTTACCGGGGGACCGCAAAGCGCTCTGGTGGCTTTCATCGGTTTTTATGTTCTTTGTACGGCCATCACCTGGTGGTATTATCACCGCAAGAAGGCGGGAGTGAGGTGCTGAATTCATAACTACCGCCTTCTTCTCAATTATAATTTACCAAGCTTATATTATCTTATCGCCTCCTGAATAGGCTTCCTCAACCTGCAGGACGGCGACGCCAACCCTTGGGTATTGCGGGTCCGCCCATTTCTTCATATCTTCATAGTTGGCGCCGCTCTCGGAATATTCGATAGATCCTTTGAGCTGATACGACTTGCCTTCCTTGGTTATAAACAGTACCGCTCCCTTGCTGCCGGAAGCGATATTGGTGCGGGTCTTCTGAAAAAAGTTATTAGCGATTAGGACTTTCCCTTCTGCCACCAGTTTGATGTTGGTGACGTAAATAGCATTGGGAACCCCGTTTTTGTCGGTAGTGGCAAAAACCGGCGGGCCTTCCCGTTCCTCCCAGGCACTACAGATAACTTCCGGTAATTTGTTCATTTTCTTAGGTAGCTCCTTTCGTTTGTGCTTGTTTGGTTTAATTATTATTCATTCTTCCCAGTGAATACAGGAAACGGGGCAGCCCTCGATGGCCTCCTCGATCAAGTCTTCCGGCCCACCCTCCGGTTTAATCACTTTTGCCTTGCCGCTTTCGCTGTCGAGCTGGAACACCTCCGGGCAGATGGCCTCGCAGGCCCCGCAACCGATGCATTCATCTTCGTCGATAAGAACTGTCTTATTCAATTGTTGTTTCACCTTTCTATAAAATGTTAGGGCACGGCGAACCGTGCCCTAACGCGTTTGCCCGTTACGCCGCCGCCTTCTTCAGCGTAAAGAGATGATAAACCGTCATTAGCACCCCGGCCAGGAAGATAAGGCCGAAGAACATCACCACCTTGAACCAGAACATCATCGTGATGTGGGCAGTGCTGTAACCGATATCCATGATCCGCTCGATATAGGTCTGCAACACGCCGGCTACGCCGAAGACCACGCCCATGAACACCATGGCGATGACCATTGTCCAGAAGCCCCAGACGCCGAGCCGGTCGTCAAATTTTTCGATGCCCTTCAACTGCGGAATGGCAAAATAGAAGATCACGAGATTGAGCAGTGCGTAAGCCCCGAAAAAGGCCAGATGGCCATGGGAAACCGTGATCTGGCTGCCGTGGGTGTAATAGTTGATTTGGGGCAGGGTATGGATGAAACCGAAGACGCCCGCTCCCAGAAAATGAAAGATCGCCAGTCCCATGATATAGGTCCACATCAGAGGGTTGACGATGGGATTCTTTCTCTCCTTGATGTGCATCCAGGTGTCTAAAACCATCAGAGCCACGGGAAGCGGCTCCAGGGCGCTGAAGATCCCTCCCCACCAGAGCCAGTAGTCGGGGGAGCCGATCCAGTAATAATGGTGACCCGTGCCGACCAGGCCCGTAAAGAGAAAAAGTCCCGTTTCCACGTAGAGCCATTTTTCCACGACCTTGCGTTCCACTCCGGTCACCTGGATGAGGATAAAGGCGGCGATGGCGGCCGTAATCAGTTCCCAGGCGCCTTCCACCCAGAGATGGATGACCCACCACCAGTAGTAGTAGTCCGCATTCAGGTTCTTGAAAAAGGGCATGCCGAAGAGATAGAGAACGGCCAAGAAGGTCACGCCCGCCAGCAGCATCCACTGTAGTACCGATCTTTCCTTGGCTTGGATGACGGTCATGGCCACGTTGCCGACAAACAACAGGGCCGCCACGACGATGAGAAAATCGAGGGGAACGGGGATTTCCAATAGCGGTTTGCCCTGCGTCCAGCCGAAGAGAAAACCGATTACGGCGGTGACTGCGGTGCCGGCAAAGATTACGAGCTGCAGGTAGGCAATCTTCGTACTGAACAATTCCCGTTCGCACTCCAGGGGGAGGATGAAATAGGTCCCTCCCATGAAGCCGAGGAGCATCCAGGCCACCAGTGTATTGGTGTGGATAGCCCGAGCGGTGGCAAAAGAAAAGACATCGATCAGCCCCTGGGGCAGGGTAAAGGCGTAATTTGCGGCCAGCCACAGGCCCATCGCCACCTGGAGACAGAAGAGCACGAGAGAAAGTCCCAGGTAGTATTGGGCAACTTTCTGACTTTCGTAACGGATCATCGTTGCACCTCCTTATCTATCTTGAGAGCCAAAATGAAATCGGCAATGAGGGCCGCAGTTTCCGGGGAGACGTTCTGCGGAGGCATGCCCATATCCGGCTTTACCGATTGCGGATTGATAATGAACTTAACCAGGGTGTCCCGATCATAGCTGATTTGTCTGGCAATGTCGTTGAAGTCACCGGCGAGTTTTCGGCCCATTTTGTCAAGACTGTGACAGCCGCCACAGGCCCCCATGACGATGTCCACCTTGTTCAGCTTCTGGGCATTGGCTTCCCGCAGCTTGTAGGCCTTGATAAACTTCTCGTCCTGGGGCGGCCAATGCCGGTTTTCTATACTGCCTACCCACTTGAGGAAGGCAACAAGTTGCACGGCCTCTGCTTTGCTGACCCCCAGTTGGGGCATTTTGCGAAATGAATCTTTATAAACCTTTTCCGGATTCATGACGATGGAGATGATGTTGTTTTCACCCAGCCGGTAGAAGGCTTTGGTCATGTCCGGGGCATAATAGCCGCCAAAACCCAGTATGGTGTGGCAGTCGTTGCAGTTGTATTTGTGCCAGACCTTTTTCCCGGCCACCACCTGTTCATTGAGCTGGTCGGTCTTCACAAATTTTGGTTCCTGTTGGTGGAAATCGTAGGTCAACCAAAGAAAAATGATGGCCGACGATAACGTCCCCAACCAGAAAATGGTCTTTGCCGTAGTGCTTGTCATCGTCTTTTTCCTCCTTTCGTTAGTAGGGGCAGGTTGTGCCTCTGCCTCCCTGTTCCGCCCAAATGGCAATGATCCTCCCTCTCTCCTTGCCGCGCTGGCCCGTGACCTTTTGCGGTCGCCATTCCCTCAACTTCCTCCTTTCCGTTGTTGTCAGATACCCTTTGTCGGGACGAATCCTGTATTTGCCCGGGACCTAAAGGCGGGTCACCAGGAGTGCCCCTACTCTCTGCTGATGATTTCTCCCTGCAGGCTGATGATGACGTGCTCCATGGGGATGTCCGCGCCGGCCGCTGCCATGCCCCTTTTGACGATCACCGGCAATCCCTGGCAGCAAGGTACCTCCATCGTTGCCACCGTTACACTTTTGACCCCCGACATTTTGAAAATGTCAGTAAATTTCTTGATGTATGATTCTGCGTCATCAAATTTCGGACAGCCGACCATCAGTACTTTGCCCTTCAGGAAATCCCGGTGGAAATCGGGATAGGAAAAGGACGTACAGTCGGCCGCCACCAGCAGGTCCGCACCCCTCAGGAACGGTGCCGTCGGCGGCACCAGTTTTATCTGAATCGGCCAGTGGGTGAGGGCCGAGACGCTGGCGGGTTGGGCCTGTCCGGCCACGGCACTTGACTGGTCGCTGGCGGCCGGCCGGGCAAAGTTCTGAATATTGGCGGAAGGACAACCGCAGGGCATCGTCGGCGCTTCACCCCCCAGGGGGGCAAAATTGGGCAGGGCTTGCCCCACCCTGTCTTGCCCGGCGCAAGGCGACGGCGGCGGCGCCACTGGATGTCCCGACCTCCGCAGGTGTTCCTCCACAGCTTCTTCATCAAAATCCTCGGCTTCCCGTTCCACGACCTGGAGGGCGTCGACGGGGCATTCCCCGAGACAGGCGCCGAGCCCGTCGCAATATTTTTCCGCCATCAGGCGGGCCTTGCCGTTGATGACCTGGATGGCGCCTTCGGCGCAGGAAGGCACGCATTCGCCGCAGCCGTTACATTTATCTTCATCGATTTCGATGATCTTACGTTTGATTATCATTTTATTGTCCTCCTTTTGTTGTTGACTCATTATCCTGTTACGCCCTTTTCGCGGCCAGTAGGGTGTCTTCCGCCAACCGGCGGCCGCTCACCGTGAAAAAGGATTTTTTGATCAGGGCGGCCAGCTTTCCTGCGTCAAGCGGTTGCTCGGCCTGCTCTTCTTCCAGGTTTACCAGCAGGTCGGCATCGTAAAGTATCCGGAAATTTACCGTTTCCTCGGGCCGGGGATGATGGTGGTGGCCGATGATATCGCAAACTTCGTCGATTACATCCCGCGGCGCCGATAGTTTTTCCAGCATCCCCCGGGCGATGGGGGGACCTTCCTCCTCCTGGTACCGGGCTGCGGTGCTGCCGTACTTGCGTTCGGCCTCGTGGATGCCGATATCGTGCAGATAAGCGGCGCAAAGGACCACCACCATGTCGCCCTGTTCTTCCCGGGCAATCCTTTCCGCGTACCTGGCCACCTTGGTAGCGTGGCCGATGCGTTTGAAGTCCTGCCGGAAATAAAGTTTCATCTCCAAGGCTACGCGGTCTTTCAGCAGGTCCTTCCGCTGTGCCAGCAGTTCCGGTGGCAGCTCGCCCAGACACTGTTCGGCATGTTGACAGTAAGAGGCGCAACCGAAATCCATCCGGGGATTAATGATCTTGTTGCCGCAGCTCTTGCATTTGCGCGACGACTCATCCTTGAAGAACTCCATGATGTTGCCGCATTTGGGACAGGGGGCATCGAAGATGGCCCCCGGTTTCCAATAACGTGTATCCTGTCCCGGGCATTGCATAATTTGTCTCCTTCTCGAGGGGCAGGGTTTGTCCTGCCCCTGCAGAAATAACCTGGTGGCCGTAGGGATGATCCTGGTGATCACCGATCACCCCGGGACTCGGGGCGAATATAAAATTCGCCCCCCACAGACCCTGACATTTACAATGTTGCCTCCATCGGTGGCGTTTTTGCCGCCTTGGGCAGGACGGGCCCGGCCACTGCATCATCACCTAAAATCGCTTTCAGGTCCGCCTCGGCCGTTGTGATCGGCTGG
>Ga0209514_10003669_pt1 | contig 21594 bp, 18 predicted proteins | sample Subgrocontami58m_FD_187452 | JGI IMG/M metagenome (GOLD analysis project Ga0209514, IMG submission 187452) | Subsurface groundwater microbial communities from S. Glens Falls, New York, USA - GMW37 contaminated, 5.8 m (SPAdes) (version 3) | ecosystem: Environmental > Aquatic > Deep subsurface >...
ATTTCGATCTGCCGGAGCAATTGCCGCACAGAAGCGGCCTGTCCGATGATATCCCCGAGAGCCTTTGCTTCGCGGACTTCCTCGCGGAGGTAGCTATTCTCCAGCTCGAGGTGGGTGCGGAGACGCTCGATCTCCTCGAAGGCCCGGTTGTTTGCGAGCGCCACCGCAATGTTATCCGCGAAGATTCGCATCCAGGCGGGCCCCTCGTCCGGAGTGGGAATGCTGGTGAAGATGGCGATCACGCCCAGGATCTCGTTCTTGAACTTGATGGGTTGGGCGTTGAAGCCGCGGATCTTCTGGCGGGCGGCCCATTGGTAGCGCACGAGCCAGGAGGGGTCGTCCTCCAAGTCCTTCACCACAATAGCCTTGCCGCTGGCGCCGACGCGTCCGACCTTCCCGACACCCAGTGGTATGCGAGCAAACTCGCCATCGGTCCGCGACCAATCCGGCGCGTCCTGGTTCCGCGGCAGACCCGCGCTGGCCACCAGATGGAGGCACGGGCCGCTCCTCTGGCACCAGGCGTGCATGTGGCAGGAACCGCAGATGTCGCCCTGGTCGGTCAGCCAGATGCGGACGAGAGCCACATGGGGACGTTCTGCGAGCAAAGTAACAACGCGCTTCAGAAGCTCATCCACATGCCCAACCTGAGCCAGCTCCAGGAGACGATCCTTCAGCGAGCCGAACTCCGGCTTATAATCCGCAGCCAAGAACATATTGCTTCTATAACATGGCGATTGAGAAAGAGCAACTAATCAGGTTAGGAGTTCCGCCTTCAGGCGGTGAGATTCGCGGAAGCACGATGACAATGGAAGTCTTTGACGCGCTCGGCAAGGGGAACGTTCGGTCGGCTAAAGCCGGGACGCCGAACCCCGCAACCCCGCGTAACTTCATCAACGAAACTTCGCAAGTTGCGAGAATAAGTCAAGGTTCAAAGAACGCGATCATAGTCGGAAGCCATGTGAAGCCAAGCACTTGCACGTTTGCGTGGAGGTGGCATGGGAATTGCGGTTAGGTTGTCAACGTTCGTGGGGTGTAGGAATACGCCCCCCCCTCGGCGGCAGAGCCATGGGGCGTCGCTGGCTTTGACGACGGCACAGAATTAACTCGAATTCGAACTATGGTTATCAACTTTACTATCGCGGATGGACCCGGGCACGCGCGCACCCACCGGATCATGGACTTGTGTGACTACCTGACAACCAAAGTGCTTGAACCGAGGTTCGCCAGCAATGGGATGACGTGGGACCGCCGTTTCATGGATTTCATCACCTTCGAAGATACGCGGGAGGCGTTTGAACCGACGGGAACGATCAAGTTCTCCGTGCCGCCGCTCTTCGCCGGGCAGGTCGGCGCGTTGGAGGAGGCCGTCGGGCTTGAACTCACCCGGCTGGGGATCAAGACCGGCCCGTACACCTACGAGCGGCAGCCGGTGGGCCCCGGCGTCCCGATCATCCGCATTCCGATTATTGAGAACCCGACAGAGTTGGTGGCGCCGCCCGAGGTCAACATGAGCTACACGCGGGGCTGTCTCGTGCTTCGAGACGTGCTGGGCTACCAGAAGGTGAACGGACGCTACGAGTTCGCCGCAGACGAGATTCTGAAGCGTGTTTCTTCGGTGACAAACGACAAGATCGCGGCGTGTACCGCCAGCCCGGTGAGAGACCGCCAAACGCGGGAAGGCGTCCGAAGGACCCCGAGCGCCATGAGCATGCGGTCCATCGCCCGATGTCTGGATGAGGTCAGGCAATTTGCGCTCTGGGCGGTGAAGCACAATTACCGCAGGCTCGCCGCCGTGTAGTCGCCGGCTTAGCTGGGCAGAAAGACGAACAAGGCGAGGTTGACCCAGAGGGCGGCCAGCAGGTCGTCCATCGTCACGCCCCAGCCACCGGGCAGCCGCTGGCTTTGGTGAACCGGCCATGGTTTGGCGATGTCGAAGAACCGGAAGGCAACGAAGGTGGCGAGGGTGTAAGCCCACCCGCCTCCACCCAGGAATTCAGCCGGTGCCGGCATCGAGCCGGAGTGTTGGAGGTGTGCCAGAATCCAGGCAAGGAAACAAAGCGGGATGGCCACGATTTCGTCGAGGACCACCGATCCCGGGTCGGGCTTGCCCAGAATCCGCTCAGCCTCCCCACAAAGCCAGACCGAGAGGGCAGCACTGCCGAAGAGGGCGGCGAGGTAACACCAGAAGCTGCCGATGGCGAGCAATAGCGTCATCCAGAGCATCCCCACCACCGAGCCGAAGGTGCCCGGGGCGAAGGGGATTCGCCCAACGCCGAAGCCCTGAGCCACGAAGAGAATCATCGAGTCGCGCACAAGAACGAAGAGTTACGCCGCCTCGTTGAGGGCTAACCCTTTGGGAGGTCATCACATGTCATCCATGTAGAGACTACGGTTGCGCCACAGGTAAAGAGCGCCTGAAATGAACGTAAGAGCGACGGCGACCCAGAGCGCGAGTTGAGTGAACCAGAAAACCCAGGAAGCGTTGAAAAGGGGAAACCCGAAGATCGCCCTGCCGACGGGACCCCACTCGTTAAAACTGGCGAGCGTGAGCACGGAGATGATGGCGGTGATCTGGGAGATGGTCTTGTTCTTGCCGTAGCCTTCGGCGGCCAGCACAACGCGCTTGGAGGCGGCTAGCAGGCGCAGCCCTGTGATGGTCAGTTCGCGGGCAACGATGACCACCACCATCCAGGCGGGCATGTAGTCGCGATCGACGAACGCGATGAAGGCCGAGCAGATGAGAATCTTGTCGGCCAGGGGGTCCATCAGGATGCCAAAGTTCGTGATGAGTTTGCGGCTGCGGGCGATGGACCCATCCATCCAGTCTGTGATGCTGGCCGCAACGAAGAAAACCAAGGCGACCGTGTCGCTGAAAGGGAACCGCGCAAACATTGCCGCCAGGAATGCCACAGTCAGGCCCATGCGGGAGATGGTCAGCTTGTTGGGGAGGTTCATACGGGTTCTGCGATCAGATCGTAATCCGTATGTCCGATGATCCTCACCCGGGCAAATTCGCCCGGAGCCAACGAGCCCCGCACATAGACACGGCCATCGATGTCCGGGGCGTCCGCCTCGCCACGGGCGACCATGTACTGGCCGCGGAGCCGGGCCGGATGGGAGTCGGTTTCACGCAGGGAGCCGTGTTCCCAGGAACTGATCCTGGCGGCCTGGAGATCCCGCGGGCCGGCTTCGCGTTCGACCAGCACCTTCAGGGTTCGGCCCTCGAACGAGGCCGAGACCGCCCGAGCCACGACCTGTTGGGCGGCCATCGCCCGTTCGCGGCGGCGCTGTTTGATGTCGTCGGGCACTTGACGCCCCATCTTGCCCGCCACAGTGCCTTCTTCTTTCGAGTAAGTGAAGACACCCAGGCGTTCGAACCGAGTCTTCTCGATGAAACCCAGGAGGGAGTCGAAACTCGTTTCGGTCTCGCCGGGAAACCCAACAATGAACGTGGTGCGCAGGGCGATGGCGGGGATGCCCGCGCGGATGCGGCGAAGGAGGTCCACGATGAACTCGCGCGAGGTCTCGCGCCGCATCCGCGCGAGCATGTCGTCGTGAATATGCTGGAGGGGGATATCGACGTAGCGAGCCACTTTGGGGCACTCGGCGATCGTCAGAATAAGGTCGTCGGTCCAGTGCGCGGGATGAGTGTAGAGAAGGCGGATCCAGAACTCACCCGGGAGCGAGTTGAGTTCGCGGAGGAGTCCGCTCAGGCTCGTGCCCGAGGCGGGAATGGCCTTGGCAGCCGCGGTGAACCGCTCCGGGGAGGCGATGGCGCGGCTGTGGTTGGGGCGCAGATCAAGGCCGTAGTAGGTGGAATCCTGCGAGATGAGGTTGAGTTCCTTGACCCCCTCGGCCAGGAGCTGCCGGGCTTCATGCAACACGTCCGATTGCTGGCGGCTGCGATGACTGCCGCGCATCCGTGGGATGATGCAGAAGCTGCAAGGGTGGTTGCAGCCCTCGGCGATCTTGACATACGCGAAGTGCCGGGCCGTGAGCCGAAAGCGCGGCGTGGCAAAATCCGGAATATAGGTCGGTCGCAAGTGGACATCGACCAAGGGCGGCGCCGCGGCCGAGGGCGGTGCGACAATGGCCGTTGATCGCCCAAGCGAGCTCGTTCCGCGATGGGACGCACCCGCTTCGTCGCCACTTTCGGGCTTGCTGTTATCGAGGTCGGCTATAGCCCGGCCCACTGCGGTTTTCCGTTGCTTGCGCCCGGGCGCCGCTTCACCCCTGCGCAGCCTCTCCGCTCTGTGGGCGATGGCCTGGCGGACGATCTGGCCCACCTGTGCAACCTGGTCGATCCCCATGAAAGCATCGACTTCAGGGAGCAGTCTGGGCAGGTCGTCACGGAAGCGCTGGGGCAGGCAGCCGGAGACGATGAGACCCTGACCTGGGCGGCTGGCTTCGCGCACTTCCGCCGCTTGGAGGATCGTATCCACGCTCTCCTCCTGAGCAGCGTCTATGAACGAACACGTATTGATGATGACCACGTCGGCCTGCCCGGCATCGTTTGTAATCTCCGCCCCGTCCCTCATCAGGGCGCCGAGCATGATCTCGGCATCGACGAGGTTTTTCGCGCAACCGAGAGAGATAAGTCCCACACGCACCGGCGCTGGGCAGGCGACCTGGGAGGTCTCCGCGAGTGCCGATTTTGCGGCGCTGCCGGTACGAGGCATGTAGTAAATCAGGGTTTCCGGGGCGGGGCAGACGCCGGGGGACGGGATGACTCCGCCTGCGGTCTGCGCGGAGGGGGGGGCGCGGGCACAGGGAGGGTTTCGCCGGCGGGTCGCTGGGCTGGCTTGTACAGGCCTGGGCCAATCCCGGCCAGGGGATCGCGAGCGCGCTGGTCCTGCCATGCGTGAATGCCTAGGTATGTCACCAAGGCCGTCACGAGGATGCCGGCGATGGGCAGGGCGATGCGCCAGTTAATGCGTGAGAGCAGGAGCGCGAGACGGTCCAGCGTGCCGGGAGGTTCCCGTGTCAGACTGGGCGGGTCCCGGAATTTGGTGGTCTGGGCCAGTTCGGCGTCCAGGGCGGTCATGATCTCGGCGACATCCAACCTCAGCAGCGCGGCGTAGGTCCGCACGAACCCGCGAATGTAAACCGGCGCGGTAAAGCTGTCGAAGTTCCCCGATTCCAAAGCGCGCACATGGTCGGTCCGCATCTTGGTGATGTCGGCGACCTGGTTGACGGAGAGGCCGCGGGCTTCACGCCCGCGCTGGAGTTGTTCTGCCACTGTGGCCATTTCCCGTACACGCTACGGGTTCCACGGTCCCTTGACAACCATGGAAGTGAGAAGCTCTCCGATACATGCTCCGATACGAGTGAAGCATTGACAACGACGCAGCCTCTGTTTTGCTTTGCAGGTGAACTGGGCCGGTTGTGCATGTGGCGCTGGAGTGGTTTTGCTCAGCCTTTGCTGCCGGAGCGCGGCTCCGTTGCCGTGGTCCGACGGCACGGGGTTTCGAAGTGCCGAGCTACAGCCGGGAACCGGCGGGAAGCCGGGGTTCTCGCTGATGCCTCCAGACGCGACAGGCGTACGGTTTACGAACGAGCTTCGAGGGGACCTCTATTTGACGAATGCAGTGGCCCACAACGGCGCCGGAGTGGCAATCGGTGATGTGGACGGAGACGGCTGGCCGGACATCTACCTTTGCAGTCTGCAGGGACCCAATCGACTTTACCGCAATCTTGGCAATTGGCGTTTCGAAGAGATGGCTCTGGGAGAGGCTGCCTGCGCCGGACAACTCTCGACTGGGGTCACCTTCGCGGATGTGGATGGCGACGGCGACCTGGATCTCCTGGTCAACGGCATCGGCGTGGGAACCCGGCTCTTTCTGAACGACGGAAAAGGCAACTGGACGGAGGTGAAGGACTCGGGGTTGTCCCACACCGCGTCGGCGACCTCAATGGCCCTCGCGGACATCGATGGGGATGGCGACCTGGACCTTTACTGCACCCATTACATCGACGTCATGCATTTGGCCGATCCAACGATCCGTTTTGCGTTGGTAAAACGAGGCGACCAGTGGGAGGTGACCAAGGTCAATGGAGAGTCCACCCGCCTGCCGCGCTGGAAGGATCGGTTTGAGGCGCTCGCCGATGGGAGAGTGCGCGAATTGCCAGAAGCCGATGGGTTGTATCGCAATGACGGGCATGGTCATTTTACGCCCATACAATACGATCGTGGTGTGTTCTTGAACGAGCATGGCGCGCCGATCCCACCCTACCGGGATTGGGGTCTGGCGGTGATGTTCCGGGATCTGAATGGAGATGGGGCGCCCGACCTGTATGTCTGCAACGATAACGCCTCGCCCAACCGAGTCTGGAGCAACTCAGGGCATGGAACCTTCCGACAGATCGATCCCTTGATGTTTCGGCACACTAGCCGCTCCTCGATGAGCATCGATATTGCCGACATCGACCGCGACGGACACGATGATATTCTCGTGCTCGATATGCTGGCCCGCGAGCATGGGAAGCGGATGACCCAATTGATGAGGGATCTGCCCGCCCCCCACGCAGGTGAGCGGATTGATGAACAGCCGCGCTACAATCGCAATGCGCTCTTCTTTGGCAGGCCCGACGGATCGTATGCCGAGGCAGCCTTCATGGCCGGTGTGGCAGCCACGGATTGGTCCTGGTGCCCCATTTTCATTGACGTGGATCTGGACGGCTACGAAGACCTCCTCGTCGCGAACGGGTTCGGTCTTGACGTCATGGACCAGGATAGCAACGATGAGATCCGCCAGCGCCGGCTCACGCCAGAGCAACTCAGGCGCGTGCGACAGTTTCATCCAGCTTGGCCGACTCCAAACGCCGCATTTCGAAATCGGGGCGATGGAACCTTTGAACCGATGAGTCGAGAATGGGGATTCGATCACACGGGGGTCTCCTACGGGATGGCCCTGGGGGATCTGGATAATGACGGGGACTTGGATGTCGTGGTCAACAACCTGAACGAACCAGCCAGTTTGTATCGCAATGACACAACCGCGGGCCGAATCGCGGTCCGTTTGAAGGGGCTGCCTCCCAATACTCAAGGTATCGGCGCCCGGATCAAGTTGACGGGCGGTTCGGTGACGCAAAGCCAGGAAATGATTTGTGGCGGCCGTTACATGTCGGCAGACCAGGCCATGCGCGTCTTCGCGGCCGACGCGAGTTCAGTGAAACCGCTGCGGCTGGAGGTGAAATGGCGTAACGGGGATCAAAGCAACATCGAAGTGCGGCCCAACCGAGTCTATGAAGTGGACCAGGCCACGTCCGCCGCCCCCGGGGCGGCGTCCACAGCCCCGCACGACGAACCCTTCTTTGCCGATGCAAGTTCCTTGCTGGCACACGTACATACGGAGGATTCTTTCGATGATTGGGCCAGCCAAGCGTTGCTGCCTCGCCGCCTCAGTCGGTTGGGACCGGGCCTGAGCTGGTATGACTTTGATGGAGACGGGTGGGAGGACTTGATCGTGAGTGCAGGCCGGGGCGGGAAGCTGGCGGTGTTCGCCAACGAGAAGGGCGAGCAATTCCGGCTAATCGAGGGGGTCGGTCCGTCCCCGACCGGCCAAGGCGCGGTCGTTGGATGGCCTGATGGCAGAGGGAATCGGCAACTCCTGGTCGCCGTTTCGAACTTTGGGATGACGCCGGAACAGGAAAGCGAAATCGCGGCCTATGCCCTAACGAACATCGCCACGCCACGCCACTTGCCGGCCGGGAAGGCGAGCCTTGGTCCTCTGGCGTCCGCCGATATCGATGGAGACGGCGACCTGGATCTGTTTGTCGGTGGACGGTTCCGCCCCGGCCGATATCCCGAACCGGTCTCTTCGGTTCTCTGGCTCAATGAGGAGGGCGAGTTGCGCCGGAACTCCCCGCTCAGCCAGCCCTTTGAATCGCTTGGCTTGGTGAGCGGCGCGGTTTTCTGCGACTTGGATGGGGATGGCGATCCTGATTTGGCGCTCGCAACCGAATGGGGGCCGGTGCGCGTTTTTCGAAATGAAAAGGGTCGTTTTGAGGACGTGTCCGTTCAATGGGGATTTGCCGACACGAGCGGATGGTGGACGAGTGTCACCGCCGGTGATTTCGATGGGGATGGCAGGATGGACCTGGCCGTCGGCAACTGGGGACGCAATTCCTTTTACGAACTCTATCGTCCCAGCCCGTTGCGCATCTTTTACAACGACTGGAATGGCGACGGGAACATCGAGCTTATCGAGGCATGGCGGAACGCAGGAAGTTGGTATCCGGTGCGAAATCGCCTCTGGCTGGCGCTTGGTTTGGCCGATCTCGGACAGCGATTCCCCACTCACCAGGCCTATGCCAACGCCACCGTCCAGGAGATCCTCGGTCCCTCCTTCCAGGAAGCCAGGATCGTCGAGGCCGCGCATTTCGAATCCGCGGTCTTTCTCAACCGCGGTTCCCATTTCGAACGAGTGCCGCTGCCCGCCGAAGCACAACGAGCCCCGGTCTTCTCCCTGAATGTCGGAGATTTCGATGGAGACGGAATTGAAGACCTGTTCCTGAGTCAGAACTTTTTTGGCGCCGCGTCGGATCTTTCCCGCGATGACAGCGGACGCGGCTTGTGGCTGCGGGGGAACGGGAACGGAACGTTCACCGCTGTGGACGCCAGCATCACGGGAATAACGATCCACGGGGAACAGCGAGGCGCCGCTCTTGCCGACTTCAACCACGACGGACGCGTGGATCTTGCCGTTTCGCAAAACAACGCGGCCACAAAACTGTATGTCAACCGGCGCGCCAAGCGCGGGCTTCGCGTCGCGCTCAGCGGCCCGCCTGGCAACCCGGACGCGGTAGGCGCGCTGATGCGCGTTCTTTATCCGGACGGACGGAAAGGTCCGTGCCGGCTCGTCCAGGCTGGCTCGGGTTACTGGTCTCAGGATGCGTCGGCGCAGGTGCTCGGTCTGGCGCAGCCGCCCACCGGTCTCTGGATCCGCTGGCCTGGCGGCAGGGAACAGGCTGTCCCGCTGGAACCCAACACGTGGACGATTCGCATCCCCTATGCAAATGAACAAAAGTAGTTCCCAGATCGGAGTCGCTCTGAGCGGATTCTGTTTTTTGGTCCTGGTCCTCTGGTGTCCAATGGGCTGCAACCGGGAAACCTCCACCCGTGCGAGTACACAAACCAACTCGGCTCCTCCCGTAAAGAAGGCGGAGCTGGTCCCGGTAACCAACATGGTCTTGATCAAAGCCGGCACCTTCTTCCGCCTCAAGCATTCGGTAACGCTCACGCGCGATTTTTGGCTCGGAAAATATGAAGTCACTCAGGCGGAATATGCGGCGCTCATGGGCAAGAACCCCAGCCACTTCAAAGACAAACCCGATGCTCCCGTCGAGAAGGTCAGTTACCTCGAGGCCACGGCCTATTGTTCCGCTCTGACCCAGCGGGAACGGCAAGCGGGCCGGCTGCCCCCCGGCTACGAATATCGCCTGCCGACCGAAGCTCAGTGGGAATACGCCTGTCGGGCTGGGACCACCAACTATTTCAGCTTCGGCGATACGGAGGCGGAGGCGGATCAGTACGCCTGGACGTGGGAAAACAGCGAAGGATCTACCCACTCGATCGGTCAAAAGCGTCCGAATCCGTGGGGGCTCTACGACATGCATGGCAATGCGTGGGAATGGTGTCTGGATTGGTTTGGCCAGTATCCGGCGATGAACGTGACAGACCCGTCCGGCCCTGCGCAGGGGAAATTCAAAGTCTTCCGGGGTGGTGGGTGGAACAACGAGGTGAAGTTTGCCCGTTCTTCAAACCGTTTCATGATGGCGCCGGCCACTGGAATTCATTTCGTTGGCTTCCGCGTTGCGCTCTGCCAGAGCCAGAATCAGTAGGCTGCTCTGCGCTTGGTCACGAGGTCGGAAAGGCGAAGAGAGGGAGGCTCTTGGCGGTTCCGACCACAATAGATTGTGTCCGCTCGACAAGTCTATTACCACCGCTTGTGGAGTCTGGGGGGGGTGCGCGAGACGGTAAGCATCCAGGGCATACTGCCTGAGCCAGAGGACAGACGACACTCCAGTGCGCCACGGCGTGGCCGTCCCATGCACGCCATCCATGGCCCGTGCCACCGGAATTCGAATCGCCCTACTCAGGATTAGAGAAATCGCAAGATTTGAGGTTTCTAGGCGAAATGGCTTTACACAACGACAGAAAATGAATTATACTCCGTTCCGAAGCAGAATTGCGTACCGAACAATCCAAAGCTATGCGTAAACCATTATTGTTATATCTCTCCGCTCTGGCGTTAAGTTCAGTTGCACTGGCCGTGAATGATATCGAGCCAGGAAAAGAATTCTACACCGTCCAATATGCATCCAAACCCATAGTTCTTGATGGCGACCTCTCGGAGTGGTCCGGGGTACCGGTGCTTGCGGATCCCAAGTTCGCGGTTCCCAAATTCTCGGGCACGAACACTTCCCCCAACTACGTCTTGTTCGAAGAGTACTCCGGCGGAACTTGGTCCGGGCCGAACGATCAAACCTCGGCCGTTCAGATCGTCTATGACGCTGACAATGTGTACTTCGGTTTCGTTGTCACGGACGATTACCATGAGAACATTTCCGGCAACGCCTGGAACGGCGATTCTGTTCAGTTGATGATTGCGAGCGCGGATCGGACCACGCAGGTGGCGCTTTACAACTACGCGCTTGGCGGCTACGAAGACGCAAAGGGAAAGTTCGTCCCCGATCCGAATTTGACTGATCCTGTTATCGTCAACCATGAGGCGGGTCCGGCCACAGATCCCGCGTGCGACTGTGCAACGCAAGCTGTCATCAAACGCGACTCCGTAAACAAGCGAACCACCTACGAAATCAAGCTGCCGAAGGCGGCCCTCGGTCTGACGACATTGAAAGGCGGACCGCAGTTCGGCCTGGGCATGGCGATCAACGACGGTGATGGGGCATTGGTGGATGGAGTGCAGTACGGGCAAGCGGGTCAAGAGGGCCAAAAGGGCTGGGGTGGATTGGGTGCGCATTCGATCGTGTTTGGCAAAACACCGCAGGAAACCGCTCTGATCACGCTGGCCAAGGGCAATGACATTGAACCCACGAAGGAGTATTACACGGCCTTGCGCACGACCAATAAGATCACCCTGGATGGCATCCTTTCGGAGTGGACAGGAGCCCCTGTGCTTGCAGATCCCAAGTTCGCGGTTCCCAAATTCTCAGGCACGAACGATTCCCCCAATTACGTCTTGTTCGAAGAGTATAGCGGCGGGACGTGGTCAGGGCCGAGCGATCAAACCTCGGCCGTCCAGATCGTCTATGACGCTGATAATGTGTACTTCGGTTTCGTGGTGACGGACGATTACCATGAGAACATTTCTGGCAACGCCTGGAACGGCGATTCTGTCCAGTTGATGATTGCCAGCGCGGATCGGACCACGCAGGTAGCCCTGTACAACTACGCGCTTGGCGGCTACGAAGACGCCTCGAGAAAGTTTGTCCCCGATGCGAATTTGACTGATCCGGTCATAGTCAACCACGAGGCAGGCCCGGCTACAGATAGCGCGTGCGACTGCGCAACGGAAGCTCTCGTTAGGCGTGACAGTGTGAATAAAAAGACCTACTACGAAATCAAGCTGCCAGCCGCAGCCTGCGGCTTGACAGCCCCGCTGACAGTCGGAACGAAGTTCGGACTCGGCATGGCGATCAACGACGGCGATGGAGCCTTGGTCGATGGTGTTCAGTATGGGCAAGCGGGTCAGGAAGGTCAAAAGGGCTGGGGTGGATTGGGCGCGCACTCGATCGTGTTCGGCAAGACACCGCAGGAGACCGCGCTCGTGACGCTGGGCACTACCGTGTCAGGGTCTGATATTCTGTTCTTGTCCGCGGTCAACCCATCCCTCCTCGGATTCTCGTTCCGAGCCACCGATAAAGGGGCATCGATTGTAGCTCCATCCACTGCCAAACTGACCATTGATGGTCAGGCTATCACACTCACCGTGAGCGCCAAAATAGTTGACGCGACCGATTTTACATACACACGGTCAACTCCATTTGCCGCCGGCACCCATACATACTCGATTGAGATCAAAGACACCCTAGGCGGCACCGTCACCGACACGGGTACCTTCCTAACGTATATCCCGACCTTCACCAAGGCGATGCAGGCGGTTACTGTGGATAAGAGCAAGCCCGGTTTTGTCTGGCGTGTGTTCCAAAATGAAGCCTACTTGGCCGCGACCCTGGCGGAGTGCGAGCTGGCCCTGGTCGGCAATTTGACGAATACTGCTGACGGCACCGTGCTGGACAATCTTGCTAACCCGGCCAACCTCGGGCCTGCCTTGGCCGATGGCACTTTGGACGGCAAGCTATACAAGTTTGAGATCCCGACCGTGATCAACCTGAGCCAGGCCGGCGGCGACTACGGCGGCTTCCCTACCGACGACCAGATGCCTGGTATCCCGGGTGTTAATGGCATGGATGACGGTATTGATGCCGAGATCACCACCTTCGTCGATCTTCCTGCGGGCATGATCACCCTGGGCGTCACCAGCGACGATGCCTTCCGTGCTCAAGCCGGCTATCTCACCGTCCCTGCGGACCGCATGCTTCTGGGTGAATTCCAGGGTGTCTCGACCACCCTGATGAAGTGCTGGGTGGAGGAAGCGGGCATCTATCCGCTCCGTGTCATCTACCAGGAAGGTGGCGGTGACGCATACGTTGAGTTGTTCTCGCTGAAGGCCGATGGCACCACCAGAGTGCTCCTGAACGATACGGCCAACGGCGGATACAAGACCTATCGCTCTGGCACGGTTCCGGCCAAACCGACCATCTTCAGGATTGCGGTTGGGGCTTCCGGCGGCCAGATCTCGATCAGTTGGACGCAGACTGGAGTTGTCCTGCAGCAATCCGCTGATCTGAAGACCTGGACGGATGTGACCGGTGCCACGTCTCCCTATCATCCGACGGTGACTGGGCAACCGGTCAAATTCTATCGGTTGAAGCAATAGCGGCCGCTTAAGTTTCGACCTGCGAGGGACCGGACGAGCGTCCGGTCCTCTTTTTTGGGAATCTGTGCCACCGGGCAAAAAAAAGGAAGCCACGTCGCGAGACGTGGCTTCCATTTCGGGTGATCCTGTTCGGGGTTATGCGGTAGCCGCAGGTCCAGACCAATCACCTTGCTTGATGTACTCCCTTACTTTGCGCCGCTCGTAGCGGTTCTTCTTCTGTTTACCGGGACGATCATCAACTTGCCTGAACGGATGTTTGGTGCTGCGGATTACGTCAGAGATAAGTTCTAACGATTTGGTCATAGTTGATCTACCTTTCTCCACCCGAGAAAGCGAAAATTGTGGCTGCGGCATCTGAGAGATGCTTCTGAGCGGCTTAATTTCGCGGTCACCATGCTTACTCAGGTCGTTACGGGGAGTTCGACAACTCCACGTGCGTTGCATTCAAACAATAGTCGATCTTTCTCGTTTTGTCGAGTCCGAAAACGAGCGGCAATAACAATTTGCGTTTCTGGAGACCGTAAGCGTGGCTTTTTCAACACCCTGCGTTCCCGGCGTTCGCTCCTCTCCTCCAACACCCGTACGACAGCCGCAAACCATTCGTGGAATCGCGGCGGAGCTGAGCGATATAAACTATTGATGGCCAATATGTTGGATTGGTCATATTCCACTCCGTTTCGCCCGGAATTCCCTCCCTGGATCGGCCACCGCCTGCGCTGCCGACCGTGCGCCAGGCTTCTCTCGTCTCTCGAACCGGTTCTTGCCTCTAGATCAAGCATTGTCCAGCCAGGCAAAAACGCCTGACTGCCATATGTTATCGGTCTTTTCCATTAAGAGCTTTAGCCCTTCTTTTTCAAACGCTTTGCGCACCTTCGCAAATTGCCGGGTCAAAATGCCTGCCACCACCAGACGCCCTCCTCGCTTAACGCGGTTCGAAAGCCGGACCACCTCGCGCACCAACAGGTCATCCAGCAAGTTTGCGCAAACCAGATCGAAGCGCTCGGGAGCCTGGACTGCCATACGGGTCAAATCCTTCTGGCTGAACCGGATCTGTTTCTCAACTCCATTCCGAACGGCATTTTCCCGGGCCACACGGATCGCGACCGGATCAAAATCAAACGCGTGGATGCGTCCATATCCCAGTTTGGCGGCGGCGATTGCCAGGATGCCGCTGCCCGTGCCTGCGTCCAGCATCGACTTGGGCTCCTCCAAACTGCGGCATGCAACCACTTGTTCGAGACAGAAACGGGTGGTGGGGTGCTGCCCTGTGCCGAAGCTCAGCCCTGGATCCAAAACGATCAGCGCCTGGCCGGCTCGCGGTTGGCGGCGGCTCCAACTCGGTTTGACCAGCAGCGCATCCCCGATTTCCAGCGGCTTGAAGTGGCGTTTCCACGACTCCGCCCAGTCCTGTTCCTTAAGTTTCTGAGTGGAAATCCGGGTTCGGCCCACAGCGAGTCCGTGGGCTCGCAACCCGGCCAGGCCTGCCACGATCTTCTGGCGCCGCGCCGGGGTCCAGGCGGACGGTTTGGCACAATAAACGCTGATCTGGGTGATCAGTGTCTCGTCGTCCGTGTAGAGCACAGGAGTCTGACCGAAGACACGCTCGACGAGGGCGGACACCGCCTCCTCCGCTTCCAGGAGGGTGTACACCGAGATCTTCAGCAGCGGGCCAGTCACAACAGTCTCCGCCAGGGAGTGTAATTGAGGAATTGGATTTCCACCTTGTAGGGTCGGATATGGACCAGGCTCATGCTCGCGTAGTCGATCTCGAAACCCGCCATTTTTGGCAGAGGCAAGGCGAGCAGTTGGGCCAGCAGCATGCGGATTACCCCGCCGTGGCAGACCACAGCGATTGTTCGTCCTGCGGTTCCCTCCAGGATCTGACGCAGGCAACCCTCCGTACGAGCCCGGTAGCCGGCGGCGGATTCCGCATCTGGAATGCCGCCCCGGTCTAGTTCGCTCAGCCAATGGAACGCGCTCACCCCGAACCGCTCCTTGACTTCCTCCCAAGCAAGGCCAGTCCAGGCCCCAAAATCGACTTCCCGCAGACCCGGCAGAGTCACCGGTTGATGACCGTTCAAGGCGACGATGGGCGCCAGCGTCTGCTGAGCCCGCTTCATGGGGCTTGCGTAGATGGTGTCCAGATGCACCTCCCGAAGGTGATCCGCAACCTGCCGGGCTTGCTCTACTCCGCGGGGCGAGAGCGCCATGTCGATGCGCCCGCCAAAGACGCGTTGGTATTTCGCCTCCACCTCGCCATGGCGCACCAGCAATAATCGGGTAATGGGAGCCGTACTCACTGCGTCAATCGATATGTCTGCTTCACTTCGCCGCCAGTGCCGATTCCTGGGCGGCGACCAACTCCCGAATGCCCACCTTGCCCAGAGCGAGAAGGGCGGCCAACTGCTGTTCTGTGAATGTGGATTCCTCACCTGTCCCCTGCACTTCGATGAACTCGCCTTTGGCGGTCATCACCAGATTCATGTCCACCTCCGCCCCAAAGTCCTCCTTATAGTCCAGGTCCAGCAAAGCCCGCGCATTCACGATTCCCACGCTTACCGCGGCCACCGGACTGAGCAGCGGGCTTTGGGCGAGCCTGCCTTCGGCCATCAGTTTCCGGATGGCGAACACCAGCGCAACGTAACTGCCGGTGATCGCCGCCGTGCGCGTGCCTCCGTCCGCCTGCAAGACATCGCAGTCTACCCAGATCGTCCGGGTGCCCAGTTTGACCAGATCCACCGCCGTCCGCATGGCGCGTCCGATCAGCCGTTGGATTTCCTGCGACCGCCCGTCGATCTTGCCCTTCGAGATGTCTCGCTGTTTCCGTTGGAGGGTGGAATACGGCAGCATAGAATACTCCGCCGTCACCCATCCCCCCACCACTCCCTGCTCCTTCATCCAGCGTGGCACGATATCCTCGATCGTCACTCCGCAGATCACACGGGTGTTGCCCCACTCGATCAGTGTCGAGCCCGTCGCATTCGGCGCAATGTTGTTCTGGAATCGCACCGGGCGCAATTGATCGGCGCGGCGACCATCGCCTCGAGTTTCAGGTCGGACAGGGGCCATGGCCGTCTCGGACGCCGCGCACACACCGGCGGATGTAGTATTTCGTTCCATGAACACAGCCTAATGGGATACCGGGCGCGTGGCGAGCGATTCGTTGGGCTTGTCACGCGGACCGTTTCGTTGTCTCATGGAGGGCGAATCAACTACGATGAAGATCGAAGCATTGCACATCGGCCAGGCGGTAACTCACCCGCAGTACGGCAAAGGCGTGGTGAAGTCCGTCAACGAGCACACTGCGGACATCCACTTCGAGACCGCAGGCCACCAAACCGTTTCTCCCGTTCTGAGCGGACTGGAACCAGCCGAAACCCAGGCCGAGTTGAAAGGTCTGGAAATGCCGCTGGCCTTGCTCATTCGCCAAACAGTCGAAGCGGCGGCGGAGTCCCTCGGCCTGGAGAGGCCGGATGAAGCGCTTGGAAAGCTGGGCGCCCGCTGGCACAAGGGCCACATGGTCCTGCACCCCGCCGACCCCGCTCTTCAGACCAAAGAAGTGGACCTGACCGTGTTCTTTCACAAGATCGTCATGATCCGGAACAACCTGCGTGTGCTGGAACAGAAGATCAACGGAGATGAAAAGTTGAGCGACGCCGAGAAGGTAGAGTGGCAGCAATACATTACCCGCTGCTACGGCTCTCTCACCACGTTCAACGTCCTGTTCCGAGAAAAAGAAGACCAGTTCTGAGAGGGGGATCGCGCCGGCCTGAGCGGCGCGCAGGCCAGCCTCCGCGCCTTACACGGAGTTTTTGTCACCCTAAAAACCGCGGATGGAATGGCCGCAAAAGGTCACAGAGACGTCAAAGAGCATGAAATGGCCTCGCATCCGTCCGAGCTTCGTCGCCACCGGGTGCGCGGAATCATCTGCTGAAGATGCGTCGCTGAGCGACGCCCTGAGGGATAGGGGTAGGGAGAGCGGATTGAACGCTCCCCCTCCCTCCGAACCGGCCAACGCCGCGTGGGCGGGCGGGATCAACTGGAACTCGAGAACGAATAAATGCGCCATTGCGATGGCGTCGTCCACCGTGTATTTCAGCCGGCTCAACAACGCGTTGGTCTCGAACTGCCCGATCCCGATAAATAACCCCGCATTCCTGGCTGTCTCAGCCACGGCCAGCGGCTCGATGCGCCCCACCTTCCGGGTGAGATCCGAAATCTCCGCCCCGCGGAGCATCTCCGCAAAGGACAAAGAGAGGGCCAGCCAAGACAGGATTGCCCGATATCGATGCATGGCTGTGATTTATAGAGTCATCTCCGATGGGATTCAAAGCGAAAGTGCCATTGGACGTCCCTTCCGATTCAGGAATAGACCGCTCGCGGTATCACGATGCGCCGGACCAGTTGCGACAGCAAGTCAAGTTGCCATCGGTATGCAAGATCGCCTCCCCAGCCCGGGCTGGGAGATACTGTCTGGGCTGTGGGATGGACTACGATAGTCGGTCTGACCTCGCAGTCAGAGGAGGTAGGGCTCGCTGTGCTCAACGGGCCGCACACGCGGTCGGACGGCTAGAACGGCGCGCTGAGACAGACGCGCCCTACCGCGCTGGAGTGTCGTCCATTCCGTCGCCTGCATAGTAGCAACCAAAGACGCACCCGGTTCTCTCCAGCTCTTCCATGTCGGCGCCGGTCTTTCATCCCCGGTTCCAGAACCCGACTTTCCATATTCACGAGTAACGGCGGATTAAGGTTGTTGTTTCGTCACAAATAAGAGGCTCAGTGGCGAGAAAGCGTTCAGGCTGGTTGAGATCGCATTATTGAGAACCGGGAGAGGCGCGCCTGCAGGCCGCCCGCGCAGGTCCACCGGCTGAGCGGACACGCAGTTGAGTTCAGGGGGCAGATTCATGGTGATGTTGCCGCTGGCGCCGGCCGTTTCCCAGAGGCGCAGCAACGTGCCTTCTCCGTCCGGGTTCGGCCCGAACGCGGTGACCAACACGCCTCTGCGGGAAAGCTCGATTCCCTTCGCCGTCGGTGGAAGTTGGCCTGGTTGGTAATTGCTGAGGCCGGTCAGCATCGGAGAGAGGGTTTCTTCCGATGGAGTGACCAGGTCTCGCTCCGGTTCGAACTTCACGATGGGCCAGAGGCGGACACGGGCGCTGAACTCACCGTTCCAGAAGGAACGGAAGTTCGTGTTCCACTTGTTGTTGAAAAGATGGACATAGACCGACGACTTCGGCTTGGTCCATTCGCCCAAGAACCGGTAGATGCCCGGCTCACCAATGCTGACAGCCGGTGCGTCGGGGGAGCAGAGGCCCACGCCCTGTCCTGCCGGATTGCAGACGCTGAGGCCGCCCTGGGTCCAGAAGAATGCGAAATTGCCGCCTTGAATCATGTCCTTTGCGGGATCGGTCAGCGCGCCCGGGGTCCGTAGGCGATACTGAGGGTCTTGAATGGCCAACGGCAGGCAGATCCAGCCGGCTTCGGGGTTCTCGGTGGCCGGGTGATTGACAATGTTCACTTTCAGGTCCAGGCAGGGCAGGTCCTCGTAAAGCGTGACAGTGAGGCCCGCTGTATGGGCGGTCTCGCAAGCCGGCATCGGTGGAACGAGCTTCGCGGTGATGCTAAAGCCGTTCTTCGTGATTTCGAGGTCCATGTTCTGCGGCGAGAAATCAATATGTTTCGCGCTCTCGGGAACATAGGTGTTTTTGGCTGTGATGGGACCGTGTGAACCTCGGTATTGCGGCAGGATGTAGCTGTTGATGTAGTCGAGGCATTCCTTGCGGTCGAATTGTTGATAGAGATATTGACCGAAGCCACGGGATGACGTGGAGTCCACCAGTTCCGCGCCGGTGGCTTTCTCAATCAGGCTGCTAACACAGCCTCTTGCCGCATCGAACGTCACCTTGAACCACTTGTTCTCGATCACCCCAGTCTTCGCGTCTCCCGCCAGCGAGGTTCCCTTAGAGCTGTCGCCCGTCACCACGTAGGTCCTGTAGCCCATGGGTGGAACCTTCCTCGCCACGAAGCGTCCGGTGCGATGGCTGTCGGCACCCCAGGTCTGCAGCGCCTCAACCTCGTTGCCATCCACTGGCTTGACTGCGGTTTTCCCCGCGATGCTGCCCATAAACGGGAAGGCGAAATCCACGACGCCGTCGCGCGGCCACGGGGAGGGATTATAAACCACGATCCTAAGCCCGCCGACCTTGACATTCTCCGCCAGTGTGTGGAGCTCCGCCTCCAGTCTTGGTACGACGTTGTCAGCGATGCGAAAGGCGAAGTTGTCATGTTCTTTCCACGACTCGACCATGCGTTCGTAATTTGGTGGTAAGCCGCCCGCGTAGGCTTTGTAGAACGACTCACCGTAAAGGCCGGGTACGAAGTGCTGGTTGGCGAGGCCCCAGGTGTGCTCGGACCAGCGCAGGCTGCTGTCGTAGCCTGCGGCAATCGCATCCGGCAGGTGTTGGAACTGGACGCCCCACAGAATGTCCAGAGTGCGCAGTGACTCCAACACGCCCACTTTTGGCCGGACGTTTGCGAGCGTCTTCATCGCGTTTGGCGAACTCGCCAGGCCGTGGATCCAACTGTCCGAAATACTGCCGCGGATCACGGGAAGATCAGGCTTTTCCGCTAGCAGAGAATCAGCGAAATCTTCCATCCGGCCCACCGTGATCTTCGCGTTGGGGAACTGCTTCTTGATTGTGTCGATCCAACCGCGCACGGTAGCCGCAGAGGGCGGACCTTCGTTGTCGCCACCCATGACCATCGCAAGCCACGTCTTGTGGGTCCAATCCGCGGGCGGCAGCAGGCCGCTGTCGTAGCCGGAGGAATACATCGTCAACACCCGCGAGCCATCCGGTCCTTCCCACCAGAAAATGCGGGGCGCCTTGATCTGGATGTTGGTGGGATTCGCCCCGAGATGGAAGAACTTGACGCCGGCGTGACGCAGCAACGTGGGAATGATCCAGTCGTGTCCGGGCACATCGGTCATCTTTGCGTCGTTGGGTAGCGGGAGGCCGTATTTGCGCGCAAGACGCGACGAGTAGATGAACGAGCGGGCCAGGGTTTCCACGTCAGCCGAGCCAGTTTCAATGGTGTAGGGCAGGGCGTGCATGACGAGGTTTCCACGCTTGAGCGCCTCCTCGATGCGCCGCCTGCGGGTTGGGTTCTGGCCCTCCCAGAGGATCGTCTGCATCGGCCATCCAGGGATCGTCCAGACAAACTGCTCACTCGGCCCCGCGACCTTGGCGTTCTGTTCCATCGTTTCCAGGGCCCGGTCAATCATGGTCGTCCGGTACTCGTGCTCCACATCGCGCGCCAGGGCGGAATAGCCGATGTCGAAGTGGCTCTTTGACACCACTATGAAATGCATCTGGTCCTTGGACTCTGGCGTTCGCGCTGTTTTGTCCGGACCATAGTTGTCGGCCTGGGAGAAGGCGGGCTGCACCAATCCCAAGGCCAGCGGTGAAAGGAGGAAGATCAGAGGGAGTCGCATAGTGTTTGAGGTGGGAGATGGGTTACGGCAGGTCTGGGAACCTGCTGCGGGGGGCGGTGCGGACGTCGGCGTCCCGTGGCGCAGACCTCCGAGTCTGCTGTTTCGCAGGTTTTAAAACCTGCGGGGCGTGCGAAAGCGTTGGGGCGTGGTGGGTTTCCTTGCACGTCCTGCCAGCTTGGCAGTTCGCGCTGGAGTTTGGACATTTCTGGGAAGAAATCCCAAAGGGATTTCGTCTCGAAGCCCAGGGTTGCGAGGCACGAGCTACCCTGGGTGAGAAGGGTGAAAAGGGCTCCAACCCCAACGGGGTTGCGGCAGTGGAAAACCGTTCAGACGCAACCCCGTTGGGGTTGGCCCAGTTCTGGGGGTCGTGTCCCCAGGGTAGGCGCGGCGCGCCAACTCTGGGCTCTGGTACGGAATCCCGTTGGGATTCGCGGCTGGATGCGGCGCCTAGTGGCTGGCTTTGGTGAGCGAGCCGCCTATGCGGTCGAGCGGGCAACGCGGTACGTTGCAGCGTCGTCCATCCCGTCGCCCAGGGAGTCAATGGTCTTGTCACCTGAACTCGCTTTGTGGCTGAAGCCCTCGACTTCATTGGGTGTTGCGAACTTCGGTGCGTCGGGCATTCCAAGCCTCGATCTGAACCTCTGGCGGCACGGAAGGGCGAGGTTGCCCTTCGGATCCGGACAGCGTGATCCGCACGCGCCGTGACTCTTTGGGAGGCAGGAAGAAGTAGTTGTCTCCGAGATACGTTCGCATAGAAGATCGGGGGGATCGGCCGGTCCGTTCCAGATCCCAATGCACGTCGCCAGGCACGATAGCGGGAAGGGCTTGAGCGGCAGCGCTTGCGAACCCTTCAGCAAAGGCCCGATTCTCAGCGCCTTGGCCTGGTTCGAATGGAACGATCCTCCAGTCGTTTCCGCTGAGGAGCACCTCCCACGGCGCGGCGCTAACGTGGATGCGCCCCGCCCGCGGCTCTGCAGAGCGGACAATACCTTGGAGCAATATCGCCAAGCCGATGCAGCCAAGCACGCACCGCGTCGTTTTGAGGCAGGGAAGGGGCCAAGTCATTGGAGATCGTGTATGGGTGGGTATCGGCTAAGGCTTGGCGTATTTCGCCTGCAAGACCGCGAGTGGCAGGGT
>Ga0209514_10003670_pt1 | contig 21594 bp, 13 predicted proteins | sample Subgrocontami58m_FD_187452 | JGI IMG/M metagenome (GOLD analysis project Ga0209514, IMG submission 187452) | Subsurface groundwater microbial communities from S. Glens Falls, New York, USA - GMW37 contaminated, 5.8 m (SPAdes) (version 3) | ecosystem: Environmental > Aquatic > Deep subsurface >...
GCAGCCAAACCACTCGGCCACCATCCTGCGGACCAGGGGCATGCGGGTTTGCCCGCCCACCAGGATGACTTGATCGAGCTCCTTTGCGTCGAGTTTGGCGTCGGCCAGCGAGCGCACGCAGTGGGGCCGGGTGCGGGCGATGATGTCGCGCGTGAGGTTCTCAAGCTCGGCGCGCCCGAGCGCATAACTAAAACTGAAGGTGGGTGTGAGGAACGGCAATGTGATCTCGACCTCGGTCTCCGCGGAGAGCCGGATCTTGGCCTGCTCGGCCGCCTCACGGATTCGGGAGAGGAGGGAGAAATCGCCTGCCACATCAGGGCCGCCCGCATCTTTGATCTTCCCGGCGAGAAAATCGACCACGCGCTTGTCAAGGTCGTCGCCGCCCAACCGCGTGTTGCCGTTCGTGGCCAGGACTTGAAAAACGCCTTCGTGCAGTTCCAGGATCGACAGATCGAACGTCCCTCCGCCGAGGTCATAGACCGCAATGCGAGAGCGCTCCTTAAGCCTGTCCAGTCCGTAGGCCAGGGCGGCGGCGGTCGGTTCGTTCACGATTCTCTCGACGGTCAGGCCGGCCAACTCCCCCGCCCTCTTGGTTGCGTTGCGCTGGGCATCGTTGAAGTAGGCGGGAACGGTGATGACGGCACGCGTGACCGGCTCGCCCAAGGCTGCTTCGGCGTCCCGCTTGAGCTTCTTGAGCACCGTGGCGGAGACCTCCTCCGGGGTGATGGCCCGTCCGTGGATGTCGATGACCACAGGGCCGGCCCCTTCCCCCCGGACGGGGTAGGTGACGAGCATCTCCTCGCGCGCGATCTCGCCGCCGCGGCGGCCCATGAAGCGCTTGACAGAATAGACTGTTTCAGCGGGTCTTGCAGCGCGAACCCGGTTCGCTTTGTGACCCACGATGGGGTCGGCGCCTGCGTTGGGGTAATAAACCACCGACGGCGTGAGACGCTGCCCGTCGGCATCGGCCAGAACGCACGGGATGCCGGCATCCACTATGGCGACAAGTGAATTGGTGGTGCCCAAGTCGATGCCAACAATCTTGCTCACGCGAGAAATGCTGCCACGAAGCCCGTGTGCCGCGCACGCATAAACTGGCCTGCGCCGGTCAGTTCAGGACGCCGAGAGCGCATCCCGAGCTCCTGCCGGGAATCCCGCAGGGATTCTGTCCTCCAGCCCAGGGTCGCGAGGAACGAGCCACCCTGGGTACATGGCGAAGAGGGGAGAACTACCCCAACGGGGTTGCGTCCCGCCAGCGCGCAGCGTCGCCGACACAGACTCCAGCTCTTTCGCGCCAGCCTGAGTCCCCCTCTCGATGCAAAAGCGCTAGATGCAAGTCGAAGGCCGTGGTCTTGACCGCTTTCTGCTCGTCGCCAGTCAGGCGAACAAGGCTGTCAGTGAAGGTGTCGGCGATGAGGATGTCCATGTCAATTCTTCAGGGCCGGACTAGGCCCAGTTTGCGGAGTCGCGAGTCGATCGCCGAAGGCTGACGCTGAAAATGCTCTGCAATTTCAGACTTGCCCTTTCCAGCGATATGCATGGCCGTTAATTCGGCATCTTCGCGCTCCGACCACGGGGCATTCGCCCGCGGATGGTTTGCTTTGGCGCGTTCCATAGCACTGCCCCCGTTGGCCTGGCTTCAGCCTTGGACGGATCCAATTCCACCGCCAGTGTTTCGATTCTCTCATCCAGCCAGACGGCATCTTCGGCGGCAAAGCAGATGTCGTGGTAGTTCAGGTCGGCCGTGCTGTCCACAATCTGCGAGTAGCTATGGCCTGCGGCAATTAGCCTCAGCACCTGGAGACTCTTGGGACTCAATCGGGGCGGCTCATTCACGGTGCTTACAATGCTCGGCAGTACGGATGTTTTTCTGCTTGGCCTCGTCGCGCTTGAGCGTTTCGACGGACTTGAGAGTGGCGGGCTTTTGGGCCATGGCGGTTAAGTCTCGGGCGGGGGTTCTGGTTTGGAAAGCTGCTTTAGAATACGGTCGAAGTTCGATTCGTAGCGTCGGTCCTGTTGGACGCGGAAAACCTCAAACTCCTTCTCGGCTAGGGCGAGAGCGAGGCGTGAGAGACTTTGCCTTTGTCCTGAAGGATTTCCTGTTCGTTAAATTGGGGAAAGGCATCGAGCTTGTCAGTCCAGTCCCGCATCTTCATCAAGCGGCCCCGGCTGGCCTGTAATTCCGCGTAATCAAGGTAGATGTCCACAATGTGGTTGAGTGACTTGAGTTCTGCGGCGCGGAGGTAGTCCTTCAGGCGGTTAGTGGCCCACGTGCGGAACTGAGTGGCACGAGGGCTCTGAACGCGATAGCCGACAGCGATGATGGCTTCCAGGCTGTAGAAGGTGACCGGGCGGACGACCTCCCGCTTGCCCTCTTTCTGAACTACCGAGGATTCCTCGGTAGTTGCGGCGGGATCGAGTTCCTTGTCCGCGAAGATGTTCTTGAGATGGAGAGAAATGTTGTCGGGCGAGCACTCATACAGGTCGGCCATGAGCTTCTGGGTGAGCCACACGTTCTCGTGATCGAAGCGGACTTCCACGCGAGTGCGGCCATCTTCCGTCTCGAAGATGGTGATGTTGTCGGACTGTGGGGGGTGGGGTTCCTGGCTCATTTCGTTTGGGCAGGCTGCGGGGAAACGGGAACCCCGATCATTTTGGCGAACTTGGCTTGCGACCTTGGCGGCGAAGTCGGACTCGATCTGATAAACTTCGGTGAACACCATCTCGTCCTGCTGCGAGACATGCTTCCGCTGTAACCTCGGTTCCAAGTCGGCTTCATCTTGCGTAATGCCCATGGTTGTAGAGGCAAAGCCGTTCTTCTGCACGCTAAAACCGCAGTGCACTCCGATCATTCCCGCACCCTAGCATTCCCATCGTATCAGAACCTCGAGATCCAATCCCGGCCTTGTGCCGATTTTCAGTCCTTCCCCCCGCGAGACGGCAGCAGCCACGCATCCTTCTCATCCGCGGCCCGTGCAGGTTAACCCGATGCCATCGGATATCACCAGAGCCCGCCGCTTGTTCGACCAGGGGAAGGGCAAGGACTCAAAGCATGTCCGCGGCACGCTCCAGGTCGCCGACCACGAGGTGAAGCCGCGGGAACGGTCTTGTCACCCCAGCTGCCACGTGGCATGGTCGTCCGCATCATGCGGGAAGTCGTATTCTTGCTCCTCCTGGCGGTTGGCGCAGGTTGTCTGCCGGCGGCGAATGCCCAACTGCTCATCACTGAGTTTGCTGCGGACAACACCCGTACCCTCGCGGATGAGGACGGCGATTACTCGGATTGGATCGAGGTCGGCAACCTCGGCACCCAGCCGGTCAACCTGGCTGGCTGGACGCTGACGGACAACGCCGACGACAGGGGGAAGTGGGCTTTTCCCGCCACGAATCTGAATGGCGGCGCTTATCTGGTCGTCTTCGCCTCGAAGAAGGATCGGCGCGAAGTCGGGCGTCCTTTACACACAAATTTCCGCCTGACGAGTTCGGGCGACTACCTGGCCCTGGTTCACCCGGACGGCCAGACTGTGGCCAACGAGTTCAGCCCGGCTTTCCCCCGCCAGTTTCCGGACGTCTCGTACGGCTACGGGCTGCGGCAGTCCCGGAAAACCCTGATCGACACGAACGCCTTGGCCCGCTACGTAGTCCCCGACAGCTCGCTCGCGGGCTACGCATGGACTACGCCGGAATTCGACGCCTCACTCTGGAAACCAGCCACCAACGGCTTGGGCTACGATACAGGCGCCATCGATCCTCAGGAAAACTCGTACCTCGATCGCGTCCTGCAATCTCAACCGGCAATTCATTGGCGACTGGAAGAGACGAGCGGCTTGTCGGCTGAGAACCTGGGCACTTTGGGTGACCAGGCAACAGGTTCCTACGTCGGCGATCCGCTGCTGGCGAGAGCCGGCCCGCGACCGCCGGCATTCAACAGTTTCCCCGCCGACAACCTTGCCCCGCAGTTCGACGGCGTGGACGACTCCGTTGGCGGGCCGAAGGATCTCTTCGCCGGACGTTCGGCTTTCACGATGGCAGGTTGGGTTCGGCCGACCGCCACCCAAGCCAACCGCACGGGGCTGTGGGGACAGAACGACGTCGTCGAGTTTGGCTTCATCAACAGCGCAACCTTGCAGCTCTGGACAGGGGCGGGAGGCATGGATGTCCCCTACCCCTACCCGAACAACGAGTGGCATCACGTGGCAGCCGTCGGCGACGGGCAGGAACTGTTCGTCTATCTCGACGGTGCGCTGGCCGGAAGCGCCGCCGCCTCAGTAACGGACTTTGGAACTTCGACGACGGGTTTCAATGTGGGGGGTGGCGGCATTTTCGACGAGAAGGGAAACCACTTCGTCGGGCAGATCGACGAGGTCTCATTCTGGCAGCGGGCGCTTTCCGCCGATACTATTGCCGGCTTGCTGGAGAGCGGAAGCGCGGCTCCGGTCGAGTTCGGCCCCCAGATTCGAACGGATGTTCGTTCCGCCATGCTGGGGGTCAACGCGACGCTCTATGCACGCCTCCCCTTCGTGGTGACGAACGCGGCTGAAGTCACCCGGCTCTCGTTGCGGGTTAAATGCGACGATGGTTTCGTCGCGTGGCTCAACGGCCGCGAGGTGGCCCGCCGCCACGCACCCGACACTCTTTCCTGGGATTCCCACGCCACCGCGAGGACGCCGGACGCAGAAGCGATCCAGTTTCTCGAATTCAACATTTCCTCAGGACTGGAAGCGTTGGTCTCGGGCAGCAACATCCTTGCGCTGCAAGGGTTGAACATCGACGCCACCAACACCGATTTTCTTTTGCAGGCGGAATTGATCGCTACCAGCGATAACAGTCTCACGCCCACACCGCGTTACTTCGTGGCACCCACGCCCGGCGCCCCCAACGGCACCGGTACAGCCGACTTGGGCCCCATCCTCCGGGACGCAACGCACGCGCCTCCCACGCTCTCGACAAACCAATCGCTGACAGTCACGGTGAAGGCCTCGCCGGCCTTTCATCCCCTTGCGGCGGTCGGGCTCCATTACCGCGTCATGTTCGGCAATGAAATCATCCTGCCGATGAACGACGCCGGAACCAACGGCGACGCCATCGCCGGCGACGGCCTGTTCACGGCGCGGGTCCCCGCAAACGCCGCCCAACCGGGCCAGTTGCTGCGGTATTACATCACGGCCACCGACACGCTCGGAAATGCCGCTCGCTGGCCGCTGTATCCTGACCCCGATGAATCCGAGCGGTACCTGGGTACCATCGTGGACGATCCAGGCATCCAATCCGCGCTGCCCGTCGTGCACACGTTCCTCGAAACACCCGCCAACGCGGACGCCTGGGGCGGCACTCGCTGCTCGATCTTCTATCTGGGGGAACTCTACGACAACCTCCGGATCAGCCTTCATGGCCAGAGTTCGAGCGGCTTTCCCAAGAAGAGTTACAACTTGGATCTCACGACCGACCACCGGTTCCGATACCGGCCCGGCAGTCCGCGCGTCAAAGACTTCAAACTCCTAACCAACTACGGCGACAAGGCGCGTGTCCGCAACGCGCTCACCTACGATATGGTCGCCGCCGCGGGATCGGACGGCCATTTCTGTTTCCAGGTCCGGGTCCAGCGGAACGGCCAATTCTTCAGCATCGCCGACCTGATGGAAGACGGGGACGACCGTTGGCTTGAACGTCTGGGGCGCAGCCCGAACGGCGCGCTCTACAAGATGTACAACAACATGGGCGGCGCCGGCGGCAACGAGAAAAAAACCCGCAAGTGGGAGGACTTCAGCGACCTCCAAACGCTGGTCAACAACCTCAACGAATCGCTCCCGCTCAGCCAGCGGGCGGTGTACGCCAGCGACAACGTCGATCTGCCGCAGACCGTCAGCTACTTCGTCGGCATGGCACTCACCAGCAGCCAGGACCACGGCCACAAAAACTTCTATCTCTACCGCGATTCCGAGGGCAATCGCGAGTGGGCCATCTTCCCCTGGGACGTCGATCTCACCTGGGGCCGGAACTGGCTCGATTCCAGTGGGTATTTCACCGACACACTTTACCAGAACAACGTGCTCAACTTCTACAACGCGGCCCAGCAGGGAAAACCCGCCAACCGCCTCTACGAGCTCATCTTCGATCACCCGGACTTCCGGCGCATGTACCTCCGGCGCCTCCGCACCGTCATGGATCAAGTCCTTCAGCCTCCCGGCACACCCGCCTCCGAACTCCGCATCGAAGCCCGTCTCCGCGAAATGATGGACCTCATGGACCCGCCCGGCATCGCCACTTCCGACGCCGACCTTGACTATGCCCGCTGGCCAACTTGGGGTAATCGTAACAACATGCGGACCGAGGCGACGCGGATTCTCACTTCTCACCTCCCCGGCCGCCGCGATTTCCTCTTCAACCGGAACCCGACGCTCAACGGAGAATCCATTCCGCCCAGCCAACCGCCCGACGCCCTCGTGCGATTCGGCCAGGTCGAGCTGAATCCAGCGTCCGGCAACCAGGCCGAGGAGTTCCTCGAATTGACCAACGCCAACACCTACGCCGTTGATGTCTCAGGCTGGAGGCTGGACGGCGCCGTCCGCCACACGTTCCGCCCCGGCACGGTCCTCCCTGCAAACCGCAGCCTTTACGTCTCCCCGGATGTCAACGCCTTCCGCGCCCGCGCCACCGGACCGCGCGGCCGCCAGGGCTTGCTCGTCCAGGGCAACTACCGTGGCCAACTCAGTGCCTGGGGCGAAACGCTGCAACTGCTCGACGACACTGGACGATTGGTGAGCACCAAGCAGTTCGACGGCAATCCTTCGGCCGCGCAACGTTATCTTCGCATCACGGAAATCATGTACAACCCGGCGCTCCTTGCCGGGAACACGAACGACGCCCAGGCCTTCGAATATCTCGAACTCCGTAACATCGGACCCAGTTCGCTCGATCTCCGGGGCGTCCGGCTCACCAACGGTGTCCTCTTCGCGTTTCCCAGCGCCAGTGCCACGCTCCTCAGCCCCGGCGAATCCGTCGTCCTTGTACGAAACACCGCCGCGTTCACGGCGCGCTACGGCAACGGACCCCGCATCCTCGGCCAATACCTCGGCAGCCTCGACAGCAATGGCGAAACGCTGCGCCTCGAAGACGCCAGTGGCGAAAAAGTCCTCGAGTTTTCTTATGATAACCAATGGTACTCGATCACCGACGGTCTCGGGTTCTCCCTCGTCGTGGCCGATGACACCGCGCGTTGGGACACCTGGGGCCTGAAAGAGAATTGGCGCCCCAGCGGAAGACCTCACGGATCGCCTGGCTCCGTCGATCCCGCGCCTCCGGCCCTCGCCCCCATACTAGTCAACGAGGCCCTGGTCCACACCGAACCGCCCCAGCTCGATACCATCGAGCTCTACAATCCCACCACGAACGCCGTTGACCTGGGCGGGTGGTTCCTCACCGATCACTTTTTCACCCCAAAGAAATACCGATTCCCGGCGGCCACTCACATCAGCGCCGGAGGTTACCTCCTTCTGACCGAAGCCCAATTCAATCCACAGCCCGGCGTCCCGCCAAGCTTCGCCTTCAGCTCCTTTGGCGATGAGGTCTATCTCTTCTCAGGAGATACGCAGACCAATCTCACCGGCTACTCCCATGGCTTCGCTTTCGGTGCTTCTCCAAACGGCGTCGCCTTCGGGCGCTATCTCAACAGCCAGAGCGAGGAGCATTTCGTCGCCCAGACCACCAACACGCTGGGCGCCCGCAACGCCGCTCCCCTCGTCGGCCCCATCGTCCTCGCCGAAATCATGTACCACCCGCCCGATCGGAACGGGGCTGATAACGATCTCGACGAGTTCATCGAACTCCACAACTTCACGACCCAGCCCGTGGCGTTGTTCGACCCCAGCATTCCGACCAACACATGGCGCCTCCGGAACGCGGTGGACTTCGATTTCCCCTCCAACACCATCCTCAGCCCCCGCGGATTCCTCCTGGTCGTCGGATTCAGCCCGACGAACACAGCCCAGCTCGCAGCCTTCCGCACAACCTACAACCTGCCCTCCGCCACCCCGGTGCTAGGCCCATGGACTGGCAAGCTCGACAATTCAGCCGACGCCATCGAACTCCTGCGGCCCGACGAACCCAACGCCAACCTTGTGCCCTATATCCTCGTCGAACGAATCGCTTACCGCGACAAGGCCGGGTGGCCTACTAACGCCGACGGCATGGGCTCATCGTTGCAGCGTCTGACGCTCTCCAGCTACGGGAACGATCCCACCAACTGGTTTGGGTCCGCCCCCACCCCGGGCTTCCCCAACTCCTCGAACACGCCGCCCTCCGTCAATTGGATTTCGCCCATGGCCGATCAAACCCTCCAACTGCCGGCGGCGATTTCTCTCGAAGTGGACGCGATCGACCCCGACGGCGCCATCCTCCGCGTCGAGTTCCTATCCGACGGACTGCGGATCGCCGAAGTCACATCCGCACCCTATCGGTATCTCTGGACCAACGCCGCCCCCGGAGTTCGCCTCGTCACCGCAAAGGCCTACGACGATCGATTGGGAGTGGCCACGTCGAGTCCGATCACGCTCAGGCTCCTGTCGCAGCCGCCAGAAGTCACCCTGGTGCAACCCGCCTCCGACAGTCTGCTCGCCGTCAACGCCACCACCACCCTGGCCGCCAACGCCGCCGACCCCGATGGCAGCATCTCTCAGGTCGCGTTCTACGATGGGTCGCAACTCGTCGGCGTGGCTGTGGCGCCGCCCTTCGTCATTGCCTGGAATGCGGGTCCGGAAGGCACGCACAGCTTGTCAGCCGTCGCCTCCGACAACAGCAGTCTGAGTCGCACTTCCACCGTGGTCGTGGTCCACGTCGTGCCCGCGATCCAGACCCTGCGCACCCTCGTGGCGGTTGGATCAACCTGGCGCTACTTTGATCGTGGCACCGACCCCGGCGCCAACTGGACCGCAGCCAACTTCGACGATTCCGGTTGGAGCAGCGGAGCCGCGCAACTGGGCTACGGGGAAGGGGACGAGGCCACCCGGATCAGTTACGGCACCAACGCCAACAACAAGTATCTCGCCTATTACTTCCGCCAGCGGTTCGTCGTCAGCCAGCCCGCCACGATCACCCGCTTGACCCTCCGCGTCCTGCGCGATGACGGCGCCGCGGCTTATCTCAATGGCACCAACATCTTCCTCGACGGCCTCCCCGAGGGTCCGCTCGATTTCCGCACCCCAGCGTCCCGCACCTCCTCCGGTGCGGACGAGAGCACCTTCTACCCGACAAACGTGGCAGCCATTCACCTCCGCGCCGGCACGAACGTGCTCGCCGTCGAAGTCCACCAGGTCAATGGTACCAGCAGCGACGTCAGCTTCGACGCCGACCTCGTCGCCGAAGAGACGGTCCTCGCGCCCTTCATCCTCCTCCAACCGCAGGATCAGAGCGTGGCCGCCGGCGAGACCGCCACCTTTACCGTCAGCGCGGCCGGCACAGGGCCGTTCGTCTATCAATGGTTCCACGAAACTCAACCCGTCGCCGACGCCACCACACCGAGGCTGATGCTGTTGCCCGTCACCAGCGCCGATGCCGGATCTTATTCCGTCCTCGTGACAAACGCCGCCGGCAGCGCCACCAGCCGCCAAAGCCTCCTCACCGTGGTGCAAGGCAACGATCGCGACAACGACGGCCTGCCCGACGACTGGGAACGGCTCTACGGACTCAGCTCGTCCGACCCCACCGGTGACAACGGCCCCCAAGGCGATCCCGATCACGACGGGCGGACAAACCTGGAGGAACTGATTGCCGGCACCGCCCCGAACGATCCCGCCAGCGTCTTGAGAATCATTTCGGCCCGGCTCACCTCGGACGGCCAAGGTCTGGTTCTCAGCTTCCCTGCTGTCTCAAACCGCACCTACACGATCCAGGCGAGCGACAGCCTGCGGGCGACCACTTGGACCAAGCTCCTGGATGTTCCCTTGGTGACCAAGACCCAACTCCTCTCCGTCACGAACGCAACAGACACCCGATTCACACGCTTCATGCGCCTCGTCACTCCGCGTCAACCTTGATGCGCGGGCCCGGCCAGTCCACGACGCCGACTCGATCTGATTACCGCGGGCCGGGCTGACCAGCCGGGTATCAGCGTTCGCTGGACACTTCGGTAGAGGGAATGGAATCGTAGATCGCCCTGGACAGAACGGCGAAGGTCGCAGCGCCGAACTCCTTGTCGTCCATGTAGCGGGTCACGATCTTGTCGTTGTCGGCCATGCGCTGGACCATAAGTTCTTCGATGAGCTGACGCAGGCCGAGTTGGAACTTGTCGAAGGGATTCGCGCGGCGGAGCTTGACCACCTCTTCGTTGGCTGTGGCCTTCTCTCGAATCTGTTCAAAGAAAAAGCGGTCCTCGTCGGTGAAGTTCGTTCCGAACCGCTCGTTGAGCGCCTCGATGATCTGGGAGAGCGGTGCTTGCTCCTCCTTGGCCTTCCCTGTGCCGACGTCGGTCGGGCTTTTCACTCCCTCGGGATCGCCTTCGCGGAGGGCGATCTCGCCGGAGTAAATCCGCTGCAAGCGGTAGTATTGAAGGCCAACCTCATCCCCCAGCTTCACGCGCTCGGTGTCTCGGTCGAGGGGCAGGTGCGGCAGGAGAAAACGTCCGAAGCTATACAACATCTCCAAGGCGGGGTCGCCATAGGGCATGATCTGGCTCATGAAGGAGTAGATGTTGACGTAGCTGTTCAATTTCTCGCGGAATTCGCCGCGCTTCGTCTCGTCCTCTATCGCTTTGAACCTATCCACCGCTGGCTGAAGGTGTAGGTGCATCGCTGCGTGATCCTGCGGAGCCTGAACGGCCACCGGCTTGTAGAAGATGCGTGCAAAAGCCTCGACCTCACTCCAGAAATAGATCTGCGCCGCATCCAGTTCGTGTTTCAGGTTCTCCAACTGCTGCGGGTCCGAGCTTTCCTGCAAACTCGTCGCGTCGTAGTAGGGCTTGAACGCACGGTAGATGTCCTCGGCCTCGTTGACGAAATCCAAAACGAACGGGTTCTCCTTCCCGGGGATCTTGCGGTTGAGCCGTGACAGCGTCTGCACCGCCTGCACGCCGTCCAACCGCTTGTCCACGTACATCGCACAGAGCAAGGGTTGGTCGAACCCGGTCTGGTATTTGTTCGCCACAAGTAACACCTGGTAATCCGGCGATGCAAACCGCTCCGGCAGTTGCCTCTCGCTGATCGGCTTCCCACTCACGCAGTCCGTGTTCATGCCCGGCTCCGTGAATTCGAGGCCGGTGTCCGGGTCCCTTACTGTCCCGCTGAAGGCGACCAGCGGGCGAATGTCGGTATAGTTGTTCTCGGCGATGTAGCGCTCGAACGTTTGCATGTAGCGCACCGCATGGAGACGCGACGAGGTGACAACCATTGCCTTGGCGCGCCCACCGACATGCCCGCGCACCTTCTGACGGAAGTGCTCCACTATCACCTCGGTCTTTTGTTCGAGGTTGTGCGGGTGCAGGCTCATGAATTTGGCCAAGGCCCGTGCCGCTTTCTTCTTCGGCAGGTTCGGATCGTCCTCGATAGCCTTCACCAGCCGGTAATAAGTGGCGTAGGTGGTGTAGTTCTTCACCACGTCGAGGATGAACCCTTCCTCGATGGCCTGTCGCATGGAGTAAAGGTGAAACGCCTTAGGGAGACCGCTCGCGTCGGGACGACCGAACAACTCAAGCGTCTTGCCCTTCGGTGTGGCGGTGAAGGCGAAGAAGCTCAGGTTCGGCTTCCGTCCGCGTGACTGCATCACCTGGTTCAGACGATCCTCCCAATCCGGTTCTTCCACGTCGTTCTCCCCCTTGACCGCCGTGCCGAGGATCGCCTTCAACTCGCGCGCAGTCTCGCCCGTCTGACTGGAGTGCGCCTCGTCCACGATGATCGCATACCGCCGCTTCGCGATTTCCGCCTCCCACGCCTTGGCTTGTTGCTTCTCTTCCTCGGTGGCCGGTTCCTGATCCTCCGCGCCGGCCATATGGAGCAGACCGCGCAGCACAAACGGGAACTTCTGGAGCGTGGTGACGACAATTTTTGTCCCGTCAATCAAGGCCGCCGCAAGCTGCTTCGAGTCCTGGTTGATTGCCTTCACCACGCCCTGCGCGTGTTCGATCTGGTAAATCGCGTCCTGCAACTGCTGGTCCAGAATCTGGCGGTCCGTAATCACAACGACGCAGTCGAAGACTTTCGCATCCTTCTCGTCGTGCAGGCTGGCCAACCGGTGGGCGAGCCAGGAGATCGTATTGGTTTTTCCGCTGCCCGCCGATTGTTGAACGAGATAGTTGTGGCCTGGCCCTTCACCACGCGCCGTTTCAACCAACTTTCGAACCGAATCGAGCTGATGGTAGCGCGGGAAAATCATCGTCTCCTTCGTCACCCAGCGATGTCCACCTTGGCCGTCATCCACCTTCTCCTCCTTCTTTTCAAGGAACATGAAGTGGCCGAGGATGTCGAGGAAGCTGTCAAACCGGAGCACGTCCTCCCAAAAGTAGCCCGTGCGGTAGCCGGATTCGTGCTGGGGGTTGCCCGCGCCGCAGATGATCTGGCCAGGATGGCTCCCACGGTTGAACGGCAGCAAATGCGTCTTTTCCCCTGCCAGCCGCGTGGTCATGTGGACCTCGTTCGGATCAGCAGCGAAATGCACGAGCGCCCGCTTCTTGAAAGCGAATAGGGGCGCGCGCGGGTCGCGGTCCTCCTTGTATTGACGCACCGCGTGACGCCAGTTCTGGCCCGTGCCAGGATTCTTGAGCTCGATGGTGGACACCGGCAGCCCGTTGACGGCAAGCACCATGTCCACCGTGCGGTTGTCACTGGGATGGCACGGCACCTGCCGTGTCACCGTCAGCCGGTTTCTGCCAAACAAGTCCAGCACCTCGGAGTTCGCGCCGTGGGCTGGCTTGAAGTAGGCGAGGCGAACCGTCTTGCCGTAAAACTTGAAGCCGTGCCGCAGCACATGGAGCGATCCCTTCGCATCCAACTCCTTGACCAGCGTGCCGAGGAGCAGCGCCTCCAGCCCCGCCGCGTGCAACGCCTGCATCTCCGTCCACAGGTTCGGCTGCGTATTCTGGATGAACGCAAACACGCGCGCAGGGAACAACGCCCGTTCCTTGTCCCACTCCGCGTTGCTGCCGGACTTCCAGCCACCGCGCGTCAACAGGATTTCCTCAACGTAGGTCTCGAAGGCGCGCTCGGTTGTTTGGCTCATGCGGGTTGCCCTAAGATGAACCGCGCCCGCTCACGACGTAGCATCTCGAAAGGGGTCATGCATTTTACACCGAGGCCGATGCAGGCATTGGGAATCTTGATCTTCTTCGTCGAGGCCGAGGCAATCTCGTGGGTAACGACCGTATGACCGTGGGCAAGGGCGTGCGCAACCAGGTAGAAGTCCGCCACCTGAAGGAACGTGTTCACGGCGGCAGGTTCGTAGTTCTGGCTCGTCGCCCAGACGCTCACCTTCCCCAAAGCCGGCAGGATGGCAGCATTGGGTTTGAGGAAGAACCCGGTTCCCCGGCCTTTGGCCCAATCGGATAGTTCATCGCTGCCAGCCTCGATTTCATCGCCCACCTTCTCGGTGCTGGCAACCAAACCGGAGATGTTCGAGGTGACAAGCCACTCCCAAAAGGCGGGACAAAAATCCAAACCGTAGTGCAGGTTCTTGGCCTGAATGAACACGTCGGAATCCAGCACGTAACTCACGAGACACCTACCCCCAGACTGCGCCCCAGTTCCTTAAAGGTCGCCTGCTTCGAGAAGCCGAGCATTTGAAAGGCAGTGGTGTAAAGGGTTTGACCTTCCAGGGTGCTTGTCACCAACGCCGCGGCGAAGCGTTTGCTCAGCCGCGCGGCTTGCGTGAGATAAAAGTTGCCGCCGGTCCCGCGCGGGATCGCGCGCAGCCTTTCAACTTCGGCGTTATACGCGCCCCAAAACTCCTGGCGCGACAGACCGCCAGCATCGTGAATTCGGCGTAAGATGACGAGGGTGCTCACCTTGAACCGCTTGGCCAACCGGCCGACTTCATCCCACAGGTCCGACTCGCCGTTGTAATCCCGCCTCATCAGGTCGAGCGGCACCAGTAGTTCGGCCGCGACCCGATTGCACCAGCGTTCCACCTCTTGATCTGGCACGGCCAGAGGTTGGGCGTCGGAAACCGCGGATTGCCCCAGCCAGATATGAGCCAGTTCGTGTGCCAACGTGAACATCTGCGCCGACTTGCTATCCGCCCCGTTGATGAACACCAGCGGAGCAAGATCATCCGCCATCGCGAAGCCTCGAAACTCCTTCGGATCCAGGTGCCGATAGTTGTTGTTGTGGACCACTCCGTTGCACATGACGAGAATGCCCAGGGCATCCGCCTGCTCGATAAAGTGACGTAGCGCATCGGTCCACGTCGGCATCCGGCGACGCTCATCCACATCGAAATCAAGCGCGGCCCGAATCCGGGCGGAGGTCGAAACGATTTCATCCCGCATGCTGGCTGAACCGACGAACGCCAGCGGTTTTTCACCCATGGAGCGGGCAAAGTCCCGATACCATTCCTGCCGCTGCTGGCAGACGTAGATGGTGTCCAGCAAGTCGGGCGACGGGTGGCCGACATGCTGGTTGTCAATCGTGCGGAAGTCGGGTATCGGAACCTTCTCGACCGGTGGCTCGCGGAGAAAGAGATAACCGACCGGGGTGTAGGTTGCTTTCGCAAAAGCCTCGAGCTGTTTCAGCGTCGGCTGGGCTTTGCCGCTTTCCCAGGCGGCAAGCCGGGGAAACTTGTGCTCCAATTCCACGAGATCGAACCCCGCGCGCTCGTAAGCCCAGCGCAGCAACTGCGGTTTGATAGCGACTCGATTCATGTCCAAAGGCTACCGTTTAACGGCCCGCACATCAATCTTTCCATGACGGCGGTGATGATGAGGGCGTTACGGCATGCCTGCATGTCCTGCCACGGCTTCGGTTGCGTTTCCGCAATGAAGGCGAGCACCTGCGCCGGGAACAGCGGCCGCTCCTTGTCCCACTCCGCGTTGCTGGCGGACGTCCGGCGGCCCCGCGTCAGAAGGATTTCCTCAACGTACGTCTCGAAGGCGCGTTCTGTGGTTTGGCTGGGCATCGTATTGGCAGGCTTCAACGGTTCCAGGCATCAATGCGGTCAACGATCTGTTTCATCTGGGCGTCCCATTCAAAACGAGCGGACATCATTGCCTTATCCAAGTGATGGACACAAAGAACTGCAAACTCCACCTTGTCAATGCCCTTCCGCTTCATCCGCGATTCGACATACGAAGTCCCTGGTGCCCCCTTCCGAGGAAAGAACACCTCGTATTGGCTCGGATCAGGAAGCGAGGGACGCCCCGAAGCTCTAGCCAGCACAGCGCCGGGAACATAGTTCTCTATCTCTCGTGCGCCCGTCACCCAAATGTGCGCTCCTTGGATTTTGCCCACCTCGGCGCGAATTCTGCGCACGCGGTCCTTCACTCGAGCTTTTTGGGCTGGCCTGTCGCCGTCGCAGATGACCACGATGTTTGGATTGACCCGAAACAGATTCACAAGCTCAGCCTCAGCCTCCTCCGGCGACCTGAATTGAGTGCGTGCGAGAAGGGAACCGCCGTAGAAGGCGCACTGATAGTCCCGGCCTTCCTGTAGGCGGCCTCCTGTGTAAAGGTCAAGCCACCGATTGATATAGATGCAGTCCGAAGGGCCTTCCACCCAGATGATGCCGTTTGCTTGCAGCAGGTCAGAGGGTTTCGCTCCAAGCTCGGAAATCACGCCCAGGTGGTCAAAATGGGCGGAAACGGTTGTCGTGCTGGCTGCCTCGCCATCGTGGGTGACGTGGATGATCTGGGCGTTCTTGGACAAGCCAAAGAGGTCGAGCGCTGTGCTCGAATGCGTGGTCAGGAAGATTGTGGACTTCTCATTGACCGCGTAATTCTCAAGATACTGGAAAAGGCGGCGCAGCAGCGCCGGATGAACATTATTTTCAAGTTCTTCAAACGCAAACGCGAACTTGGATTTCTGTTTCTTCTCGATCTCGGGAACAACCAGCAAGTTGAGTAGAACCAAAAACACGGTTTTTAGACCGCTGCCGGAATGACTCAGCGGGATTAATCCTTTTTTGTCCTCGCCAAGAAAAACCTCCCAGTGGCCCTCCAGCTTCCCGGCCGCCGCCTCATCATGGACTTTAACCTGGATCTCGGTGAAGTGGCCGTCGTTCCCAAAAATATCGTTTAGCGCGTCAAGGAGTCGCCGCTGGATGATCTCACGCGGAAACTGCCGATCTGCGGTGACGATGTAGCGTCGGATAATGTTTGTGGCCCCAGAACCGTCTTCCGATAGTACCATCGCCTTGTCGGGCGGTTCAGGACGTATGTCCCGGTCCGCCAGGAGCCGGCGGAAAGAAAAACCGCACAGGCTGTGAGTTACTTTCGCTAGAACTGCCTTGATGAGAGCGAGTCTGCGTTCTCTTGAATTGGCGCCGTCGGGGAATTTGTCATCGAGCCCGTCTGCAAACTTCAGTTCTGTTGGAATCGCCTGATCGTCGGTCTCCCACGTCACCTCCGCCCCTACAAAATGCAGCCCGTGCGCTTGCCAGTGATTACCTTTCAGTTCGCCTCCGCTGCTGGTCCCGGGGAAAGCCCCACGTAGAGATCCCTCATCCAGCGTACCCCGGCAACGGTAACGCCACGCTCGCGCCTTGAGATCTCCGTCACAGAGCGCGGCAGCGAGATCTAGAAGATGGGATTTCCCAGTGTTGTTCCTCCCGATGATCACGTTGACAGGCTTGATCGGATCAAACCCCGCCCAATTCTTCTTGAAACAGCGATGGCCACAAAAACTGATGGAGTCGGCAATCATGGTTTAGACGACTTTGGTAACCTCAATCTTACCGGTGACGGCGGCAGTGATGAGAGCGGTGCGGTATTCCTGCAACCGTTCCACCGCGGCCTCCACCTTCCCGAGCAGCGCGTCCAGCTTCGCCGTCTCCACGTCCAGATACGCGGCGATGGCAGCTTGTTCGGGCAGGGGTGGAAGGGGAATTCTCATCGCACCAATTTGTTCGCAGGTTATCGCGCCCTTCGTACTGCCGCCGCCGTCGCTCTCGCTACGGAGGAACGAATAGGCCATGTCGAACACGCGCCGCAGGAAGCCGACATCCGCTCGGGAGGGAAGCGGCTTCAAGTAGGCAAGGTGCTGGTTAATCGTGGCTTCAAAGAGAAGCGTGCTGGCCATGCCGCGAGTTCGTCCCTGGCCCGTAATCCCGACAAGCACAGCAGGAGGCTGAATCCTCGGCAGATGACACTCCGCGAGGGCTAGAGCAGTCACGAATTCCTCAGCCTCTGTCACGCTCTCTTGGTTCACTACTGAGCTGTTCAGCCACGGGTAATCCCCTCCGTCCCAGTAGGCCGAATTGTCGCGACTGGGCGTTGATCCGTTGCCAACTCGCGTAACGAACTTGACCGGCTTCACCTCCCAATGCGCAGGGATGTCGCCGAGCCAGTCGAGGCCGGAGGGTTTCATGGGCGGATTCTCGGGGAGGCCGGTGGCGCGGGCGGCGGCGGGCGGGAGGCCACGTGTGACAGTGCGGGAGATGAGCGCGGTGCGCTTTTCCTTCAACCGCTCGATCAACTCCCGCTTCTTCGCCACTAACCCATCGATCAGCCCCGTCTCCCGGTCCAGGAAGGCCGCGATAGACCGTTGCTCGGCGAGGTCAGGGAGGTACAGGTTGGTTGTCTTTACCGATTCGAATGTGAGGCTTTCGACGGTCGCACCCTGCTGGCGCCAGAGATCGAGCAACGCCGATTGATTGCCCTCAATCAGGTAGGCGATGAACTTCGAATCAACGCCGTTTAACGGCACGCAGCCGCGAATATCCTGATTGATGGCCATTTCCCGCGTGATGATTGCCGCAGGGATGGAATGCCTGAGAATGCCAGAGCGGTTTACCATCAGCAGGCTGCCAGCGGGCAGTTTGCAGGTGGAAGACTGGCGAACCGCGTCCTCCGAAATGTGGTCCTCAGTGTCGGAGATCACCATTGCCTTCATGTCCTTGGATGAGACCCAAGGAAGATCACCGTCCCACAACTCGCTCTCGCTCGTTGAGGGCGTGCCGCCGCTGTAGAAGCGAAACAGGTAACCAAACCGTTTGGACTCCCAATTCTCCGGCACGTCGCCGAACCATTCGACGCCGCTGTGTTTGTATTTCGGGTAAGGCGGGAGCTTCATTTTGCGGCGAGGAGTTGTTGCCAGAGTGGGCGTTGCTGCCAGTCGGTGGGGAAGCCCATGTGCGGGAGGAGGTCCGGCTTGAGGGTGAGGAGGTGCTCCGTCAGGTGCCTGGACCAATGGGCGGCGGGTTCAATCACGCCCACGATATGGGTGAGCAGCACGAGCGCGTTGTAAAGCCGCCGGTCCTCCGCCCGGTTCAGATTCGGAACGACGCTCGCGGGAGAGTTCTGGGGCAACTGCACTGTGACAGTGAACTTTCGGTTCCAGAGGCGCGCATGGTGCGCGCAGAGGTTGCGGACATAGACGCAGTGCTCCAAGATGGATTTCAGATTATCAGCAGAGAGCGAATAGGTGTTGGCGATCCGCTTATGGTGGGGGAGGCAATGGAGGGCACGGGGCTCGTCGGGCACGACCAACCCGCGGACTTTCAGAATGGCGAGCTGTTCTGGGTAGGTTTTTGGAGGTTTGTTGCAGCTCACGGCGCTCTCCGTACAAAAAGTAACCCGCCGATTTGGGCATTGTTAAGAGGCCTGGCAGGTATTGTTGGAATCAACATCGCCATTTCGGCCGATGCGGTCAAGTCAGAAAACCCCGATCCTTGACCAGTCTCGAGGCTGAAACCGGCCAGATCTGTGTTCCTGGCCCGCTGGAGGCGAGTTCTCACGCCGTCACCTCCCTGAGAAGGGCGAGGATTTCGCCTTCGAGCTTCTTGATGTCCGTCTCGATCACATCGAGCGGGCGCGGCGGCTCGTAGCGGTAGAAGTGGCGATTGAGCGGGATTTCGTAGCCGACCTTGGTCTTGGTGGTGTCAATCCACGCGTCGGGGACGTGGGGCAGCACCTCCCGTTTGAAATACGCTTCAATGCCTTCCTTGAGCGGTACGGTCTCGGTGTCGCGCAGGTCGGCGTCCGGTTCGGGCCGGCCCTCGCGGTCGCGGCAGATGTCGGCGGTCTCGTCGCGCTCCCCGAGGGCGGCGAGCACGGCCTTAAGCTCCGGGGCGGAGAGGCGGACATCCGGAGATTTCGCAGATTTTCGGAGATGGGAAAGGAAGGTTTCGCGGTCTTTGTAGAGCTTGTTTCCCAGTGTGCGCAGGAACACCCGTATTTCTTCTTGGCGCTGTTGGCCGACTTCGATCTCTTGCTGGCGGACGGCGGGGTCTTTCTTGGCGCTGGTGGCGAGGTTCCTGAAGCCACCCTCGTCCTCGAGCCGGGCGATGCGTTCGGCGCTGGCCTGGAAGTTCAGCCGCAGCGGGCGCTCGACGGTGATTTTGTGGTAGCCGAGGTCTTCGTTGTCGAAAACCTTGCTGACGACACGCTGGCGCTGGACCGGTTGGTGGGTGATGGGGTCTTCCTCGGTGAACGTGCGCGTCTGGCCATCGCGAAAATTGCCGAAGATCTTGGTGAGTTCGCCGATGTGGTCGGGATCTTTCTCCTTGTCGGAAGGGTCCCCGATGCGGCGGCGCTTGTTTCCGAGGCTCTTCTCCATCTGCACCCAGAATGGGCGCGCATCGATGAGCTGCACCTTGGCCTTGCGGGGCTTCTCCTTCCGGTTGGTGAGCACCCAGAGGTAGGTGGAGATGCCGGTGTTGTAGAAGAGCTGCTCGGGCAGAGCAACGATGGCCTCCAGCCAGTCGTTCTCGATGATCCAACGGCGTATTTCGCTTTCGCCGCCGCCGGCGTCGCCGGTGAAGAGGGGCGAGCCGTTGAAGACGATGGCAATGCGGCTGCCACCATCCTGCGGGGCGCGCATCTTGGCCAGCATGTGCTGGAGGAAGAGAAGCGCGCCGTCGTTTACGCGTGGCGTGCCCGCGCCGAAGCGTCCGCTGAAGCCGAGAGTGTCACGCTCCTGCTCGATGTAGCGCTGCTGCTGCTTCCACTCCACTCCGAAGGGCGGATTGGCCAGCATGTAGTCGAAGGTCCATTTCTTGCCCTCGGCGGTCCGGTCGAAGCCGTCCTTGGTAAAGGTGTCGCCCAGGACGATGGCGTCGGCGTCCTCGCCTTTGATGAGCATGTCGGACTTGCAGACTGCCCAGGCTTCGTCGTTCCAGTCCTGGCCGAACAGCTTGGGCTGCGCGTCGGCGTTGAGGTCGCGAATGTATTTCTCGGCCACGGACAACATACCGCCCGTACCGCAGGCGGGGTCGTAGATCGTCTTGACCACGTGGCTGCGGGCGAGGTCTTTCTCCGGCGAAAGGAGGAGGTTGACCATCAGCTTGATCACCTCGCGCGGAGTGAAATGTTCTCCAGCTTCCTCGTTCGACTGCTCCGCCCCAATCCGGATGAGTTCCTCGAAAACGTAACCCATCTGGATGTTGTCCACGCGCTGCGGCGAGAGGTCGATGGCGGCGAACCGTTTGACGACGAGGTAGAGCAGGTCTTTTTCGGTCATCGTCGCGATCTCATCGCCGAACTTGAATCGCTCCATGATCGCCCGCACGTTAGGCGAGAAGCCGTTGATGTAGCTGTTTAGGTTCGGGGCGAGCTGGTTCGGGTCGTCGAGCAGGCGCGGCAGGTCGAGCTTGGAGATGTTGTAGAAGGCGTGCCCGGTGATTGAGCAGAGCTTGTGGCGGATGATGTTCTCCGTTTTGGCTTTGATGGCCGCGTGCTCTGTCAGCACCGCAGCCTTGGACGGAGCAAGGATGCAATCGAAACGACGCAGGACGGTGAGCGGAAGGATGACCTTGCGATACTCGTTTCGCTTGTAAGGGCCACGGAGGAGGTTGCAGATGCTCCAGATGAAGCTGGCGATTTGGGAATGGGTTTCAGCGGACATGGCTTCAAAACCGTTCAGTTTGCGTCATTGACGATCTTGTTCTCGTTTTGGCTTCATCTCGCGTAATCTCAGACTTGTAGAGGCAAAGCCGTTCTTCTGCACGCTAAAACGGCGTTACAGCCCGGGTCATTCCTGCGCACCAGCGTTCCCCTCGTGCATGATCGTCGGAATCCACTCCCTGGCCATGCCTACGGTCACAAGTCAGGTTCCCGAGGAGACCATCGGTTTGATAGAGGGGGGCTATAGAGCCGCTGCGGCGGTTCCTGGCTTATTTCACGAGCCGATAGAACCGGCGGTTGCTATCGAGGGCATTGGAGACCACGTTCCGGGCCTGCTGGACAACGGGGGTGGTGATCACGGGCGCCCATCCCGGCGTCGGTTCGAGGTGGTCGGTGCTTTGCAGCCGATAGCCCGCGTGCGAGGACGGCCACGAGACGAGCACGTCGCGGTCATTGCGACGGACGGCCAGGTGCGGGGGCTGCCGACTCACGTTGAGGGCGACCAACTCGATCCCTTCGTTGAGCCCGAGATTGCGGCTGTAGAGCTTGTCGTGAGCGTTGTTCCAGTGCTCGTGGACCCCCAAGCTCGCCAGGCGGACCCCATCTTTCGCCGGATCGTA
>Ga0209514_10003674_pt1 | contig 21578 bp, 14 predicted proteins | sample Subgrocontami58m_FD_187452 | JGI IMG/M metagenome (GOLD analysis project Ga0209514, IMG submission 187452) | Subsurface groundwater microbial communities from S. Glens Falls, New York, USA - GMW37 contaminated, 5.8 m (SPAdes) (version 3) | ecosystem: Environmental > Aquatic > Deep subsurface >...
GCAAAATCCACTGTTACCGGCGGCCTGGGCGATGGGAACGGCGGTGGAGACTTCGCCACCGAGTTGAAATTCGCCGGTTACGATCAGATTGTTTTCTACGGACGTTCACCTAAACCGGTCTATCTGTGGATTAGCAACGACCATGTTGAACTAAGAGATGCTTCCAGGATATCAGGCAAGACCAACCTGGAAACTAATATGCTGTTGTGGGAAGAACTAAAGGACAAAGAGGTGCGGGTGCTTAGTATCGGTCCCGCCGGCGAGAACCTGGTCCGCATGGCCAAGGTTTTCTCCAATATCACAAGGTCCGGCGGAAAAGGCGGCATGGGAGCGGTAATGGGATCAAAGAATCTTAAGGCAGTGGCGGTAAGAGGTACAGGTTCAATCAAGATAGCTAAACCCGCAGAGTTCTTCCGGGATGTAAAGAATCTCTATGAAAAGGTCATGACTTCACCAGGGCAAAAATTGTTCCGGGAGAACGGTACGATGGAGTCAATTCGAATGATGTCTATCGGGCATTGCCTTTGTACCAGAAACGGCCAATCGGGGTACTTTGAAGGGTGGGAGAATCTGACTTCAGAAGTTTTTCATTCCCAGTTCATAAGTAAGCACAGGGGTTGCGCGGCGTGCCCAATCTCCTGCGCACACTATTACCAGGTCAAAGATGGGCCCTATGCTACTCATGGTGAAAGCAATGAGTATGGCACTACCTACCCTTTCGGCCCCAAGTGCGGAATCGATAATTTTGCTGCCATACTTAAAATGAACACCATATGCGATCGGTTAGGGTTGGATACCCACTCTACCGGGGCTACTATATCTTTCGTTATGCATTGCAGGCAAGAGGGACTGCTTACGGCCAAAGACACCGATAATATTGACTTAAGCTGGGGCAACGCTGACGCTGTGATTCAGATGTTGCCCAGGATAGCCTACCGCCAGGGTTTTGGCGATATACTGGCCGAAGGCTCCTTTAGAGCTTCCAGGCATATCAAAGGGTCTGAAGCCTGCCTGAAAACCACCAAGGGCATGGAGGTTAGCGCGCTTTATCTGGGACCAACCACCAACGTGGTCCAGGCCCTGGCCTATGCCACTGCAACCAGGGGCGCCGACCACAACAGGGGACTGGGGCTTGACGTGATCGGACATCACCGCTTAAAAGAAATCCTCGGACCAGAGGCCGCCGGCCGCTTATCGAATGAGCCCCGTTCCATCGAGGGAAAGGGGGTACTGCTGGGGCTGGACCAGGACTATCATGCCATTATTAACTCAATGGGGGTTTGTAAACGTCTCGCCCAGGGCAGAAGGGGGGGGCCGATAAGTGATGAACTCCTTGCACAACTTATGTCCACCGCTACCGGAATTGAGATGAGCGGTGATGATTTGATGAAGACGGGCGAGCGCATCAACAATGTGGAAAGGGCGCTCAACAACCGCGAGGGAATGGGCAGAAAGGACGATACCCTGCCCAAATCATTCTTCAAGGAGAAGGAGACCGAATGGGGTCCGAATGGCATCAGCGAGGCCAAGTTCCAGGCAATGCTGGATGAATACTACCGGTTCCGGGGTTGGAATAACGAAGGAATACCCACTAAAGCAAAGCTGGAGGAGCTCGGGCTGAGTTAGTTCAGAGAGACTGAAGCCGCCCTCTCTGACGGAAACCACCTCACCCTTTACGTAAAGGGGGCAGTCCTGATAAATAGGGACGGGGGTTTTCGACGCCGGGCAAGGATTCGAATAAAGGGGAAGCTGTTGGTTTCGCTTGTCCGCTTCCTGACAGGAAGCTATGAAATTTGTTTAACATTGTTGCTTGATAACCTGTCAGTACACCAGGAGGGGGAGGCTCATCTATGAAGCAAAACAGCTCACGGGGAGTTTTGGCGCCTTCTCCGTTGACAGGACGTCTCGTGGATAATGCAAACACAAAGCCCTATACTTCCCGCAAAGGAACATGAAATGAGCGTAAGGATCGTTATTCCTTCGTTTTTGCGGACTTTTACTAACAATACATCGGTGGTTGAGTCAGACGGAAGCACAGTCGGCGGATGTCTTAATGATTTAACCGGACAATTCCCCGAAATAAAGAGGACGCTATTTACCAGCGATGGTGAGTTGTTAGATTATGTTGGTGTCTTCATCAAAGGAGTGGATGCTTACGCGGAAGAGTTAGCTAAACCGGTCAAAGATGGGGATGAGATCCACATTATATATATAATCGGTGGAGGATAAAACCACGGTGGGGGTATCTCCCATTATTTGTCCTGGATAGGGAGAAAAGGGTTTCTGTATTAGTGGGTCGGACGGATGTGGGACAACTACACCAGAAACCATCGAAATCATTGGGACCGAAGCATACGCCGACCTCACCCTTGTCTAAACCATACCATAACTTTTCCTTTAGGAAACACTACTCAGGGACTCCCCACCGGGCATTTTACCGTCTCACCAGGCAAGAGAAAAAGCTGGTGAAGAGTTCTGAGCAAACCCCCTGTTTACCCTGTACCCCGATATTTGTCCTAAGCATAAGAAGCTTTCTGCATAGATAGTAATAAGGATTAAAAGAACCGCCCTCTCGGGCGTTTTTCTGCAGAGGCTTGGCAAGATACGATATCAAACGGAGCAGAGTCTATTTTCGAGGGGGAATCCGTTTATATATCTCATTAGCCTTCTTTTGAGAAATATGGCCTTCCTTTAAATCGTAGATAACTTGCTTCTCGTCTCTATCTAATAGGTCCCCAAAACCTCCACCTGCCGGCTCTTGCAATAAAAATACATCCCGATCGGTTATTACCATTGGCGGGTTTTGACATGGTAGCAATTCCGGAGCCCCTCCTGCCCTGATTTCTTCAAAGTCGGGTATTTTGGTTTCCAATAAGAAATTTATATCGGTCTCACGCTTGAGCCATGTCTGTGCGGTAGCCCCGGGATCTCCTCCATTCAATCCTGGGTTCGGAACATCCTTGTCCAGATACCAAATAATTGCTTGCGCCTCCCTGGTCCCGTGGAGTTTAAACGCCACCTCAGTGGAGTTACCACCCCGGTACTTCCCTGCACCCCCCGAATCCTGCCGGTAGCGGTGATACATATACAGAATTGGGTTACGGCGCTCCATGGTTTCTATATTAGCTATTGACTGATTAGTAGAATGAACGACTCCCCCAGAGTCTGCACCATCTCTGTCACCTCTAGCCCCACCCCCACGGGCCCCTAGCTGGGCGCGGGTAAAAAAGGTCGCCCCATTGTTATCAGTTCCAGTGAATACAAGGTCAATTGTACCCATGCCCCAGGCAGCATTAGCCCGCCAGCTTTGTCCAGAGGCTAACAGCGCCCGGCTCAATGCTTCCAGCGCCACGCTGGCGGCTTTGTGAGAACCGGCAGTGGAAGCAGCTCCGCAGGGGGCCGGTGGGAGACAACTCAGAACAGTTTTTTCCGGCAGGATGAATTTCAATGGGCGGAAACAACCCTCGTTAATAGTCAGGTCTGGCACCAACAGGCATATGAAAAGATTGTGGACATTGGCGATAGTGCAGGGCATTGCCGAGTTCACCATATACCGGGATTGAGGGTCCGTACCTGTAAAATCAAAGATCAGGCTATCCCCTTCCACGATTACCGCACAGGTCATAGTATACATCCTGTCATACTGCATATATTGAGTAGCTTCGTATCTGCCGGGTCGTAGCTGTTTAATTCGCTCCCTTGTCTTGGCCTCGGAAATAGCTATCATTTCGTCGAAGCACGCTTTAAGCGTATCCACACCATACCTGTCCACAATCTGCAACAGGCGCTCCCGGCCAACATTATTGGCGGCAATCTGCCCTTTAAGGTCTAAGCCCTGGTATTGGGGCGCCCGGACATTGGTGAGAAAGAACTCAAACAGGTCTTCCCGCAACCGCCCTTCTTCCACGAATTTTATCGGCGGGAAGATAAGCCCTTCCTGCCGCCAATCGGTAGCCTGGGGCGCTCGCCCCGGTGTGACGGCGCCAATATCCAGGTGATGTGTAGCACATCCCGTCCAGGCAATCAACTCACCCTTGAAGTGAATGGGCGAGATAATGGCTATGTCCAGGTTATGCAAAGCCCCATCGTGGGGATTATTGGTAAGAAACATGTCTCCGGGCTTTATTTCCGAATCCGGGAAGCGGCGGCGGACTGACTCTAACATAAATTTAAGGGTGGTGCCGTGCCGGGGCATCCACATGGAATACACAACGGAGCGGCCCTCCGCATCGGATACATTAAACCCCAGGTCTTTAGTATGGACTATACCCGGTGAGGCCCCGGTGCGAATGAGGGCATAACCCCCTTCTCGTCCGATTTCAATCAGGCGGTTCTGGATAATCTCCAGGGTTACAGGGTCTATATTGCTCATGACACCTTCCAACGAAATCCTAAATCCGAATCACCAAATTCTAAACAATACCCAAACCCAAATTACCAAACAGGATTGCGCCCGAGTTTGACCGTTTTGAATTTTAGATTTGTTTAGTGCTTAGAGATTAGGATTTAGTGTTTTTCCATATTTATGGTCATTATAAGATTCTGGAACCTGTCATACTTGGCCTGGCAATGTGGCGGGATTACAGCCGTAGTGCCTTTGTACTGTACTATAGCCGGCCCTTCAACCACATTCCCCGGCTTAAGAAGGTCTGCATTGAAAATAGGGGTAGATTGAAAATCACCAGTCTCAGAGAAGAAGACAGACCTATGACTTACCAATGCTGCTGTCGGGTCAGGGCCAGATAAGGCAATTTCTTTCAATGCAGGCTTAATAGTGGCGCCAGCTACATTCAGCCGCAGGGTTACTACTTCTATTGTAGCCTGTTTAAAGATTGTCCCCGGGCCATAAAGAGATTGGTATTTTTCTTCAAAATTCTTCACAAGCCGGGGCACATCCTTTGCAGAAAGGTTCTCATTGGACAGACCCAGAGTAATTTCGTGGTCCTGCCCCCTGTATCGCATTTCGGCATAACGCTGAACATAAATAGAGGTCTCTTTAATCCCCTCTTTGAGTAGTGCTGCCCTCCCCCGCTTTTCCATTTCCTCATAGCGGAACTGAATATGGTCGAGCTTATCCAGACCCAGAATCTCCGAACGAGCCAAAGTGTGAACAATATCCGATGATACCATACCGAAAGCCGATTGAGCCGTGGCAAAACAGGGAACTATAACCGTTGATATATTTAGCTCACGGGCGATAGCGGCAGCGTGGACAGCGCCCGCGCCACCAAAAGCTACCAACGCATAATCCCTGGGGTCTCTGCCTTTGCGAATTGTAACCAGCCGTACCGCATCGGCCATGGCAGCATCCACCACCTGACAAATACCCTGGGCTGCTTTAACAGGCTCCATGCTAAGCGGGTCTGCAACCTCCTTCTTGATACTGGCAATAGCCTGCGCCATATCCAAAGGCATTTCGCCCCCCAGAAAATATTTGGGATCCAATCTGCCCAGCGCCAGGTCAGCGTCAGTTACTGTGGGCTGAACGCCCCCCCTGCCGTAGCAGGTTGGCCCAGGATCGGCCCCAGCGCTCTGAGGACCAACCTTTAAAACCCGACCCATATCCACCCAGGCTATACTGCCGCCACCGGCGCCTATGGAATGCACATCCATACTTGGCACATAGATGTTGTTATTACTTACCCTGGAGTTTAATGTGGATGAATATTCTCCACCGCTGATAAGGCTAACATCCAGGCTGGTGCCTCCCATGTCAATCCCGATGATGTTGTGGTACTCCAGTAGTTCGCTAAGATATTTGCAGGCCACGATGCCACCGACTGGCCCGGAATTGAGTAAAGTAACCGGACGAGAGGCGGCATCCTCGATTGAAGTTAGGCCGCCATTCGATTGCATTATAAGGAGAGGAGTCTCCAATCCTTTTTGATTTAATGAAAGACTCAGATCTCCCAGGCGTTTTTTAAGCAATGGTCCCAACAGACTGTTGAGCACTACAGTTGCTGTGCGCTCGTACTCCCCCAGAATAGGGGCTATTTCACTGGACAGCGAAACAAAGATTTGCGGGAAGTTTTTTGAAATGAATTCCCCGACTAATCTTTCATGAACAGGGTTCAAGAAACTCCACAAGAAGCATACAGCAATAGCCTCCGCCCCTTTGGAAACAAGATTTTCGACGGTATTTTTTAAGTCAGTTAGGTTCAAAGGGGTGACTACTTTACCATCCCGGTCTACCCTTTCGGTAACCTCTTCAATCATGTGGCGGGGTATGAGGCACGGGTAGCGTTCGAAGTGGATGTCTATCGGAAGGTATTCCCGTCCTACGCGCGCAATCGGCAGGGTATCCCTAAAACCCCTGGTTGTTATCAGGCCGGTAGTCGCACCCTTTCCCTGCAGTACAGCATTGGTAGCAATAGTAGTGCCTACTGTGAGTTTGAGTACGCTTTTTAAAAATACTTCGGTACTTAATCCAAAATAGACCGATGCTTTGGACAAACAATTTGAAAGCCCCGTTGCAGGGTTCTGAGGAACACTGGGGGTTTTAAAAAGATGTATATCGTTATTTTTGTCTATGACCACTCCGTCAGTAAATGTTCCGCCAATATCTATACCAACGCTAAATATCATGTCTTTTCCAGTTCACCCGCTTAAAATTATGCTTTGAGATTTGAATTTGTTTGGGATTTGTCATTTTGTATTTGGTGCTTCGGCTTCAGCCGTTATCTTCCCCACAATTTAGCCAGCCATGCTTCCCGGAAAAGGCGGGTATTTTCCTTTTCTTCGTCAACCGTGGGCATAACCACACGGATTGGTGTTATCCGCAACGTTGCAGGGGTGAAATCGGGGACATCTTTGCGGACCGGGACTCCGCCCGCGGCCTGTAGAAACGCTGTCTGCCCATCTTTAGAGAGAAGCCAGTTTATCAACAGTCTTGCAGCATTAGGATGTGGGCTGTCTTTTACCCTGGCTACAGCTCTATTGTAGGTTATGGTGCCCTCCTCAGCATTCATCGTCTTTACGGGCAGTGATGTTCCGGAGGATATTATTAAAGAACCCATTTGTGGGGTGCTTCCCATGAAATAAAGTGCATGCCGCCCCTGAATAAGTGCTCTGGGTGGCTCGTCAGTAGTGGGATAAAAGGTAATGTCATTTACCCCTATCGCCTTCAATGTCTCCAGGTCAATGAGCTTCCGGGCTAACAAGGTGGGGAAGACGGTAGAAAGACCGGTGGTCTGCCTGGGATCAATGGCCGTCATCCGGCCTTTCCATTTGTTTGTGGCCAACTCCTTTATTGACTTGGGCTCGTCCCCGGGTTTGACCAGGTCGGTATTATAGTACGCAGTGGTATAGGTTATGGTATGGATCAACATGTGCTTTTCGCTATCTATTGCCCAGGGATCTACCACCCATACACCCTTTTCCTGGAGCACGGGTAGCTCCTGAGAGCTTACCGTGGCGCCAATATCTTTGATGCCGCTTATCTGGAAGGTATTGGCATCCATCAGGTCAGCCACGGTTGTCCCCATGCGCTTTTCAGTCCTTATTCTCTCGGCTAGTGCAGCGCCACCACCGGTAATGATTTCCACCTTGATACCATATTTCTTCTCAAATTCAGTAGAGACCACATACCCTACATCCCCGGTCATATTGAAGCTATAGACGGTGACGCGGCCTTCTTTCTTAGCTGCCGAAACCATCTCAGACATGGCCGTTTCCTCCGGGGTAGTTGGCCTGGATACTGAAGACGGCGCTACTGAAGCTGGAGTAGGGATATTAGCGGGTAGATTAGCAGGTGTTGGAATTGAGCGACAACCATTCAGAATGACTAAAACTAAAGCCAGACATCCTATAAAACTAAATACGTTCTTCAAGTACACCTCCGTAGGTTTAAATCCTAAATCCGAAGCACTAAATTCTAAACAATTTCTGAATCCAAATACCAAAACCTCCCGTATCAATGACTCATCCCAATGCAACTCCCCACATACGTATGACTCCAAGTTTATTTTAATTTTGTAATTTAGATCATTTGGATTTGTTTAGGATTTAGATATTAGTGTTTAGAAATTGACTTCCGCAATTTATTCCGTACTAAATGTTAATATTTTAGCCTTTCATTAGCTTGGCCAACCATCCCTCCCTGAAGAGTTGTGTATTTGTTCTTTCATCTTCGAGGGTATTAGTCAGATTACTGACAGGTTTTATTTGCAGGAAAGCAGGTGTGAAATCTGGTACGTCGCTCCGCATGGGGGTCGCACCCTGTGCTTTGACCAATATAGTTTGCCCTTCTTGGGTAAGCAGCCAATTGATAAAAAGACGGGTAGCATTGGGATGCGGGCTGTCTTTTATGGCAGTTAACGCCCTGTTGGCCCATACGGTACCCTCTTCGGTGGCGATCGGTTTAACCGGCAGGGAAGCCACTCCACTTAGTAGACTACCGTAGGTGGCTCCTGTTGATAAAAGGTCAACAGCATATGTTCCTGCTAACAGCGAGGTTTGGGCCTCGTTAGACGTGGGTGTATAATGAATACCGTTTTTCCCCAGCACTTTTACAGTATCTTCATCTATAAGTTTCCGCCGTATAAGGGTAGGGAATACATTGGCCGCTCCGCTGTTTATAGCCGGGTCAATCATCACAATTTTACCGCGCCACTTAGGCCCGGCAAGCTCTTTAAAAGATTTGGGCTCATCCGCAGGTTTAATTAGATTTGTATTAATGAAAGCCGAGTTGTATACCAGTGTGTGCATCAACGCATGTTTCTGAGGGTCGGTATCCCCCGGGTCCACACGCCAGACACCTTTTTCCTGGAGCACCGGGAGGTCAGCGGAGCTTAAAGTAGCGCCTACCTCTTTAATATTACTTATCTGAAAAGTATTGGCATCCATCAAGTCTGCCACTATTGTGTTCATGCGTTTTTCAGTCATAATCCTTTGTGCTAGAGCTGAGCCGCCTCCAGTAATAATTTCAACCTTAATTCCATACTTTTGCTCAAAGGCTCTGGAGACCGCAATACCTACGTCGCCTGTCATATTAAAGCTGTAGGCGTTAATCGTGCCCTCTTTCTTAGCCGATTGAATCACCTTAATCCAGGCATCATCTTGAGAGGTGGGAGGTGGGAGGTTGGATGTGGGAACGGTGGCTGGAGTTACTTGCAGTGGTGTGGGCGCCGGCGCTGGTGCAGGGGCAACAGGACTATTGCATCCGACCAGGAACACCGCCACGGCAACGAAACTACATACACCAACAAAGAACTTTTTCATCAATGCCTCCCTCAAACAATAAAATCCTATATCCGAAGCACGAAATCTCAAACAATGTCCAAATTCTAAATTCTAAGCTTGTCTCCGCATAGGAGGGGAACCAAATTACACTCAGCCAGGAACGTTCGAACCCATTTTGGAATTTAGAATTTAGTTAAGCTATCTTCCCCACAGTTTGGCCAGCCAACCCTCTCTGAAAATACGGGTACTGTCTTTCTCTTCTTCCGCAGTCGGTATTATCAACCTGGATGGCGTAAACCGTAGCTCTTTGGGTGTGAAATCAGGGACATCTTTACGGACCGGGACTACCCCTTGAGCCTTGGCGAAAACATTCTGTCCCTCCTGAGTAAGTAGCCAGTTAATAAGCACCCTGGCTGCGTTGGGATGAGGGCCATCTTTTATGGCGCCTATGGCCCTGTTTGTGGCCAGCGTGCCCTCTTCCGTATCTATAGCCTTCACCGGAACTGAAACGCCTGCTTTCGTTATGAGCGATCCCATAGTTCCTGTGCTGCCCAGCAGATATAGCGCCTGTTGCCCCTGGATTACGTTTCTGGCTGGTTCATCTGAAACAGGATAATATTTGATATCGTTCATTCCCAGGCGCTGTACCGTATCCTGATCAATTAGCTTCCGGTTGAGAAAGACGGGGAACGCAGTGGAAAGGGTGCTATTCTGCCTGGGGTCAAAGACAGCCATTCGCCCTTTCCATTTGGCCTGAGTCAATTCTTTAAGTGATTTCGGTTCGTCTGAAGGTTTTACCAGGTCGGTATTAATGATATTCGGATAAAATGTAATCGTATGGATTAACACATGGCGTTTAGGGCTATTTGCCCATGGCTCGACTATCCACACTCCTGTTTCTTTAAGGACAGGTATATCCTCGGAGCTCGCGGTAATACCGGCATCCTCCAGTTGCCCTATCTGGAAGGTATTGGCGTCCATAACATCAGCCACCATCGTTCCCATTCGTTTCTCAGTAGTTATCCGTTGAACCAGGGCTGCCCCACCCCCGGTGATAATGTCTACCTTAATACCATATATCTGTTCAAAGCTTCGGGAAACAGCAAGCCCTACATCCCCTGTCATATTAAAGCTATAGGCAGTAACCTTACCCTCGTTTTTAGCTGCCTGTATTACCTTATTCCACGCTATATCCTCCGGTTTAGGTGCTGGAGCAGCTTGTGCAGGGTTAGCCTGGGGCTGAGCAGGTGGTACAGGGATTGACGCACGAGACGGCTCAGGCGTGGGAGTGCAGGCAGACAGCAACAGGCCAAGAATACCCATGAGTATCAAACTGATTAGCAAGCCTCTCCTCATTGTAGACCTCCCTTTAAAATAAACCCTAAATCCAAAGCACTAAACCCTAATAACTAAAACATCCCTGACGCGTCCGAACATGTTGAGATAAATCGGGCCCGAATTTGAGATTGAGATTTGAGCTATTTGAATTTGTTTAGAGTTTAGATATTAGAATTTAGGATTTCGTCACGAGCTATTTCTCCCACAGTTTTGGCAGCCAGCTCTCCCTGAACAGACGTGTATTTTCCCGTTCCTCGTCAAGAGTAGGAATCACTATCCGCGTAGGTGTAAAACGCAATGCAGGCGGAGTGAAATCAGGCACGTCTTTACGGATAGGAACTATTCCCTGGGGTTTGTTGAATACCGTCTGCCCCTCCGGTGTCAGAAGCCAGTTTATCAACAGTTTGGCAGCATTGGGATGCGGCCCGTTGTTAACGGCAGCCATCGCATTGCCGCTGGCCACTGTGCCTTCTTCTATGGCCACGAACTTGATAGGCAGGTTCGGTTCCTGGACTAAAAACGGACTTACCACCCTGCCGCCTATACCCGGCCATAATGCGTACCTCCCCTGGATTAGCAGTTTTGCACCCTCATCATCCGTAGAGGTAAACTCACTGCCCTTTCCTATATCCCGCACTGTGTCAGAATCAGTGAGTTTTCTTTGAATCATTGTCCCGAAGAAGATAGACGGGCCGCTACTTATCCGGGGAGTGTTTTGCACCATTCTTCCCTTCCACTTTGCCTGGGTCAGTTCCTTCAGGGATTTGGGTTCGTCGGCTGTCTTTAACACACTGGTGTTGATTAGATTGGCCCTGTATATCAGGCTGTGTACTAATACATGCTTAAGAGGGTCATTTGTCCAGGGTTCGATTTGCCAGACGCCAGTCTCCTTGATCGCCGGGATGTCCTCGGAGGTTGCCGTTGCCCCTATTTCCTTTATGTAGGCAATCTGGAAGGTGTTGGCGTCCATTATATCGGCCACCACAGACCCAACACGCTTTTCGGTATTGATTCTCTCTGCCAGAGCCGCTCCACCCCCGGTTATTATTTCGAGCTTGATGCCATATTTTTGCTCAAAGGCATTGGAAACAGCTATGCCCACATCCCCTGTCATGTTGTAGCTGTAAACATCAACCTTGCCTTCTTTCTTTGCAGCTTGAATTACTTTATCCCAGGCAGCGTCCTGAGATGTGAGAGGTGGGATGTTAGAGGCAGGAGTCGCGGTGACAGGTTTCGATGCAACTGGTGTTGGGGGGTTAGGCGATGGCTGAGGGGCACAGGCTGCAAGCAACAGGCCAACAGTGCCCATAAGTATCAAACTGATTAACCAACACTTCTTCATTTTAGACCTCCTTACATGTGAAATCTCAAAAAAAAGCACCAAACCCCAAATAGCTAATAATTTGAACCCATTTTGGAATTTGGAATGTGGTATTTGGGCTTTAGTTAAATCATCTACCCCAGAGCTTTGCCAGGTAGCCCTCCTGGAAGAGCCGAACATACTCATCCTCTTCCTCTGCTGAAGGCACGATCAGCTTGGTGGGAGTCATGCGAAGCATACCCGGGGTGAAGTCGGGAACATCTTTTCGGACTGGCACCAGACCCTTTGCCGCTACAAACGTCTTCTGACCCTCCTGGGTAAACATCCAGTTGACCAAAAGCTTGGCTGCGTTGGGGTGGGGGCTATCTTTGACCAGGCCAATTGCCAGGTTATATACAACCACCCCCTCTTCTATGTCCAGCAATTTGATGGGGAGAGTTGGCTCCGTTGCTACTAATGGAGCAAAAGGCGAAGTGCCGCCGCCGAAATATAACGGGTATTGCCCCCGAATCAGGTTCTGCGCCGAATCGAGGGACGTAGCCGCCCAGGCTATCTCGTTCTTTCCTATGGCTTGCAATGTGTCCTGGTCAATGAGCTTGCGCTTTAACAACGGTAAAAAGTAGTTATAGTGGCCGCTGCTCTGTCTCGGGTCATAGGCCGAGATTTTCCCTTTCCATTTAGGCAGCGCCAGCTCTTTGACCGACTTCGGTTCATCGCTGCTTTTTATCTGGCTGGCATTGGCGACAACGGAGTAGTAAAGCATCGTATGAATCAACTTATGCTGCTGTGGATCGTTGGCCGAGGGTTCAATAAAAAAGATACCCTTTTCTTTTGGAGCCGGTAAATCCTCGGCGCTGATGGTGGCGCCGATATTCTTAATGTTGCTGATCTGGAAGGTGTTGGCATCCATGACATCGGCCACTATTGTGCCCATACGCTTCTCTGTCTTGATTCTTTCGGCGAGGGCTGCACCACCGCCGGTGATGATGTCCAGCTTAACACCATATCTTGCTTCAAATGCTCGGGTTACTGCCAGACCGGCATCGCCGGTCATATTGAAGCTATAGACGCTGACCCGCCCTTCTTTCTTGGCCGCCTCTATAATCTTGTCCCAGGCGGCGTCCTGAGATGTGGGAAGTGTAAAGTTAGATGCGGGAGAGGTTGCCTTTGCCGTGGCTGCTGGCGGAGTGGCGGCAGAAGGTGATTCAGGAGTAGCCGTAGAGCTACAACCTGCAAAGAGAACTAAAGCTAACAGAATGATTCCAACTAAACCGCACATCTTATTCATGGATACCTCCTGACAGTAAGGTATCATTCCTACGAAAATAACCTCTCCCCCGGCCCCTCTCCATCAACGGAGAGGAGTGTAGGGGTAAGGTCTATTGCCACGAAAATAGAAATCTTATTCGTCTTTGCAAGTCTCGACGTGTCGGGACAAGCCGGAACCAATCCCGATATATCGGGAACATTTTTTGTAAGGTTTTGTCGTTAAGAGCTTAAACTATTTACCACTCTTGTCTTTAAGCGCCAAATACACCTTCTCAGGCGTAATCGGAAGGTTGGTAACACGTACGCCTACGGCATTATATATGGCATTGGCAATAGCCGGGGCTGCCGGGACATTGGTTGCCTCGCCAAGGCCTTTAATTCCAAACGGCCCGCTTATAGATGGAATCTCCACCAGTTCCGACTTAATATCCACCATATCCAGGGAGGTTGGAATGCGGTAATCAGTGAGGTTCGGGTTGAGCGTCTTGCCATTGCGGGATAGAACCGCTTCGCTCAGGGCATAGCCAACGCCAAACCCAACTCCACCCTCAATCTGCCCCTCCACCGTTTGCGGGTTTAGGGCAAATCCGACATCGTGGCAGGCGAAGTATTTGAGTAAGCGCACCTGGCCCGTATCCGGGTCTACCTCAACCTGGACGGCGTGGGTGCCGTGCTGGGGGGCGTCCAACCACTCTTCCTTGCTCGCTCCCATCAGCTTGCTTTTACGCAGCTTAGCGCCTGTTGCCAGGATGGGTGTACCCTGCTGGGCTGTCGCAGCAGCGGCGGCTTCAGCTATACTTAACCCTTTCTTGGGGTCTCCCTGGACATATACTCTCCCTCCCCTGGCTACTAATGAAGCAGGTTCCACACTCAGTTTCTCAGCAGTTGCCGCTATTAATTGATCCCGGGCATCCTCAGCCGCCATTTTGACGCTAAACCCCACTCTGGAAGTAGTCTGGCTGGCGCCGGTGCCGTACTCAAAAGGCGTAGCATCGGTATCCATAGCTACCACCGAGACGTCATCATAGGAAATACCTAAAACCTCAGCTACCATCTGGGAAAAGATGGTGAGGGGGCCGCAACCCTGCTCTGTAACGCCGCTGACAAGCACAACGGACCCATCCTCGTTGAATTTAACCCATGCACTGGATTGGGTCATTTTTCTATCTCTGATAATCCCTGAGGGGTCAATGGCCATACCATGATATTGAAAAGAGGCCATGCCCCAGCCAACATTGGGCCTGGATTCCCCTTTCTCCTGCCGGAGGTATTCCCGGGTGCGGCGCAGTGTCTCCTTTATCCCGGGATTCATTATCTTCTGCCCTGTCGGCAGGATATCGCCCTCTTCTACGGCATTCTTCAGGCGGAACTCTACCGGGTCAATCCCAAGCTTCGATGCTACCATATCCAGGTGTGATTCCATGGCAAAGACAGGTTGTGGTGTTGGTGGGGCGCGCATATGCCCACGAGGGCTATTGTTGGTGTACACCCTGTTAGCCGTCAGGTCAACGTTGGGTATCCGGTAAGGGCCGTGAAGGTCGTTACAGCTACGCCCCATTCCCCCGGTAAGGTCGCAATAGGCCCCGGTATCGTACGTGATATGGCCCTGCACCGCCAGCAACATCCCTTCTCTAGAAACTCCCAGCTTGATGTGGGTAGTAGTAGCTTCCTTAAGGAAGGTGGCTGTTAGCTCCTCCTCCCGGTTCAAGGTTAGCCGGACAGGCCGGTGCGATTTTAGAGCCAGTAATACACATATGGGTTCGGTTTGAGCAGTGCCTTTGCCGCCAAAGTCCCCGCCAACAGCGACCGCAGCGATATGGATTCGCGCAATAGGCAAATCCAGGGACTGGGCTATCATCTGACGCAGGATAAAAGGCGCCTTGTTGCTGGCCCACACAGTTATCCTGCCCAGGGTGTCCACAGCCGCAGTGGTCTCATGGGGTTGGGTAAATCCCTGATAAACCACAGGAGTACTGTAATCATCTTCATAAATCAGGTAACACTTGTCCCAGGCCTGCTTTGTATCGCCCCGCACTAACCTACCCTGCTCCAGGATATTGCCCTGGGGCTTTAAAACGGCATCAGATTTGTAGCTGGCCAGGTTGGGGTGTACGATAGGTGCTCCTATCTCTATAGCCTCTCTGGGACTGAATACCGCAGGCAATTCTTCATACTCTACCTTGATAAGGTCTAAAGCCTCTATGGCCGTTTCTTCATCTACAGCGGCTACCGCTGCCACCTGGTCGCCTATAAAATGGACCCTGTCCCAGGCAAGGACCGGCCTATCTTTAACCGAACGGCCGGTAAGAATATGGGGGGTGTCCTTATGGGTAATCACCGCCTTCACGCCGGGAAGAGCGCTGGCCCGGCTGGTGTCAATGTTCAATATGCGGGCGTGCGGTACCGGACTGTGCAAAATCTTGCCGATGAGAAGGTCGGGGAAAATCAAGTCGCCACTGTATTGCATCCTGCCGGTTACCTTTTCGCCGGCCTCTTTTTTAGGAACACTCTGTCCGATGACTCTGTATTCCATTTTTCTACCTCCCTTCGGCAGCGGAAAGAATAGCTTTTACGATTTTAGCGTAGCCCGTGCAACGACAGATGTTGCCTACGATAGCCTCGCGGACCTCTTTCTCGTTAGGTGTCGGGTTTTCATCCAGCAGCGCTTTAGCCATCATGATAATCCCCGGGGTGCAGAAGCCGCATTGGACGGCCCCTTCCTGGATAAATGCCTTTTGCAGAGCATGATATTGGCCGTCAGCAACCACGCCCTCGATAGTGGTTATATTTCGTCCATCTAAATCTACAGCCAGTGTAAGGCAGGAATTGACGGCCTTGCCTTCAACCATCACTGTGCAGGTGCCGCAGTGGCCGTGGCCGCAGCCCTTTTTAGTGCCGGTGAGACCCATGTCATCACGCAACACGTCAACCAGAGGGCGATAAGGCTCTACCGCTAGCTGAGAAGGTGTACCATTTACTATCAGTGTGATAAGTTTTTTCATCCTCGTCCTTTCTAAGGGCATGTAGAGACACGGCATGCCGTGTCTCTACGAGATAACATCTTTCAACTGTGGGATAACAAAATCCATATCCAGCCGCCTGAGAGTATCCTGAGTCGGCAAACCCTTATCAGTCAGTCCTGCTGCTTTATACCAAATGGCCCGCTGCTCCAGGAATTGATTCCGGTCTAGCTTCAACGGCTTGCCATACTTTGTGTGAATGGTCTCTTCAAAAAATCTATCTGGCAATGTATCGTCTCTAAAGGGCAGGTAGCCTTCTCTTACCGAATAGCATCTTTCCATGAGAGCGCCGCGGTGGACCAGGTCGGGCCAGTCCTTGGCGCTGATGTTCCAGCCAGAGGCCGCATTCAACATCTGCGCCCCCCAATCGGCTACGCTGCCGAATACCTCCCTTATGGAATTTCTGAGGAAGGTGCATGTGGTCAACGAGTCGAATATCATTCGCTCCGGGTCACCCCGCCCGCCATGAAGCTCGCCACATGGATTGACAGCCAGTCCAACGGCTTCGGACATGCTGCCTCTTGCTTCGTAGGAAGTGATAGCTACACCTTTTGAGGTTATAGCATATCTCTTTGTAGCCTCACCCATCTTTTGAGGGGCAAATTTCAGACCTTCGGCTAAAACATTGCCAATCCCCTGGCGGTAGGCGATTTTGGTTACCAGTTGGCATATAGCCGCCAGGTTTCCCCAGGTAAGGTCTATGCCATCCAGGTCTTCCCTGGTGAAAAGGCCCCTATCGTAGCATTCCATTGCCCAGGCTACTACGCCCGAGACGTCCTCGTTATCCAGCCCTAAATTGTCCAGGAACGGGGTGAGATAAAGCTGGGTATCGAAGCCTGGAATCATCACATTGGCGTTCCAGCCACCGGCGTCGTCATGGCGCATTTCCCCTACCACTGGCCCTAGAGGTGGGTCGCGCCGCATATAAGGCACTTTGCAACCTACCATGCACAGAGAGCAGCTATCGCCCCATATCTTATATTTCTGTTCCAGTTTTACTGCATTGCTCAGGTCACAGATAGGGTCCCAGCCCAATTGTTTGTTCTTTATCCCTTCCGTTCCCTGATAATAACGCGCAGACATAGATACGCTATGCCCCCAGCGGCGGTTTTCGGCTTTATACAGGCGGGCGCCTTTGAAGAAGTCTTTTATTATCTGCCATACCTTCTGAGGGTCAGCGTAGCCCGGCGCCTGGCTGCCCTTTACAGCAATAGCTTTAAGGTTTTTTGAACCCATAACTGCACCCATCCCCAGGCGTGCGGCATGATGGTAAAAGTCATGGGCTATATCGGCATTTCTCACCAGGTTTTCTCCACCCGGCCCGATAGAGGCAAGGCGGAGATTTTGGTCATCCAGGGTTTTACGGATCTCCTGCCTCAGGTGGTATTGGGTATCTGCAACTGTCTTGCCCCATAAATGAGAGGCATCCTTTATCTCTACATCGCCATCTCGTATTAATAGATAGACCGGCTTGCTGGCTTTGCCGGTAACAAGAAGCCCGGCATTATACCCGGCATAAATAAGCTCGGTGCCAAAGTGGCCGCTCATGTTGGACTGGCCGCGAAGCAGTGTCAACGGCGATTTGGCGCTCACATTAACTATCGAGCCGAAAATGCCCGTAAGCGGCCCAATGCCAAAATACAGGATATTCTCCGGGCTAAAGGGGTCAGTTCCAGCAGGAACCCTATCCCAGAGTAGCTTCGCTCCCAGGCCCCTACCCCCTACGTAACCCTCAACTAAACTGGTTACATCCAATGTTTTTTTACTGCCGGTACTCAGGTTCACTTCCAGCATGCGGAATGTCTTGCGGGCCATCTTAGTCCCTCCTTCCTTCGACAAGCTCAGGACGTCGCTTTTCATTCAGAGGATAAAGTATTTTATCTTTGGGCAAAGGGTAAAGCCGGTGAGAAAGCAACTCTGCCTTTTCATCGGGGTGGATTCTCTCCAGATGTTGCGGGAACTCGGGTGCCATGAACTCCAGGGCGAAGGAGGGGCATATCTCCACACATTCCGGACGCCTCTTTCCGTCTTTCTCGCAGAGGTCGCAAACGAGCGGGTGGTCGTGCTCCGGTGGAGCCAAATAGGGCACCTTGGCCGGGCAGGCTTCGTAACACATGGCGCAGGAGGATCCCAGGCAGCGCTCCTCATCCACTGTCATGTGCTTGTTTTTTTCATCGAAGTGGATAACCGGCGGATTTACCGGGCAGGCTTTCTGGCACTCCCTCTCCGGCTCCGAGCATTGAGAGCACACATTCTGCACCGATTTGGGTAAAGGCGTCAGGTAGCGGTAAATCCGTATGCGGGACAGTCCCCTGTCCATAACTCCAAAATGACCCATCGAGCAGGCCATCTCACAGGCCCCGCATCCGATACACAGGTCCCAGCGGGTCTGGATATAGGCAACCCCCTCCGGATAGGGCATGTTTTCCACTCCCCAGCCCTTCTTCTCCGGTACAGGTGTTGATTTTGTTTGGTCAGCCATTAAACTCCGTCCTTTCTAAGAATATATCGCCTCTTGAAGCAATCTTTCGCTCTCTTTTTATAGGTCACCTTTCACTCAAACCATACACCTCTCTGGCTTGCTTTGGTGAGATAAAGCCGTTTTCTACGTCCTCTAAAACCTTCTCTTTATCCCTTTCTTTCGGGTTGCCTACGCCACCCCCTCCACCGCTCTCTATTCGGATAACATCCCCATGCTTTAGCCTTACATTGGCGATGCGGGGAGGTAGTTTCATCTCCCCGGCGGCGCCGGGGTTCAATATGGCCACCGTGGACCTTCCTGACAGCCCACCGGCATCGCCAACCGCCGGGAACATAAATCCGTTGGAGCGCAACCCCATCCTGGCTTCTTTGTCAAGAATAAGGTACTCTCTCAACATCCCGGGGCCACCCCTGAACCTGCCCGGCCCTCCTGAATCAGGTACCATTTCATAGTGAAGCATACGGCAGGCAAACTCAGTTTCTATTATCTCCAGGGGTACATCCTTGATATGGCCGGGGACGCCGCGGATACCGTGGGCGCCCGCGCCGCCATCATCGCCTTCCACAGCCCCTTTACCGGCCCCGAGAAGCTCATATTGAATATAAGGCTCGCCGGATAGCAAGCTGCGGCCGCCAATGGTCAATGCGCCACCGATACCGCTATCGGCGACCGCCTTTTGCCCGGCAAGCCGCCTGAGCGCCGCCACAACAATATATAGCAACTTTCCCGAAGTGGTGGAATAGCAACTTACTGGTGCAGGATGGTCGGGGTTCACAATAGAATGAGGGCTGAACTTAGCTTCCATTGCCCTGGCCAGGCCGGCGTTATTGGGTATGGTAGGGTCTATAGTGGCAACCAGTCCAAAATAGCAGGTGGAGACCGATACTGCTTGCTTTAGATTTAAAGGTCCGAGGGTTTGACTATCGCACCCCGAGAAATCAAAAACGAGGGAATCAGCTTCTTTAGTCAGTGTTACATGCAGTTTTACCGGCTTTTCGAGAAGGGAGCCGTCAGGGTCGAGGAAGCACTCTATTTCCACAGTCCCATCTTTCCAGCCAGCAATACCTGTCCTTACCCGTTTCTCCGTCCGGTCCATCAGTTCTGTAAAAGCGAACAGGATGAAATCATCCCCGTATTTATCCATCAGTTTGCCAAGCCTGTCCTCGCCGATACGGCATACCCCAATCTGCCCTCGGATGTCCCCCGTAAGTATTTCCGGAGTTCGGCTGTTAGCCCTGAGCACTGCCTCGACCTCTCTTGAGGTTTGCCCACGGCTGACATATTTAACAGGCGGCAGAAGCAAGCCCTCCTGATATATCTCAGTGGACTGGCCGGAGGCGCTCCCGGGTACAGCCCCACCTATATCAGTCTTGTGAGCCATACTGGCGCAGAATGCTACAAGTTTGTTCTTATAGAAGACCGGAGTAATAACGGCCATATCGGAGACGTGGGTGCTGCCTCCCTGATAAGGGTGATTCAAAATGTAGGCATCGCCCGGTTCCATTTTTTCCAAGGGGTACCTCTGTACTATTGCCTCTATGCAGACGGGGAAGATGCCCATATGCATATATAGAGAACGGAACTGGGCTACCAGGTTGCCGTCTCTGTCCAGTATGGCGCACGAGGCATCCTGAGATTCCCGAATGGCAGTGGAGTAGCCAGTGCGGAAAAGCAACAACTGCATTTCCCTGACTATCCCTGTAAGTCCGGTGCTGATTACCTGAAAGGTGATAGGGTCAACTCTGGTTTTCATACCAACCTCTGGTTATCATTCTTTCCACAGCTTTGTCAGGAACTGTTCGCGAAACAGGCGGGCGTTCTCTGCCTCATCCTGGGCAGTAAGCACTACCAGCCGGTATGGTTTGATCTGAGCCGGGGGCGGCCTGAAATCAGGTACATCATTTCGAGGCCCGGATAGAGACTGGGCTTTGAGGAATACCGTCTGTCCCTCCTGGGAAAGCAGCCAGTTGAGAAATAATTTTGCAGCGTTGGGGTGTGGACCGCCTTTAATCGCTGCTATAGCGTTACCAGAGGCCACCGTGCCTTCTTTCAAGGCAATCTCTTTAACGGGCGCCCCCTCTTTCATCATAGGGGCGAAGGCAATCTCAGCGGTGGATACCAAAAGGGAATAACTGCCCCGCGCTAAGGAAGTTGCTGCCTCCTGGGAATTCACTGCAAATTTAACATCGTTTCTACCTATAGCCCGCACTGTCTCCTGGTCGATCAGCTTTAAACGCAACAAAGGGCCAAAAAAGATATATTGTCCGCTGGAAAGCGTGGGGTCCAGGGTTATCATTTTGCCCTTCCACTTAGGTTGGGCTAGTTCCGCCAGACTGGTGGGCTCTTCAGCGGGGGGAACCAGTTTGGTATTGATAAAACTGCTGTAGTTCAAAAAAGTGTGTACCAGTATGTGTCCCTCTGAATCGGATATGAGAGGGTCTACCTGCCATACTAACTTGTCTTGAAGTACAAGGATGTCGCTTGAGCTTACCGTACCACCTGCTTGCTTAATATTCAAAAGCTGTGTGGGATTAGCATCCATCAGGTCTGCGGTTACATCCTTCCTTACCTGTTCAGTCCTTATTCTTTCCGCCATTTCCGCCCCACGTCCAGTAATTATGTCCACAGAGATTCCATATTTCTGGCTGAAAGCCCGTGACACCGCTAGCCCCACATCACCAACCATGCTGTAGCTATAGGCTGTTACCTTACCCTCTTGTTTCGCCGAGTTCAAAACCTTTTGCCATGCGATGTCAGTGGCGGTAGGTTGAGAAGCCAGGCGTGTAGTAGGCTGCTCCGAAGGCTTTAGTGGTGTCGGGGCCGTTGGAGTTCCCGGGGTGCAGGGGCGCAAGCCATCACGGAAGCGCTAAACAAAACGGTTATGATAACTATAGTCATTATTTTAACAGACACAGGTGACCTCCTTAAGATAAAAAAGGTGCAATGACTGCTATTCCTTCCACAGCTT
>Ga0209514_10003679_pt1 | contig 21573 bp, 20 predicted proteins | sample Subgrocontami58m_FD_187452 | JGI IMG/M metagenome (GOLD analysis project Ga0209514, IMG submission 187452) | Subsurface groundwater microbial communities from S. Glens Falls, New York, USA - GMW37 contaminated, 5.8 m (SPAdes) (version 3) | ecosystem: Environmental > Aquatic > Deep subsurface >...
CTTCGCTCACCTCCAGCGGTGGCTTCGCTCACCTCCAGCGGTGGCTTCGCTCACCTCCAGCGGTGGCTTCGCTCACCTCCAGCGGTGGCTTCGCTCACGAATTAGTCACCCTGCCGCTCTGCGTAAGAATTGGCCCCCTGCGGCCCGAAGAGCTTGAATTCAGCGAGTATGCTGAACAACTGGGCTACCACCCGGCTCTCCACTCGGCGACGCCAACCAGGAAGGCTCATGAAAATCAGGGCGGTTCGTGCAGAATGACCAGGCTAGTTCTTCTCCGCCTCCTATTCGTCGCCACCCTGATACTCGGGCTCAACTACCTCGCGTGGCGGTGGCTTTTCTCCCTTAACTGGGATGCCTGGTGGATTGCTGTCCCCCTAGTGCTTGCCGAAACCTACAGTCTGATTGATGTTTCGCTATTTGGGCTGACGATGTGGAATGCCCGCATACGGCCGGCGCCACCCATTGCTCAATCGGGACTAAGCGTTGATGTGTTCATAACTACCTTCAACGAGCCGGTAGCCATAGTGATGAAGACGGCCAGTGCTGCCCGCGACATTAAGTACCCACATAAGACTTGGATCCTTGACGATGGCGCGCGTGAGGAGATGAGGCAGGGTGCGGCGAGCCTTGACGTTGGCTACATCACGCGCACTATCGACTGGAAGAATCGTCCGCTGCACGCCAAGGCGGGCAATCTCAACAACGCTCTGATGGCAACAGAAGGCGAGTTCCTGCTCATCCTCGACGCTGATCAAGTGCCGCGGCCGGAGATTCTGGACCACACTCTCGGCTACTTCGCAGACCCGAAAGTGGCGCTCATTCAGACGCCTCAGGTATTTGGAAATGTCGCACCAGGAGATCCTCTTGGCAGTCACGCGCCGCTCTTCTATGGCCCGATCCAGCAAGGAAAGGATGGCTGGAATGCGGCCTTTTTCTGCGGATCCAATGCTCTCGTGCGCCGGGAAGCACTCATGCAGTTGGGGATCACGCGGTACGTTGCCGAGCTAGAACACGTCATAAAAACGGCGCTCCGTGGCGCCGACCGAGTACTTGAGCGAGCCAGGCGCAGAGAGGGATCGGATGATCTGTCGGTGCAGTTAGCGCTCGCTGAGGTCTCTGCGGCAATCGATCAGACGCGTGCCGCAGTAGCAGACGGAACCGCGATCGGAACCGCCACCTATGAACTTCAGAAGCGGATAGCTTCGGTGTCGCACCGAATGGTTGCCAATGACCTCCAACTGCTCTCGGAAGACCTTGAAGCAATCCGTCAGATGCGGGTTGACACCGATGAGAACTGGGATGTGTTGATCGATGTCGACCAGACCATTGGGGCACTTGCCTCTCGTGATCTTTCACCTTTGGGTGCGCTTGAGTCGGTGCGTGCACTTCTTCGCTCCATCGACGTCGATCGCCCCGATGAAGCACAACCTCTGATGCCACTGGCCACGATCTCCGTGACTGAAGACATGGCGACGTCCTTGCGACTGCACAGCCTTGGCTGGCGGAGTGTATATCACCATGAATTACTTGCGGTCGGCTTAGCACCCGAGGACCTCGGCGCCATGCTCAAACAGCGACTTCGCTGGGGGCAAGGAACGGTGCAGGTCTTACTGCGGGAGAACCCTCTGGTACAGCGCGGCCTGACGCTGGCGCAACGACTCATGTACTTCGCCACCATGTGGAGTTATTTAGGGGGGTTCGCGGCGATCATCTACTTTGCCTCACCGATGGTCTTCCTCTACTTCGGCATTCTTCCCGTCCGCACTAGCGCCTTCCAGTTCTGCGTGCGTTTCCTGCCATTCATAGTCGCCGACCAGTTGCTCTTTTACGTGGCCGGCAGAGGCATCTCGACTTGGCGCGGACAGCAATACAGCCTCGCTCTCTTTCCGGTATGGATACGCTCGATTACAAGCGCCATCGCTAACGTCGTTTTCCATCGTCCGCTCAGTTTTGTTGTTACGCCAAAGACTAGGCAGGATGGAGGTAATCAGTGGCGGTTAATTCGTCCTCAATCGACGGTCGCAATATTGCTCGTGGTCGGGGCCGGAGTGGGAATTACTCGCCTCGTGCTTGGTCTAGGAGGGTTGATTGGCACCGCCGTCAATCTGATCTGGGTCGTGACCGACCTGGTGATCCTTAGTGTTCTGATTCCCGCAGTTCGATACCAGGGCTATCAATCAGAGGGGGCATTGCAATAATGAAGTTCAAGATCAAGGATTTGGGTGACGGTGTCACCGTCGTGCAACTGGAGGGAAGGCTCAATCTGGTGAATGCGCCCCGATTTCGCGATATGGTGAATTCTGCGGTTGCCGAGGGCCACACCCGGCTCGCTATTGACCTCAGCGGGGTGGAATTTATGGATTCTTCTGGGCTCGGGGCACTAATTAGTGGGTTGAAGAGTGCCCGACAAGCAGGAGGTGACCTGCGGATCTCATCACCGACCGACCAGGTTAAGTTGGTGCTACAACTAACCAACATGGAACGCGTGCTCGTCGCATATGAACATGCAGAGAGCGCGTATAGCAATGGCTGACTCCAGGAGTCATACGTTGCTAATGTCGTCACCGCCCGACGACGTTGATACTGTTCACGCTCTGCTAGCCACGGTGTGGCGGGAAACGCCCATGATCTCCGTGATAGATCGGATCAGTTTCGAAACGGCGGCAATCGAACTCGTGTCCAATGTCATGCGGCATGCTGACTCCGGCTCTGGCGTGTCCTGCACGCTCACTGTGGAGGTTTCCGATTATCGGATCGAGGCCAACTTGCAAGACACCGGCAAGCCAGGACATGTCGATTTAGTCGACCGTACGATTCCCGACCAGTTCGCTGAGAGTGGGCGCGGCATCCTGTTGATCCAAGCGCTGGTCGATGAACTCAGTTATGAACGAGAGGGAAGCCTCAACCATTGGCGCATCATGAGAAAGATCAAGTCGTGATGTCCGGCAGGGGTCCGATACCCGGTCCTATTCCAGAAACCGAGGATCAGATTACTCATCGGCAGGAGCTCAAAGGATTGCCTATTCTCAATACTCCGCCCGAGGAGCGATTCGGCCAGGTGATCCGCGTAGTAAAACGGGTTTTCGGGGTTGAATCAGTTGCCATAAAGTTGATTGGTGGCAGTGGGCTGTCATACAAGTCTCAAGTCGAGATCGATGCTCCAGAGGATACCGTGAGAGACGCTTTTTTCGACGTCACGATCGGCCAGTCGGAGATCATAATGGTCCCCGATGCACTGGAGGATCCACGCTTCAGCAACACCCCTCTTGTTACTAGTGTCCCCAAAATCCGCTTTTATGCCGGGTGTCCACTTAAGGGATTCAACGGTGAGCTTCTGGGTGTCCTGTGCATTTTCGATTCAGCACCTCGCGTGCTTACGGACTTGGAGAAGGAGCAGCTGGGTGAACTCGCCCTTCGGCTTCGGAACGAGATTCTGGCGGCCCAGGAACTTGATCGCGCGGCCGAGGTCCAGCGGGGACTGCTTCCTAAGCGACTTGTCAGCCTTCCCGGCTACCAAGTCGCCGGAGCCTATCTGTCGGCAGAGGTTGTAGGTGGTGACTTCTATGACTGGTATCCGGTGAAGGAGGGAGCCGCATTCACGCTTGCCGATGTCATGGGTAAAGGCATTGGCGCGGCGATCATTGCAGCTACGGTGCGGGCGGTATTGCGTGCTGGATCAAGGCATGGGGGGGTATGCCAAGCTGTCGAATGGGTAGCCGAAACACTACAGTCGGATTTGGATGAGTCGGGAGCGTTTGTCACGCTCATCCACGCCTGCCTCAATGTCGAGACTGGCGTTGTGGAGTACATCGACGCCGGGCACGGTCTGACCCTCATAGTTCACGCAAACGGCCGAACAGATCGCCTAGCAACGACAAACTTTCCCTTAGGTTTGGATATCAGCGACTTGTGGAAGGTTGAGACCGTGACTTTGAACCACGGAGACACTCTCATCGCGGTGAGTGACGGGGTGCTCGATATCTTCGACGGAACCTTAGCCAGTCTGGAAGAAGTAGCAAAGGTGGTCAGAGGTTCAATGAGCGCGCAGGCAGTGGTCGACACCCTCGTCTCCATGGCAGGGGGTGTACCCACTCCCGATGATGTGTCCATACTCGTCTTGCGTCGGTCTTAAGTGGGGGATGGGGCACTAATTTTTGAATTTTTGCCGATCGGCAGGTTACCTCACTGGTACCGGCTTCAGGGTGTCTAAATCAGACCGGTGACGTTGCCGTCCGCATCTAGCACCGTCGCGATTAGTTTGCCGCCGCCAGTGTCGCTTGTGGCTTGCTGCTCTACTGCGCCGACGTCGAACATGCGCGTGAGGGTGGTCTTGATGTCCTCCACATGCCAATAGGCGATGGGGCCCGCCATACCTTTGGCGTGGCCGTTGGGATCAAGGCCCACTTCCTGGTCTGGGGCGTTGAAGTGGACGTAATACGGCTCATCCACGGAGGGTGCAACGCCCAATAACGTGGAGCAGACGGCCTTCGCCTGGACGAGGCCACTAACCGGATAGATGACAGCCCTGAGACTTGCGGTCATTGACATCTCCTTGATTTCGGGGTGTCGCCTCAGGTGGGATTCGACGGTCAACGATTATGGCGGTTCTCATGGTAGGACAGCGGTGATGCGGGGATCCGCCGCTCGAGGTGAGCGGAGCCACCGCTCGAGGTGAGCGACGCCACCGCTCGGCGAAAAGAACCAGAAAAAGTGCCCCCGGCAGTCTCTACCCTCACGAGATAGTGAACGGATCTGTCGCGACATAGTGAACACCTCGGTGGAGGTGTGTCGTGGTCAAGAACCAGATCATTGTGGTGTCGGTGGTGTCCCAAGGCCTGGGGGTCCGGGCGACCGCGAAGAAATACGGCGTCTCGCCGGCGTGGGTCTCGACGTTGGTGAGTCGCTACCGCGCCGAAGGTCCGTCGGCCTTCGAGCCGCGCTCCAAGCGTCCCCACGCCAACCCCAAGGCGACGCCGCCTGAGATCGAGGACCGGATCATCGAACTGCGCAAGGAGCTGCTCGAGATCGGCACCGACGCCGGGGCCGACACGATCCACACGCACTTAGAGCGTGAGGGACTCGTCGCGCCGTCGTTCTCCACGATCCAGCGGATACTGACCCGACGAGGCTTCATCACGCCGGCACCGAAAAAGCGTCCGAAGTCCTCCTACGTGCGCTTCGTCGCGGAACTGCCCAACGAGTGCTGGCAGAGTGACATGACCCACTGGCACCTCGAGGACGGCACCGGGGTCGAGATCCTCACCTTTCTCGACGACCACTCGCGCCTGGCGCTCAACGTTCGGGCCTACCCCACGGTCACCATGGAGAACGTCCGGGGCCTCTTTCGCCGAAGCTGCGCTGCCTTCGGCACCCCGGCTTCGGTGTTGACGGACAACGGTGCGATCTACAACGCCGGTTCGCGCGGCGGACGCAGCGGCTTCGAGAGCGACCTCATCACGGCCGGCGTGCTCTATAAGCACTCGCGCCCCTACCACCCCCAGACGTGCGGAAAAGTCGAGCGTTGGCACCGCACGCTGAAGGGATTCCTCGTGAAACGTCCCGCGACGACGCTCGGCGAGCTGCAGTTGATCTTGGAGGACGTCGTTCGCTACTACAACGACGTGCGACCGCACCGCGGGATCAATCGCAAGACGCCGAGCGTCGCCTACAACGCACGCGCCAAGGCGAAGGCCCACACGCTCATTCACCAACCCCACTGGCGCATCCGCACCGACACGGTCGACGTGCGCGGTCACGTCACGTTGCGCTATCTCGGCAAGCTGCGACACCTCAACATCGGCTGGTCCTACCGCGGACAATCGATCCGTCTCTACATCATCGATGACGTCGTGACCTTTGCGACCGAAGACGGTGAGTTCATCGGCGAGACGAGAATCGACCCCAACCGCGACTACCAACCCAAGGGTGAGGGTTTCCGATAACCTGCACAGGTTCAACTGTTCACGATGACGTGACAGATTTCAAAAGTGCCCCCGGCAGGATTCGAACCTGCGCCACCGCCTCCGGAGGGCGGTGCTCTATCCCCTGAGCTACGGGGGCTCATGAGCGTTTAGCGAGATTATCAGCGTTTGGCCCTGCCTCTGAGCACGGCGCCGAGATTTGTCTGACGCGGGTAGCCTTGGCTAGTGACTCCGGCCTCGTTATCTGCGCTTATCGTCTCCGCGCTGCGTGCCGCGGCAGTCGGGGGCGAGATCGGCGGCCTCCACGAGGCCGAGATCCCGGCGGAAGTCTCGATTGATCGGCCCAAGAATCGGGAGCATGGGGATTATTCGACCAATGTCGCCCTGGTCCTGGCCAAGCCCGCGGGAATTCCACCACGGGGTATCGCAGAACTCCTCGTGAGCGTACTTAGCTCCAATATCGATATTGCGAAAGTTGAGGTTGCTGGGCCTGGGTTCCTAAATATCACTCTTGCTGCCTCTGCGGCAGGTGCGCTCTGTCGGACGATTCTCGGTGAGCGTGGCTCATATGGCTCTGGCGACCGGATGGTCGGCACGAAGGTCAACCTCGAATTCATCAGTGCAAACCCAACCGGACCGCTCCATCTTGGTCACACTCGATGGGCTGCTGTTGGCGATGCTCTTGGGCGCGTGCTCTCCGCTGTCGGCGCGGAGGTTCATCGCGAGTTTTATATCAACGACCGCGGTGTCCAGATGGATCGATTCGGTGAGTCGATTATGGCCGCCGCACAGGGATTGCCTACACCGACCGACGGGTACCACGGGGGCTACATCACTGAATTGGCCAACGAGATCATTGCAGACAAACCTGAGCTGTTGAAAATGCCGCCGAACGTCCAACAAGTTGCCTTTCGCGAAGAGGGCTACCAACGACAACTAGCTCATCAGCAACGGGTTCTTGACGAATTTGGCACCCATTTTGATGTCTGGTTCTCCGAACGAAGTCTCCACCAATCGACTGCGGTAGAAACAGCTTTTGCCAAACTGCGCGAGCAGGGTCACGTGTACGAGGCTGACGGTGCAACATGGCTGCGTACGACTGATTTTGGCGACGACAAGGATCGCGTTCTGCGTAAGGCAGATGGCGAACTCACCTATTTCGCATCAGATATTGCTTATTACGTTGACAAACGTGCCCGTGGTTTTGACATCTGCATCTACATGCTCGGTGCTGACCATCATGGATATGCTGGGCGATTGAAAGCATTTGCTGCGTGCACCGGTGATGACCCAGAAAAGACAGTAGAGGTCATGATCGGCCAGTTGGTAAAAATTATTGAGGGCGGCCTTGAGCTTAAACTTTCGAAGCGCGCCGGCACAATCATTACCCTAGAAGACATCGTCGAACGCGTAGGCGTCGATGCGACCCGTTACACGTTGATCCGCTATCCCGTCGACACCCCGATGACGATGGACGTCGACCTCCTAACCAAGCGCACAAATGAGAATCCAGTCTTCTATGTTCAGTATGCGCATGCGCGCATTAGTGGCGTTCTACGTAATGCCATTGACGTCGGAGTTTCTTCAGAACTTGACCACTTCGATCCTGCACTTCTTTCCCACGAGCGCGAGAGCGATCTGCTTGGGGTCCTTGGCGAATTCCCGCGCGTGGTGGCCACTGCCGCAGAACTTCGCGAGCCACATAGAGTCGCCAGATACCTTGAAGAACTCGCCGGTACCTACCATCGGTTTTATGATGCGTGTCGAGTTCTTCCACTTGGCGATGAAGAAATTGGACCTCTGCACAACGCGCGTGCGGTTCTCTGCGCTTCAACGCGTCAAGTGCTCCAAAATGGCTTGGCTTTACTGGGTGTTAGCGCTCCGGAGCGGATGTGATGGAAGTGCCGAGCAAGTTGAACGAGAAGATTTGGCCGCACGGGACTTATCGCGACAGTGATGGCGTCGTGCGCATTGGAGAGATTCGGGCCACAGACCTGGCCAAAGAGTTCGGCACTCCAGTTTTTGTACTGGACGAGAATGACTTCAGAACCCGCGCATGTGGCTGGCTCGCGGCGTTTGAAGACGCCTTTGGTGTCGGCAAGGTCTCCGTTTACTACGCAGCCAAGGCCTTCATTTCAATCGAAGTTGCGAAGTGGGTGGCGCAAGAGGGTCTAGGGCTCGATGTCTGTACCGGTGGTGAATTCGCAATAGCTTCGGCTGCGCACTTTCCACCGAGCCGCATTGCATTTCACGGCAATAACAAGGCTCAAGTCGAGATCCATGACGCGGTTGCCGCAGGTGTTGGCCTAATCGTCGTTGATTCCTTTTATGAATTGGAACGAGTGGCGCATTCGGCGCTGGCGGCCGGAATAGTTCAGAAGATCCTTTTACGCGTCACGCCCGGTGTTGATGCACACACCCATGAATTCATCGCGACGGCACACGAAGATGTGAAATTTGGTTTCTCAATAAGCACGGGGGCTGCTGCCGAGGCGGCGCGGCTGGCAATCACTTCACCGCATCTCGAGCTCCAGGGTCTTCACTCGCATATCGGTTCGCAGATTTTCGACACCGAAGGCTTTGAAGTTGCTGCACATCGGGTGATTGATCTCCTGGCGGCAATCCGCGATGAACATGGCGTGGCGCTTGAATCGTTGGACTTGGGTGGCGGTTATGGCATTGCTTACGTCGAGCAGGACGATCCACTCTCACCCACTGCGATCGCACAGGGACTTTTCGAAATTGTGAAACGTGAATGTGATTTGCATGGTCTGGATATTCCACATCTCTCCATTGAGCCAGGCCGCGCGATCGCCGGGCCAAGCACTGTCACTTTGTACACCGTAGGAACCGTAAAAGCCGTTGAACTAGATGGTGGGAGAAGCCGCGCCTATATCTCCATTGATGGCGGGATGAGCGACAACATAAGGACCGCGCTCTACGACGCCGATTACACTGCTGTGCTGGCAAATCGACTTTCGAACGCATCATCTTCCGTTTCGCGAGTCGTTGGCAAGCACTGTGAGAGCGGTGACATTGTGGTGCGCGACATAGCTTTGCCAAGCGACATCGTGCCCGGTGATCTCATTGCAACGCCAGCGACTGGCGCGTATGGCCGTAGCATGGCGAGCAATTACAACCACATAACAAGACCACCGGTCGTTGCTATTCATAACAGGAAAGCCCGCCTGATTGTTCGAAGAGAGACGCCTGAAGATCTCATGCGCCTTGAAATAATGGAAGGCTGATTCCGATGTCTGGTCGCACGCTGAAAGTTGGCATGCTCGGGTGTGGCAACGTCGGTTCTGCCGTTGCCCAACTTCTAGATGAGCACGCCGACGATTTAGCCGCACGAGTGGGTGCACGGCTGGAATTGGCCGCCGTTGGTGTTCGCGATCTGACGAAGCCGCGTGCAAATGTTGATCCTGCGATCCTGACGGATGATCTTGAAAGCCTGGTTGGACGCGACGATATCGACCTGATCATTGAGGTCATCGGGGGTATCGAGCCGGCTCGCTCTCTACTCCTTGCCGCAATGGCCAATGGAAAGTCTGTTGTAACTGCGAACAAGACTCTGCTTGCCGAGGATGGCATTGCCCTTTATGACGCTGCCGAAAAATTTCGAGTAGATCTTTATTACGAGGCCGCGGTCGCTGGCGCGATTCCGTTGCTGCGCCCAATTCGCGAATCGATGGCTGGAGATCAAATCGAGCGGGTTCTTGGGATTGTTAATGGCACGACGAATTACATACTCACCCGGATGGACGAGGCAGGTGTCTCTTTTGAAGAGGCTTTGCAAGAGGCGACGAATCTTGGTTACGCGGAAGCAGACCCAACTGCGGATATCGAAGGCTTTGATGCTGCCGCGAAAGCGGCGATTCTCGCTGGCTTGGCCTTTCACTCTCGCGTCACTGCTCTAGATGTCTATCGGGAAGGAATTTCCCAGATCACCGCTGAAGATATCGCGAGTGCTAAAGCAATGGATCACGTGGTCAAGTTACTTGCGATCGCTGAACTGACAGCAGATGATCGAATCTCGGTGCGAGTTCATCCAGCATTGCTGCCCCGCCATCATCCACTCGCCGCCGTTCGCGAAGCTTTTAACGCAGTATTCGTTGAGGCGCGAGCAGCTGGCGAGTTGATGTTTTATGGCCGTGGCGCTGGTGGAATTCCTACGGCAAGTGCAGTACTTGGCGATCTGGTCGCTGTCGCACGTCATCGCGTCTTCGGTGGGCTTGGCTCTCGTGAATCTGACTATGCCGCCCGCGAAATTGCAGCGATCGGCGAAGCGGCCACTCGGTATCACATCCGGTTGGATGTGGCGGATCGCCCAGGCGTGCTCGCGGCGGTTGCGCAAGCCTTCGCTCACAATGAAGTTTCGATTCAAACGGTTCGCCAAGAAGGTCACGACGGTGACGCAGAATTGGTGGTCGTGACCCACGCAGCCGTTGAGTTTGCGCTCGCGGCTACTGTCGCACAGTTACGTTCGATGGATATCGTTCGCAATATTGCCAGCGTCATAAGAGTGGAAGGCGGCAGCCGCAAATGAGTGCAAGGCATGGCGCACACCAGTGGCGCGGGGTAATTGACGAATACCGCGACTGGCTACCAGTCAGTGCGACGACACCAGTGATCACACTTCGAGAGGGCGGCACTCCGCTGGTTCAAGCCACCTACTTGTCTGAGTTGCTCAACAACGACATCTGGTTAAAGGTAGAGGGCGCCAATCCCACTGGGTCTTTCAAGGATCGTGGAATGACGATGGCCATCAGCAAGGCGGCCGAGTCGGGCGCAAAAGCGGTTATCTGCGCCTCAACTGGAAATACGAGTGCAAGCGCCGCCGCTTACGCAGCAAAGGCTGGAATGGTAAGTGCGGTACTTGTCCCGCAAGGAAAAATTGCGATGGGCAAGATGGCTCAAGCCGTCGTCCATGGTGCGACCATTCTGCAAATTGACGGTAACTTCGATGACTGTCTCAATCTGGCCAGGGATCTGGCAGAGAAATACCCGGTCGCTCTGGTCAACTCAGTAAATCCATATCGAATTGAAGGCCAGAAGACCGCGGCCTTTGAAGTCGTTGACTTTCTCGGGAGCGCACCGGACATGCACGTGCTTCCGGTTGGTAATGCCGGCAATATCACTGCGTATTGGAAGGGATACGTCGAATATGAAGCCAGTGGGATGACTAACACGCATCCTGCGATGTGGGGTTTTCAAGCCGAAGGAGCAGCACCGATTGTTCGTGGCGCAATCGTCGAGAATCCGGAGACGATTGCAACTGCGATCCGAATCGGTAATCCAGCATCATGGCGACAGGCATTGGCCGCGCGCGATGAATCAGGTGGCTTGATCGACATGGTGAGCGACGAGCAAATACTTGCGGCGTATCATCTGCTCGCCGCGAAAGAGGCAGTTTTTGTCGAGCCGGCCAGTGCCGCCGGCGTTGCTGGGCTAATCCAGGCCAAAGAGCGCGGTTCACTCCCAAGAGAGAGACGAATCGTCATTACGGTCACCGGCAATGGGCTAAAAGACGTGCAATGGGCCCTGGAAGGCCAGAGCGATGGCGCACTCAAGGTGGTACCAATTGACGTATTTGCGGCCGCCAACGCACTTGGTCTGGCATGAGCATGTCTCGCCCCTCATTTAGAGCGGCACCGGCAAAAATTCGGGTTTCAGCATCTAGTGCAAACTTGGGGCCGGGTTTCGACGCTCTTGGCCTGGCGCTCGAGATGTATGACGTCTTGGCGGCGCAGGTTGCTGACGAGAAGTGTCTCGAAGTTGATCTTGCTGGCGAAGGTGCCGACGATTTGCGACGGGATGGAAAGAATCTGGTCGTTAAGTCGATGCATGCTGCCTTCGATCACATGGGCGGTCGCCCGCGCGGCCTGCGCCTTAGTTGTGCCAATTCAATCCCACATGCACGCGGGCTTGGGTCTTCATCCGCAGCGATTATCGGCGGCATGGCATTGGCCAGGGCACTCGTCCTTGGTGGACAAGATCGCCTTCCAGATGAGAAGTTGCTCCAACTTGCTACTGATATCGAAGGTCATCCCGACAACGTCGCAGCCGCTCTCTATGGTGGAGCGACGATCGCTTGGCAGAGTGAAAACGGGGCACGCGCGGTGAGAATCGCACCCCACCCAGACCTTAGCGCAGTCGCCTTCATCCCGAATGGTGGAGTCTCGACGTCAAAGGCTCGCCGCCTTCTTCCTGAGTCAGTGCCCCATGCTGACGCGGCTCGCAACGCAGGCCGTGCAGCACTTCTGGTTGAAGCCCTTGAGCATTATCCGGAGTACCTCTTTGACGCCACCGAAGATTCGATACATCAGCAGTACCGTCGCGAGGCTATGCCGCGTTCGCTCTCATTGGTAACCAAATTGCGAGCAGCTGGCTTTGCTGCATTCGTCTCGGGGGCTGGCCCGACTGTTCTGCTGCTTCACACCAGCGGTATGAACGGAGGGTTTGCCGATTTTGCTGGGAGTTCTTTCGAAGTCATTGATCTGGCGATCGCCCGTAAGGGAGTCGAAGTCGGGTAGCCAGTCCAGGGTGCGACTTGTCCATTTGCAAAAGAGAGTGATCTTGGTGCTAGAGTCCTGCTAGCCGAGTGGTCTACCCCGGCTAAGCAACCCTCCCGTTGGCCTCTGGTCACCAGAGGAATCACAGAGAAAAAGAGTCCGTCCATTAGGACGGTCTTCCGACGAAATTATTAAGAGGATTTGTGAGCGAAACAACTGCCGCAAAGAAGAAGGGCGAGACCCTCGCCACCATGCTTCTTCCAGAACTACAAGAGGTCGCCGCTCGATTAGAGATCGCAGGCGTAGCCAAGTTGCGAAAGAGCGCACTTGTTACCGCGATCGAAGAGAAGCAGGCTGCTAATCGTGCCGCAAAGTCAGAGCGACCGCCGAGAGCGCCACGACAGAAAGTGACTGACGAAACCAAGACCGCTGAACCCAGTTCCCAGGGCGCTTCGGGTGCTGTGAGCGACGGCGAAGATGATGATTCACGCCGCCAGCAGAACTCTCGCAATCACGAAGGTGGACAGAGCGGCCAAGGTGGCGAGAACTCTTCAAGCAATCAGACTGGTCAAGGCGGTTGGGATGATGACCGTCGTGGTCGTCGTGGACGAAATCGTAACCGTGATCGTGACCGCAGCCGTCCTCGCGTCGAGAACGCGGAGCCGGTTATCGCCGAAGATGATGTATTAGTTCCGGTTGGTGGCATCGTCGACATTCTTGATAGTTATGCCTTCATTCGAACGGCTGGTTACTTGCCCTCACACAATGACGTTTATATCTCGTTGCAGCAGGTACGTCGTTATAGCTTACGTAAAGGTGACGTTGTCACTGGCGCAGTTCGCCAGCCTCGCGAAGGTGAGCGTCGGGAGAAGTTCAACGCGCTCATGCGCTTGGACACGACCAATGGCATGGATCCAGAGACCATGCGTAATCGCCCAGACTTTTCAAAGTTGACGCCCCTCTATCCACAGTCGCGTCTACGCCTTGAAACCGAGTCAAACATTCTCACTACCCGGATCATCGACCTGGTGAGTCCGATCGGTAAGGGTCAACGTGGACTGATCGTCTCGCCACCAAAAGCTGGAAAGACGATGGTTCTTCAAGCGATTGCAAATGCCATCACCACGAATAACCCTGAATGTCATTTGATGGTCGTTCTCGTTGACGAGCGCCCGGAAGAAGTTACCGACATGCAGCGTTCGGTCAAGGGTGAGGTAATCGCTTCGACCTTCGATCGTCCGGCCGAGGATCACACAACTGTCGCTGAGTTGGCAATCGAACGTGCCAAGCGCCTGGTCGAACTTGGCCACGATGTAGTAGTTCTTCTTGACTCCATCACCCGTCTCGGGCGCGCCTACAACTTGGCTGCACCTGCAAGCGGTCGAATTCTTTCAGGTGGTGTCGACTCTGCGGCGCTCTATCCACCCAAGAAGTTCTTTGGTGCCGCTCGGAACATCGAAAATGGTGGCTCGCTGACGATCTTGGCCACGGCACTGGTTGAGACCGGTTCTCGAATGGACGAAGTTATTTTCGAAGAGTTCAAGGGCACTGGAAATATGGAACTCAAACTTGATCGCCGGATGGCCGACAAGCGGATATTCCCAGCAGTCGACGTCGATGCCTCAGGTACTCGTAAGGAAGAAATCCTGATGGGTGCCGAAGAACTTAGTATCGTCTGGAAACTCCGCCGGGTGCTTCACGCCCTCGACTCCCAGGCCGCACTAGAACTTCTCCTCGACAAGATGAAGGGGACCAAGACCAACGTCGAGTTCCTTCTCCAGATCCAGAAGACGACCCTTGGGACTCCTCAGGACCTCTAGGAGTGATCGCCGCCTGAGCGAAGCCACCGCTCGGGGTGAGCGAAGCCACCGTTCGGGGTGAGCGAAGCCACCGCTCGGGGTGAGCGAAGCCACCGCTCGCGGAATGGGTGGTTTTTACCGCTCGGCGATGACCGGGTAGACTCGCCAGGTTGCCGGTTCACGTCTTCACCCATGAAGCGACCCGGCGCACAACCACCAGGAGAGAAAAAATGAAGTCTGAGATCCACCCCAACTACATCGAGACGAAGGTCACCTGCAACTGCGGTGAGACCTTTACGACACGCTCGACCGCCAAGAGCGGCTCAATCCACACCGAGGTGTGCTCAGCATGCCACCCGTTCTACACGGGCAAGCAGAAGATTCTCGACACTGGTGGCCGCGTTGCCAAGTTCGAGCAGCGCTTCGGCAAGAAGTAGCGACTTTGACGCCGTGACCCTCCGCATCCGTGCGGAGGGCGCGGCGTTTTCTTATCCAACTAGATCCGTGTCTTGGTTTATGGGAGTCAGATGAGCAGCGAAGAATTTGGTGCCGCGCTCGCCTTGATTGACGAATACGCACGAATCGAAAGTGAGTTGGCTTCACCCGATATCCATTCCGATCCCGTGAAATCTCGTCAATTGGGACGGCGTTACGCCCAACTTGGACCGATAGTGGCCGGATATCGCGCCTGGCGCACAGCACTAGGAGATCTCCAGGCCGCCCAAGAACTGGCAGCTGAAGATCCGTCGTTTAAGAGCGAGCTCCCACAACTCGAATCAGCCTGCTCCGAAGCAGCCGATCACCTGCAGCATCTGATGCTGCCGCGTGATCCCGACGATGACCGCGATGTCATCATGGAAATCAAGGCCGGTGAAGGGGGAGATGAATCCGCGATCTTTGCTGGCGATCTACTCCGCATGTACCTGCGCTATGCAGAAAGGCGTGGATGGAAGACCGAAGTTCTTGGAGCCACCGAGAGTGACCTAGGCGGATACAAGGATATTTCCGTGGCGGTGAAATCACGGGGAACCCCAGAGGCTGGTCAGGCACCATGGGCACGACTGAAGTACGAAGGCGGAGTGCACCGCGTTCAGCGGGTCCCTGAAACGGAGTCACAAGGCCGCATACATACCTCAGCGGCTGGTGTTCTTGTTCTTCCTGAGGCAGAGGAAGTGGATGTTTCGCTAGACATGAACGATTTACGGATAGACGTTTTTCGCTCGAGTGGTCCCGGTGGCCAGAGCGTCAACACCACTGATTCGGCTGTGCGACTCACTCACATCCCTACTGGCATTGTCGTTTCGTGTCAGAATGAGAAAAGCCAATTGCAGAATAAAGAGTCGGCGCTTCGAATCATGCGCGCCCGGCTTCTGGCAGCCGCCAATGAAGCAGCCGATGCTGCTGCCTCGGCAGAGCGTCGGTCGCAAGTTCGCACCGTCGATCGAAGCGAACGGATCCGCACCTACAACTACCCGGAGAATCGAATCAGCGACCACCGCGTGAATTTCAAGGCGTACAACCTGAGCGCGGTACTCGACGGTGACCTTGACGCCGTCATTCAAGCGTTGGTCGCTGCCGACACTTCGTCCAAACTAGCAGCGGTCAACGAGAGCTAAGCCATGAGTGCCAGCATTCGCGAGCAGTTAGCTCAGGCAACACGCTTGCTCACAGATGCTGGACTTCAATCACCAAGGGTTGATGCCGAGTTGATTGCGGCACATGTGCTCGATACATCGCGCGGTGGGGTTTCAACGTATGACAATTTCTCAACAGGTCAAGGTGAAATCTTTGATTCGCTGGTGGCCGCTCGTGCTACTGGAGTACCACTCCAATATTTGTTAGGCACTGCGGCCTTCAGGCAAATTTCGTTATCGGTGGGCCCAGGAGTCCTAATCCCGCGTCCTGAGACCGAGTCGATCGCGCAGCAGGCGATCGAGATTGCTCGCGAGAAGAGTTCAACCGTCGTTGATCTTGGTGCCGGTACCGGTGCGATTGCTATCAGCGTTGCGCTCGAAGCGCCGACGTCGAAGGTATACGCCGTTGAACTCGAGAAAGATGCTTACGTCTGGCTGGCGCGGAACGTTTCAGCGCTTTCGCCTCAAGTCCAGATCGTCAATGCTGATGTTGCCGAAGCGCTCCACGAATTGGATGGCACGGTAGACATCGTCGTTGCGAATCCACCATATGTCCCGATGGTTACGACGCTTCCTGCAGAGATCGCCGATTTCGAGCCAGCAGTTGCGATTTGGGGCGGTAATGAGGATGGCACCGGCATTCCCGCGCTCTTCATCGCCGCAGCCGCCCGCTTGCTTCGTACCGACGGTTGGCTCATCTGTGAGCACAGCGATACCCATGCTCCGCAAATTGCCGAGTTGATGACAGCAGATTTTCGCCAAGTCACTCTTCATCACGATCTCAACGACCGCCCAAGGTGGACCTCAGGGCGCAGGCGGGAGAGAGGATGACCAATATCATCCAGGTCCCACTCCTACTTGATCAACGAGAAGAGATCATCACTCGGGCCGCTGGGATCCTCAAGCGCGGCGGTCAGGTTATTTTTCCAACTGAGCATTCCTACGCGATCGCGGTTGATGCTTTTAATGTCAGAGCCGTAGCAGAGTTGAATGCCCTTCGGGGTGCACCGGCTGGAACCGCCCTTTCCGTGATGGTTGGCTCGCCCCGCACTTTGAGTGGCATCGCCAGGGAGATTCCGCCGGTCGGCGATCTCTTGGTAGCCGCTCTATGGCCGGGCCTATTGACCCTGGTTCTGCCGACTTCGATGGGATTGGGCTGGGATCTTGGCGACGCTGGGGCACTCGGCCGCGTGGCGGTCAGGATGCCCCTAAACCCGTTAGCCATCGAAATACTCAGGGCCACCGGACCGCTGGCCGTGACTACCGCAGCATTGGTCGGTGAACCACCACCACTCGAGGTGGGGCTGCTCGGGCAAGCCATGAGTGATTCAGCGGAAGTCATCCTTGATATTGGCCCGCTGCCTGCTGGATTGGCTTCGACGATGATCGATCTGACGACGGAGCCAGCCACATTGCTCCGCGAAGGTGCATACACGCGCGACCAGTTGAGGGCAATCGCCCCCGACCTAGTCTTAGATTGAGCCATCAGCTGAACCAACGCCAACCTTCTTACCAACCTCGACCAAGTAGGAGATCAGATGAGCAACGTTCCATTCTGGGGCCCAGATTTTGGCGCACTTCAGGCAGAGGATCCAGAGATTGCCGCCATCATCCTGGGTGAACTCGATCGTCAGCGCTCAGGACTCCAACTCATCGCCAGCGAGAATTTCACCTCTCCTGCAGTTCTAGCAGCGCTTGGTTCGACTCTGTCCAACAAATACGCAGAGGGATATCCAGGTCGACGCTATTACGGAGGCTGTGCCGAGGTTGATAAAGCAGAGAACCTAGGTATCGAGCGAGCGAAGGCTCTTTTTGGTGCCGATCATGCCAATCTGCAACCGCACTCTGGAGCAAGCGCCAACCTCGCCGTATATGCGGCCTTCACTAAACCTGGCGATACCGTCCTGGCCATGTCACTGCCGCACGGCGGTCACCTCACCCATGGCTCGAAGGTTAACTTTTCGGGGAAGTGGTTCAACATCGTCTCCTATGGCGTGCGGCAATCAGATGACCTGATCGACTACGACCAACTTCGGGATAGCGCGATCGCAAGCAAGCCCAAGATGATCTGTACGGGCGCAACTGCCTATCCTCGATTGATTGACTTCGAAAAAGTTCGGGCAATCTGCGACGAGGTCGGTGCCATCATGTGGGTTGATGCAGCGCACTTCATTGGTCTTGTCGCAGGCAAAGCAATTCCATCACCAGTCCCTTATGCCGATGTCATCTCGTTCACCACGCACAAGGTTCTCCGCGGACCCCGCGGCGGAATGATTCTGAGCAAGGCTGAACACGCCGCTGCGATTGACAAGGCGATCTTCCCAGGCACCCAGGGCGGACCACTCATGCACGCGGTTGCGGCAAAGGCGGTTGCGTTGAAGGAGGCGTCGACCCCCGCATATCAACAGTATGCAAAGAACGTCATCGCAAATGCCCAAGCCCTCGCGACCGGATTGGTTTCAGAGAACATGCGGGCTGTTTCCGGTGGCACCGATACCCACTTGGTCCTGATGGATATTCGCGCAACCGGCGTAAGTGGTGCTGAGGCGGAGAAACGTTGTGATGCAGCCGGAATTACTCTCAATAAGAACACAATCCCTTTCGATCCTCAGACCGCTGCAGTCACTTCCGGTATCCGCGTCGGTGCGCCAGCAGTTACCACTCAGGGAATGGGAGTGGAGGATATGGCCAAGATTGCATCAATGATTGGACGGGCCATTAGGGACGAGAGCGGAAGCGAGGCCGAATCGATCAAACGTGAAGTTCACGCGCTGACTTCTGCACATCCGGCCTATCCGGCCTAGAAGCAAGTGCGCGAATATCTGCTGACAGCAGTCATTGCGGGAGCAGTGACCTATTTGCTGACGCCGCTTATTCGCGTTCTGGCGATTCGTTTAGGCGCAATGGCGCCCATTCGGGCGCGTGACGTGCATCTCGAGCCGACGCCAAGGTGGGGTGGGATTGCGATGTTAGGCGGAATGCTTGTGGCCTTGCTCGTCGCCTACCACCTGCCGCTCTTACATCATGCATTTCAAAATGGACGCGACGTAATTGCAATTGCCAGCGGCGCGATTCTCATCGTCCTCCTTGGCATGGCCGATGACTTGTGGCAACTTGACGCACTTACAAAACTCGCTGGGCAGGCGCTCGCTGCAGGTGTAATGGTGTCGCAAGGGATGCAGCTGCTCTGGCTTCCAATTCACGGCGTGATTGCCTTACCGCCGGTAGTTGGTCCATTCCTGACTGTGCTCGTAGTACTTATTGCGATAAATGCCGTGAACTTCGTTGACGGTCTCGATGGCCTAGCAGCTGGAATCGTGGCGATTTCCGCGAGTTCATTCTTTGCTTTCTCTTACTTGCTTGCCGTCGTGCATGGCTTCGCACGCGCAAACGCGGCGACACTGATCACCTCGATCCTGGTCGGAATTTGCCTCGGATTTCTACCGCATAATGTGAGCCCTGCACGAATCTTTATGGGCGATTCAGGATCGATGCTTCTTGGCTTGCTCCTTGCCTCCGCCGTGATCTCCTTAACAGGCGGCTTGGACGCCAACGGTCTATCTGCAGAGAATCTGGCACCGGCACTCTTACCGCTGCTGCTGCCCGTCGCGATTCTGGCGATTCCACTTATTGACATGGCATTGGCGATTATTCGTCGAACCAGTGCCGGTCGATCGCCCTTTGCGCCAGATAAAGAGCACCTCCATCACCGCCTGCTCAATATTGGCCACTCGAAGAAGCAGGCCGCCTTTGTCCTTTATCTATGGACCGCGGCGATCGCCTTCCCGGTCTCTGCGTCAGCCTTTCTCCCGATGCGCTGGGCAGTGGTCGCCGGGGTCTGCGCGCTCATAATCGCGGTGGGAGCGACGGTTAAAGCGGTGGCCAGACGACCGGTCCATCGTTGATGAAGGGCTTCGAAGAGGCGGCTTTCAAGGGCGCCAAAGGACCGAGCCTGATCACCTTTCTGGTCGCCATTTTGACCTTCTGGCTGGCCAAAGGCGGAAAGGGAGCACTTGGCGCCCTGGTTGGCGGCTCCATCGCGCTGGCCTTTTTCGCGATCCACCTACTCGTTTCGAGAGTGACCAGGCGGGCCGACCCGGCCTATGTGATGGCCCTAGCCTTCGCCTCCTATTTCGCTAAAGTCCTGGCCCTGCTCCTCTTCTTGGTGACCTTTGCCGGCACTAAGGCTTTTGACTCGACCGCCTTCGCAGTGACAACTCTCGGGGTCAGCATTGCCTGGTTGACCGGTGAGATCTTCGCCTATATCAGGCGTGGGTAGGCGTAGGTGGGCGTGGGCGAGCGGTGGCTTCGCTCATGTCAGGCGTGGGTGAAATCACTATCTACTAACTGCTATGAGTTCGCTTCGAAGGGGTTACGTCGGCTAGTCTTCGCGACGCGATGAGCCAAAATGGTAGTCCTGAGACTGGTCCGAAAAATTCCGGTGATGGGGCCGCGTGGAGCATCGTTAGTTACCTGCTCTCTGGGCTAATTTTCTGGGGCGGCGCTGGCTGGCTCTTAGACCACTGGCTTGGCACCAAGATCTTCCTCTTGGTCGGGCTCGTACTAGGCGCAGCCGCTTCGCTCTACTTGATCTGGCTCAGATACGGTAAGCAGTAAGTAGATCCCCCCTTCCGGTCGAGGAGAGTTGCTGGTGAATGTCGCGAGCGGTGGCTTCCAGCCGCCAAGCAGCACTGATTTTGTGTTCTCGCCATTTATTGGCCAGTCCGCTTATCTCACAAAGCCAATCGCGCTTGTCTTCCTCTCCGTCATCGTGATCGCGGTTTTCTTCGTGGTCGCAGCTCGTAAAGCGGCAATCGTGCCTTCGCGCCTCCAATTCGCCGGTGAGAGTGCCTACACCTTCGTGAGGAATGGGCTTGGGCGCGACATCATTGGTCCCGAGTTCATTCGCTTCGTGCCTTTCCTTTTCACTCTCTTCACTTTTATCTTGGTTAACAACATTTTTGGCATCGTGCCGTTTCTGCAGTTCCCTTCAATGTCGCGTTTTGGGTTCCCGCTGGTTCTCGCGCTTCTGACTTTCGTTGTCTTCCACGCAACTGCGATCAAGCACAAGGGTTTGGGCCCTTATCTCAAAGAGATCATGTTCATGCCGGGCATTCCAAAGTTCGTCTACGTGATTTTGACTCCACTTGAGTTGATGACCTTTTTCTTCACTCGCCCGGTGACTCTGGCCGTTCGTCTTTTCGCCAATATGTTTGCCGGACACCTACTCCTTCTCGTTTTTATTCTGGGCGGCGACCATCTACTGCACGGCGTGATTGGGCTCAAACTCATCAGCCCTTTTGCCTTCGGAATTGGCATTGCTCTCACGTTCTTTGAGTTTCTCGTGCAATGTCTCCAGGCTTACATTTTCACGCTCCTAACAGCTCTTTACATCGCCGGCGCATTGGCTGACGAGCACTAAACATCACCAACTGTCGTACCTGCATGAGCGACCGCTCAGGCAGCAATCGAAAGGGAAGAGAAGAAAAATGAAGGGCACCCTCAACCTCGTCGGATATGGCCTTTCGGCCATCGGGCCGGCAATCGCAACTGGTTTGATCTTCGCCGCCTACATCAACGGCGTAGCTCGTCAGCCAGAAGCGCGTGGCGTACTTCAGCCAATCGCATTCCTTGGGTTTGCTCTTGCTGAAGCGCTCGCGCTCTTCGGTCTCGTGCTCGCCTTCGTGCTCTAAGCCATGACGCA
>Ga0209514_10003680_pt1 | contig 21565 bp, 17 predicted proteins | sample Subgrocontami58m_FD_187452 | JGI IMG/M metagenome (GOLD analysis project Ga0209514, IMG submission 187452) | Subsurface groundwater microbial communities from S. Glens Falls, New York, USA - GMW37 contaminated, 5.8 m (SPAdes) (version 3) | ecosystem: Environmental > Aquatic > Deep subsurface >...
AATATTCAGGCACTACATTGAAAATTCAAAAATTTAATATCTAACTATATCAATGGGTTACGACTTTTGCATGCCTGATTTTTGCCCCATTTTCCACCTTTTTTATGACGAATTTGCTGAAGTTGGGTTAAGTCACCTATTCAGCGTAGCAATCAAAACAGGGATCGTCACAGAGAACCCTTGCCGGAATGTTAGGCGCCTAAAGGTCACGCAGACGAAAGACCGGGTGCTGTCTCAATCGGAGATTGCTTTACTGCTTGATAAGCTGGAAGGCAGAGACCGTCTAATGGTGCTCGTCGGACTCTTTACCGGGTTGCGGTTGGGCGGCGTCCTGGGCTTATCCTGGAATGATATTGATTTCAATAGCGGGCTTATATCATCCAGTCACAAGACCAGCAAGTTGGTGTCTATCCCTATGTCAGCATACCTTAGAAGTGAATTAGAAGGCTACCGGCAGCATTCCACGGGTTCTATGGTGTTTGAGTTAAGACCGTTAATCAGGGCAGTTATCGTTGAATATAGCGAACATTTCAGCAAGCTATTTAAGGTTTTAGGCATCCGAGGGGCTACCTTCCACACGTTGAGGCATACCTTTTCCAGCATCCTTCAGGGTGAACTTAATATTGGTGCGGTAACGGTGCAAGGCATGACCGGGCATAGCAGTTTGGGCATGCTTCAAAAATACAGCCATAGCGGCATTGAGAATAAAAGAACTGCTATCAAGGCATTGGAAGGGCATATCCTGAATACGAGTACAAAGGCCAGTTTTGCCATAGCACAATGAGCAGGGTACGGCGAAAGTACGACATAGGCATGCAGGCATGAAATGTAAATCACCTGCTTTGGCAATATCTACAAGGCTTTTAAGGTGTGTAGGTGTGTTATTACAAAATAACAAAGGAATAGTTTTCATGATAATCGTATTTCGTTGTTATGCTTCCATACGATAGCACCGCGCCTTCGCATTTCGGCGCACGCGGCGACTCTTTTCAATGAAGAGCGAAGAGTCTCCTCACCCTACAAACACAACTTTGTTATCCCTGTATATACACCCGTCTCTATGCATCACCCGCCATCACAACCTTGTCCCTACCATTTTCCTTCGCCCTGTATAATGCGCAATCTGCTACTTTCACAAGCTCATTTACCGATGGGGCGTCGTCAGGAAAGGCTGCAATGCCAAGACTGACCGTTAATTTCCCGTCCGGCTGTGTCTCGACGAAAGGAAACGGTTGAATTGATACCGCAACACGCAGCCTCTCTGCAAGGTCAGCAGCCACCTGCTTGCCCGTTTCAGGAAGTATTAACGAAAACTCCTCACCCCCATATCGCGCGATCACATCATGTTCCCTGACATTTTGCTGCAGAAACAATGCAATATCCCGCAAGACACGATCGCCTGCCTGATGGCCGTGAATATCGTTATACTGTTTAAAATGGTCAATATCCAGCATTATCAGGGAAACGGACGTTTTGTAACGGACAGCCCTATTGATCTCTTCTTCAAGCCTTTCATAAAAGTACCTGCAATTGAAAACTTCCGTGAGATAGTCACGGATTGAGAGCTCATAAATTTTTTGATTCTGTTCGCTCAGCATCCGCTCGTCTTTCCGTAATTCCCTTATTAGCAGCACAAGGATAAGCGCTACGATTAAAGAAACAAGAAATGCGGCGACGCCGCCGGTAATTAAGTAATCGGCGGCAATCCTGCCGCGGAACAGGATACTGAGGGGAAGCACAATTATAGCGGTAAGGAGTTCCGACAAAACCACAGAAAACCATACAAGACGCCAGGGTGTGGCAGTCTTGAACCGGCAAAGAATCTGATCAATCATAAGACGTCCCTCTTTGTATCAATCCAGCAGTAGTGCGGCATTTATTTGAATAAGCGTAACAGTTTAGTTTTTTGAAAACATGCATGGAAGAACATGCTTTAGTGACCGCATGTAGGGGTAATTCATGAATTACCCCTACAGTCACGATAATCCACCACTGTAGGAATTTTTCAAAAAACCAAACTGTTACCTTGCTTGGCGGGTTCAGGTTTGCAACCTGAACCTTGTAGTTTGAACAAACGATACCCAGTTGAACAGTCACAACACCCAGAAATACATAAACCTCCAGGTTCAAGTTGCAAACTTGAACCCACCGTGTTTGCATGAGCATGAGAAAGATTCCGCACCTGGCGGTATATATTTCATCCCTTACCCTGATTTTGCATGACACAAGGCGGTAATTTTAGAAAGTCTATGGCAAAAGGCAACAAAAATCTATAATTTCCACATACCAAGAAAGGATTTGTCTATTACCGAAAACACCGCTATAATTAATTCGAAACATCATGCCGACCACAATGGAAAAGAATTTGTCTATACCGCGGGTTCGAGTTTGCAGCTCGAACTTCAATGTTTACATATTCAAAGATATGGCAGATGTTTATATGTACCATACCACCAAACCTCGGGAATCAGGTTGCAAACCTGAACCCGCAATCGGGGGGGCGCAGAGCGAGGAGTCTCTTCGCTCTACAGACACAATTTTGAAATTCCTGAACCTTTAATTTTGAGGTAAACGCACATGCTTGAGCCAGTAGTGTATTGTTCCTGTGGAAATCTGAAAGAATATGGAGGCAATTGGCAAATAACATCCCGCGCCTTTAAGGCGGCATTTATGCCGCTTAAAGAGCGTAGGTCTATTATTTCACAAGAAAAATGTCCCATCTGTAAATGTATAGACGCCGGAGAAGTTTTAATATCTCTTAAAAATCTTTAAAAGAAGGGATAAAAAGGTTTGAGGGTAATCGAGCAAATTCTCAACGCTCACCCTCGTCTTACCCGCGATGCCATTCAAGCAGCCGTGTCGTTTGCGGCTGATTCATTACGGGATGAAGTTGAGTAGGGTGGATTAAGCGAAGCGAATCCACCAATCCGCTCGTATGAAAGAAGAAGGTGGATTCGGCGTAAAAGACAACGCCTTAATCCACCCTACCCGCTCGACACAGAGTCTCCATCTGATGGTTCTTTCAGCAACCGCAGCCGGAATACAAGGAGTAACCTTTGAAAGGAGAAAAAATGCAGAAAAAATTAATCCTATCAGACCCTGCGGTGATGATGGGCAAAACCGGTAATTGCAGGAACACGCATTACCGTAGAGCTTGTTTTAGATAAGCTTGCCGCCGGTGAAACAATCGAGCAAATTCTCAACGCTCACCCCCGTCTTACCCATGATGCCATTCAAGCAGCCTTGTCGTTTGCGGCTGATTCATTACGGGATGCGGTAGTTTAAAGGTAATAAATGGCTAAATTAAAAAATGATCTTGTTAAAGAGAAAGACCTACGAGAGTACTTGAATTCATACTCTGACTTTAATTTTGAATTACTTACCTTGAAAATGTTAAAAGAAAAGGGGTTAGAATGTGTTCATGGCGGACTGTACGAAGATCCAATAACTGGTATAAATAGACAATTTGACATTAGAGCAACAAAAACAATTAACAATTATAGGGTGAAAATTGCTGCTGAATGTAAAAACATCAGAGAAAATTATCCAATCTTAGTTTTGTGTGCACCTAGACATGAGCACGAAAGCTTTCATCAAGTAGCAATTTTAAATGAACCACCACATGGTTCATCCTTATCGCCACGTACTATATTTCAATCCAGAGCAAGCATCTTTACTGTCGAAGGAATGCATAGCATTTATAAGCCTTATGAATTTGTTGGTAAAAACATAACGCAAGTAGGTAGAGTCAGTGACGGGACTATTCAAGCAAATGATAATGAACTATTTAACAAATGGTCTCAGTGTCTAGGTTCCGCAAATGACTTAGTAAAAAGAATTTATTTGGAAGGTAAAGATATTAAATGTTCTGTTTTCTTTTTTACTATCATTCCAATTTTAGTCATTCCCAATGAAACGTTGTGGATTGTTAATTATGATTTTGCCGGAGGAATAGTTTCAGGTCCAAGACTAGCCGACAGGATTTCTTATTTCGTTGATAAAGTCTATAAAACAGATGCAGAAGCTACTATTATTAGCCACGAAATTCGTCATGAGATTCGAATTTCTCATATCGAAATAATGACACAACACGGTCTAGAAAATTTTATTGATACATATTTACAAACAGAAACTGGGATCCAGCAAATATTTCCAACAGCCCGAAGAGAATAGGGGCAGGGGACATTTGGGGCCACACCTTGATTAGTGATTAATTTGTTGACAAGACAATAAAAGGCAATTCCCCACTCCCCGTTTCCACGAGGACACGTCTTATCACGAGGAAATGAGCGAAGGAATATTTTTAATGATAATGATTTCGTATTTCGTTTCTGGAGATTTTGGGGAAAAAAATGTCGGAAAGGTTTGTCTAATAATCAAGAAACCGGTAATTTATTTGGTCTTTTAGCCGTTTGTAGTATGGTAACAGAAATCTGGTTACCATTTATAAGCATCCTTTCTATGTCGGACATGATAAATAATTACAACCTTATTTTCGGTGTCAACCTGATAAATTACACGATAATCTCCAATTCGTAAACGGTAGCTTGACTCCGAGCCTTTCATTTTTCTGGATTGAACTGGAAAAGGGTTATCTGCAAGACCTCCAATAGCATCAAGAATCTTTGGAATGAATTGTTTATCTATTTTTCTTAGATCATGTTCTAATGAACTTTTCGGCTCAATTTTATAAGAGCCCATCAGCTTTTAACCTTTTTTTAAGTTCTTCAAGGCTAATAGTTGATTCGTTTTTGCGCTCTGCTATGACTGTTAGATCATGAATATCTTCTAACAGTTCTTCATAATCCTCAAGCGGTAAAATAACAGCTGTCTTATTACCTGATTCATCTATTATAAATTGAGTGTCCATCATTCACTCCTTTCGTAAGGCACTTTCAATCAAATAGGGGAATATCAACGAACTGAATATATCAAGACCTTTTACTACTGTCAAGTCAGTAAGATTCATAGTTACCCAATGAGTATGATTACAGACATTTCCCGCATCGCAAAGATTCTTGATGCGATGAACGGTGGGTGTTGGGTTTCACTCTCATTCAACCCAACCTCGCTTCTTCTCCCTTTCTCCTTTCTTACACAATGTTTTTGATGAAACGACAAAAATCATTTCTTTGAGAAACTGCCGATAAAGGGGATTGACAGCATGCCGGGCAGCAGTACACAGCTCTTCCTGTCCCTGAATTCCTCAAGACCAATGGCCATTCCCTCATGACCCATCCGCGGCTGTGGACGGTAAGTACCCAGCAAGCGATCCCACCACGGCAGATTAAACCCAAAGTTGGAGTTCGTTTCACGCCCCTCAGTGGAGTGATGCACCCGGTGCATGTCTGGCGTTACCACAAACCAGCGCAAAATGCGGTCTACGCCGTGCAACACGCGCACGTTGCTGTGATTAAACATGGACGTGGCGTTCAGAGCCACTTCGAAGATGATTACACCCAATACCGGCGGCCCCAACACGACAACCCCGGCAGATTTGATGAGCATGGAGAGTAGGATTTCCAGGGGGTGGAATCTGACGCCCGTTGTGACATCGAAGTCCAAATCCGCATGGTGCATACGGTGTACCCGCCAGAAAACAGGAACGGCATGGAACATTACATGCTGCAAATAGATGATGAAATCCAGGGCAACCACAGACATGACAATTGCTACTGTGTGGGAAATCTGTGCGTAATTGAAAAGTCCCCAGCCGTGTTTTTGGGCAAAGACCGCCACACCCACTGCGGCTGAGGGAAAAACTATGCGGAGCAAAAAGCTGTTTATGACCACCATGCCCATGTTGTTAATCCATCGAAGTAGCTTCGGAACGGTAAGAGTCCGCCTCGGCGCGGCCAGTTCCCACAGGGCCATGGCTCCCAAAATACCAAGAAAGCATCCCAGCCGAATAGCCACCTCGTGCTGCACGACGTACCCGCTAAAATCCATTTTTTCTCCATTTCAGAAAATATTGCAACAAATGCTGAGGAGACTGCCTGAGCGCCAATAATCGAAATACAAGAGACACGTTCCTGACGGTGGTCAGAAAAGTACCGAGTGGTTTCCAGTGGCGCGCCGACAGCAGTAACACGCCGGGCGCCACTTTGGGACGGCATATCTTTGACAGGGTGCGTGATAACATCACATCTTCCAAAAAGGGCGCGTCTGGAAAACCGCCGCACGCGTGAAATACGTCCCGGCGCACGATGACGCCCTGATCGCCGTAAGGAAGCCCGAATATCCGACCGCGCAGCCTGTTTCCTACTTCTATCAGACGATACCATGGCGACGCGTCCGCTATCCGTTGCCGAAAAAATCCCCACACAAGGCGTGTTGAAAGCAAATACGACGGCAAGTTTACCACCGTCTCAGGGTCTGGCTGACAGTCCGCATGGAGGAACCAGAGCCAGCGTCCGCGGGCATTGCACGCCCCCAGATTCATCTGCAGGGCGCGTCCCGGCAAACTACTCAGCAACCGTGCTCCGGCATCAATCGCCGCTTTTCCCGATCCATCGGTTGAACCACCGTCAACGACGATGATTTCAAATTCCCCAGTAATATTAGCGGCAGATAGCACGGTAAGGGTTTTTTCCAGCTGATGCCTGTCATTGAGCACGGGAATAATGACAGACACCTCCGGCGCTATGGTATGCTCAACCTTTTTTAAATCTTCAAGGGTGTCAACGTCAATTTCCGGCTCTAGTTGCGCTATTGACAAGTTATGCTCACGCGCACGCATGACGGTCTGTTCCAGCACCCGACCCGAACTCCACGGTATGTCTTCAAAGAGACGCGTCTGTAGCGAACGGACGCCAATCAGCACATACCCACCGTCCTCCGATGGAATTATCACGACGTCTGCATGTGCGAGCCGCCCGATTGCCTCCTGTATTTTTTCGGACGTCAGGCCAGGACAGTCTGTACCCACCGCAAGAACAGTCTGAAATCCTTTTTCAAATGCCTTCAGAAAGGCGTATTGCAATCTTTGTCCAAGTTCCCCCTGAGGCTGGAGCCATATATCATACGAGTCCTTCAGCCATCGGGAAATCGCCTTCCGTTCCGCGCCGTCTCCATATACAATCACCCGTGCCACACCCTTTTCCTGCAAGGTGAGGAGTTCATAGTGGGTCCTTTGTGCCATCGAGTTATAAATACGGCAGGCCGCTTCGTATCCCAGCTTTGCAGCCAGCCGGGTCTTGACGTATCCGGGTCTAGGGTATTTTGCAAATTCAATAATCAGCGTGTTCTGCGTTTTACGAAATGGTTTGCGATTCATATTCCCCGTTGCCGACAGGAGACGTACCCTGCAAAAACATTAAAATTCCTCTGCAATGACCTTAACACCTTAAATCCTGAATATCATGCTGTCAATAAAATAATCATTAGATTATTTTCCACGCCGTGTGTAAAATAAAATACCATTTTTCTGTGGCAACGTTTTTTAAACTATATCTTTATTACTAGTGGAGAGGAAGAAATGAAGAAAAGCATTGCGGTACTGGCCGGAGACGGAATCGGACCGGAGATCATGAAGGAGGGACTGAAGGCGCTGGATACCGTGGCGAAGAAATTTGGCCATACCTTCGAATACAAAGAGGCCTTGGTAGGCGGATGCGCATACGATAAATATGGCCATCCCCTGCCTGATGAAACAAGGAAGATATGCGACAACGCAGACGCCATATATTTTGGCGCGGTAGGCGGGCCTAAATGGGAAAATCTGCCGTCGGAACTAACCCCCGAACGGGGGGCGTTGCTGCCCCTGCGGGCTATTTACGGTCTGTTTGCAAACCTGCGTCCCGCGGTAATCTTTGGCCCGCTTGCCGATGCGGCATCCCTGAAATCAGAACGGCTAAAGGGAGGGCTCGACATCCTGATCGTGCGTGAATTGACCGGCGGGGTTTATTTCGGCAAAAACAAGGTAAAGTCAATCACCTTGAATGAAGGCGCCGTACAGGGGGAGTATGCCGTTGATTATATGATTTACTCCATACCGGAAATCCAGAGGATTGCCAGGGTGGCCTGCGAGGCGGCCATGAAGCGCAGCAGGAAATTAACCTCCGTTGACAAGGCAAACGTCCTGGAAAGCTCGAAATTGTGGCGAAAGGTGGTCGTTGATTTCGTCCAAAAAAATTATCCGCAGATACAGCTCAACCACATGTACGTGGACAATGCGGCCATGCAACTGGCCACCAACCCGAAGCAATTTGATGTAATCGTTACGGAAAACATGTTCGGCGACATCCTGTCAGACCTGGCATCCGCCATTACCGGCTCCATCGGCATGCTTCCCAGCGCGAGTCTTTCAGAAACCGGGTTTGGGCTCTTCGAGCCTATCCACGGCTCTGCGCCTGATATTGCAGGGCAGGGCAAGGCAAATCCGCTTGCGCAAATCCTGTCGGGCGCTATGATGCTGAAGTACGCATTCGGACTTGGCAAGGAGTCGGATGTCATAGAACATGCCATTATGAAAGTATTGGAGGATGGCTATCGCACGGGCGACATCGCCTCTGCCGATACGCCGAAGGACAAGATACTTTCAACGTCAGGTATGGGAAGCAGGGTGGCGGAATATTTGAGCAAAATATAGTCGTACGTCATGCGTAACGTAACCAAGGAGATGCGTCGGTTGTATAAACGTTAGGGTTCGGGTTACAAACCCGAACCCGCGAAGCTTGTAGGGGTTGAAGATTTTCAACCCCTGTATTGAAATCCGAACCTATCCGTAGGGGCAGGTTTGAAACCTGCCCCTACAGGGTGTATTTTGAAATTCATATCGGGGATCATCGGCGGGTCCAGGTCTTTTCATAGAAAATGTGGCGCTCATGATGAAAAACAGAGGCATTGCCTTAAAACTCATTGTGCTCATCCTGGCCAGCACCATACTTATCTTCGGACTCATCTTTGGGTACAATTACACGTTTTCCCGCAGGATTATTGAAAGGAACGTAGAGGAGAACGCCAGAAATCTTACCCTCACCACCGTAAACAAGGTCGAAACAGTGCTGCATGCCATCGAAAAAATCCCGGAGAATATGGCGTATTTCCTGGAAAGCTCAACGTACAGGAAAAATGAGCTGTTAAATTTAATCCGCACGGTGGTAAAAAATAATCAGGAGATATACGGCTCTACCATTTCCTTCGAACCTTACGCCTTCGAAAAAAACTCGCTCTATTTTGGCCCGTACTTTTACAAGAGCAACGGAATGACCCGATTTACCTGGCTGGGCGGAGAGTCGTACCGGTATTTTCAACTGGACTGGTATCAGATTCCCAAGGAACTGAACCGCGCGGTATGGAGCGAGCCGTATTACGATGAAGGCGGCGGAAACATTATCATGTGCACCTATTCCGTTCCCTTTTATAAAACCATCTCCGGCAAACGGCAATTCACGGGCATCGTAACTGCCGACGTCTCTCTGGACTGGCTGGAGGATATTGTATCATCCATCAAAATATCTCAGTCCGGTTATGGTTTCCTCATTTCTAAAAAAGGCATGCTGGTTACTCACCCTGCCAGAGAGTTAATTATGAACGAAACCCTGTTTAGCATCGCCGAGGCGCGAAATGATGGACGTCTCCGGGAAATTGGCAGGGAGATGATTCAGGGCAATTCAGGATTTGTGCCGGTTGACGATATGGTGACCGGTAAAAAATGCTGGCTGTACTACGCCCCGTTACCCGCCAGCGGCTGGTCTCTTGGGGTGCTCTTCCCACAGGACGAATTGATGGCAGACATCGTCCACCTGAATCAAACGGTGTTTCTGCTGGGCATCATCGGTTCCGTGCTGCTCCTGGTGGTAATTGTCTTCATCGCCCGGTCAATTACGCGCCCCTTACGGATACTGGCGCTGGCAACGGAGGATATTGCACGAGGAAACCTCGACATTGAAATCCCCGCCATCAAGTCTCATGACGAGGTGGGAAGGCTCGGCGAGTCCTTTATCTCCATGAAACGCTCTCTGAAGCAATACATAAAAGAATTAACGGACACCACGTCCGCCAAGGAAAGGATAGAGAGCGAATTAAAAATAGCGCACGATATCCAGATGAGCATTTTGCCGAAAATCTTCCCGCCGTTTCCGAGCAGACCTGAATTCGATATATACGCAATCATCGAACCGGCGAAAGAGGTGGGCGGAGATTTTTACGACTTCTTTCTGATAGACGACTATCTGTACTTCGTCATCGGCGACGTCTCCGGCAAGGGCGTGCCTGCCTCGCTGTTTATGGCTGTAAGCGCGACGCTAATAAAGGCAAAGACCGGCAAGGGCACGCTTCCGGACGAAATCCTTGCAAAGGTCAACGAGGAACTCTGCATCGGCAACGATACCAGCATGTTCGTAACCGTCTTCTGCGGGATGCTCAACACACAAACCGGCGAGGTGTTTTACAGCAATGGCGGTCACAATCTTCCCTATCAGCTTTACCGTGACGGGGGCGCAGCGCTCCTGGAGAATACGGGAGGCATGGCGCTTGGGGTAATGAATGACGTGAAGTATCAGACAAAAAAGACCACGCTCCGGGTCGGGGATGGACTCTTCCTTTACACCGACGGGGTTACTGAAGCCACGGATTGCAACGAGCATCTGTTTGGCGATCCTCGCCTGAAGGCCTTCTTACAAGCGGTAGAGGGGTTTGCACCGGTGAAGTTAATTCAGGATACCGTTTGCGCCGTCAAGAACTTTTCTTCCGGCGCACCCCAGGCGGATGATATTACCATCATGGCCTTAAAATATTTAAAGAAATGAACCCTACAACAATTCGGCTAAAAAACAATCTCACTGAGCTTGAAAGGCTGAGTCAAATGGTAAGTGAATTTGGGGAAGCCCATCGCCTTTCTCCAAAGATAGTATATGCCTTGAATTTATCCCTGGATGAAATTCTCACCAACGTTATATACTATGGATACGAGGATACGAACGAACACTGCATCATAATCCGTATATCCCTGAAAGACGAAGTACTGACTGCCGAGGTGGAAGATGACGGCAGGGCATTCAACCCGTTAGAGGCTGCAAAGCCTGACCTGAAAAAGCCCCTGGAAGAAAGACAAGTGGGTGGATTGGGCATCCATCTTGTAAAGAATCTCATGGATACCGTAGCATATAAGCGGCTGGGCGGCAAGAATCTCCTGGTAATGAAAAAGAAAATTAATTAGTCCTACGGCGACTATTTCGTTGATGTAGAGCGAAGCGCCGCTTCGCCAGAACGAAGCAATCGCTTCGTTCTACAACACAACTTCGCGGGTTCAAGTTCCTTCGCGGGTTCAAGTTATGTGTAGGGTGGATTAAGGCGTTGGTTTTTACGCCGAATCCACCAATACTGTTTCCGGGAAAGGTGGATTCGCTATCGCTTAATCCACCCTACCGCAAACCCGCTTAAATAAAATAAAATTCCTATACAATCAAGTCGCAAACGTGAACCCGCATGGAGTCCCCTCTAAAAAGAGGGGATTTAGGGGTGTGTATATTGTGTTTCAAAAAGCTACATTGTTACGAAAACAAAAAGTGGTTTTGACAAAAGAATACTACAGGGCAGCAGAAGCCTGTTTTTCAAGGAGGACAACTACGTGGAAATTACAGAAGAGAAAAAGAATAATACCGTTATCCTCGGTCTGAAGGGAAATCTGAATGTCATAACGGCGAATTGCCTGGAAGAGAAATTCGCCACGCTCATTGACAAAGGTGAAAGGCAATTGGTGGTTGATTTTTCCCAGCTCGACTATATCAGCAGCGCAGGATTGAGGGTGTTCCTCATAGCCGCAAAGAGATTGAAAAACGTAGAGGGGAAAATCGCCCTTTCTTCACTGAAACCGCAAATCAGGGAGGTCTTTGATATCTCCGGCTTTTCCTCAATTTTTCCCCTGTTTAACTCCAGGGAAGACGCGCTCCATGGCTTTCAATAATCGCCATCTGTTGTTTGCGTTAAAACGCCTCTCCCTGGGCATGTTTCTCATTATACTGCTCTCCGGCGTCCTGCTGGTCTCTGATTGGAATCAGCGGAAACCCAGCGCAGGACACATCCCCGGCGTTGCGATTTTGCAACACGCGTCTCAGGCGATACTGGACGAAGGCGTCTTGGGTATGCTGGACGGTCTGGCTGAAAGCGGCTTTGTTGAAGGGAAAAACATCCTTTACAAACGTTACAATGCCGAGGGCGACATGGCCACCGCAAGCGCCATTGCCAAAGAAATTACCGGCGGCCGGTTCGATCTTATCATGACCGCCAGCACCCTCTCTTTGCAGACCGTTGCAAATGCCAATAAAGACGGTAAGTCACTTCATATATTTGCCCTCGTCTCAGACCCTTTTGACGCCGGCGTCGGAATCAACCGTAATAACCCACTCGACCATCCCAGGCATCTTGCGGGCATCGGCACCATGCAGCCCGTAGCCAAGGCGTTTCGTCTTGCCAGAACCCTCTTTCCGGACTTGAAAACCGTCGGCGTCGTATGGAACCCGGCGGAAGCAAACTCAGAGGCAAACACACGCACCGCGCGGGATATATGCCGGGAGCTCGACGTCAAACTTATAGAGGCCACCGTTGACAAATCATCGGACGTATTCGAAGCCGCAAATTCTTTGACGGCAAGGGGAGCACAGGCGCTGTGGGTCGGCGGCGATGTTACCGTCCTCGTGGCGATAGACTCCGTTCTTTCGGCTGCAAGGAATGGCAGGGTTCCCGTCTTCACGAATATACCGCCGAACGCCAGGCGCGGAGCGCTTTTTGATCTTGGCGCCAATTACCACGAAGTGGGAAGACTTGCAGGCGTGCTTGCCGGAAATATCCTTCACGGCGCTGACCCGGCAACAATACCCATCAGAAACATTGTGCCGGAAAAGCTTGTAGTCAATAAACTGACCCTCAATGGATTAAAAGATGCCTGGCAACTACCCGAAGACGTCCTTCACCGTGCGGACGAGATAATCGGTCAAACAGAAGCGAGCGAGAAGGCGGTTGCCGCAATACCCAAACCACCAGCAGGCCGTTCTTTCAAAGTCGGCATCGTATACTTTGCGCCCGAAGCAGGCGCAGATACCTGCATGCAAGGGATATTTGACGGGTTTCGGGATCTTGGATTTGTAGAAGGGAAAAATTTGGAAATTCGAAAAGCTCACTCACAGTGTGAAATTATCAACATCCCGCCTCTTTTCCAGAATTATGACAACCAGGAACTCGATCTTATCATATCCATGACAACGCCTTGTCTGACGGCGGCGTGCAGTATCGTCAAAAACACACCGGTGGTGTTTACGTATGTATACGATCCCATTGCCGCCGGCGCAGGAAAATCGCGCACCGAACACCATCCGAATGTTACCGGCGTAGGCTCGTTCCCGCCCGTTTCGGATACCGTCGCCTTCATTCAAAAGCTCGCGCCCGGCGTGCGGTCGGTTGGCACGCTTTATAACAGTTCTGAGGCCAACTCGAGAAAGGTCGTCTCTGTCGCCCGCGATATATTTCAGCAACGCGGAATCAAGCTCGAAGAGGTTGCAATCACCGGCACAAGTGAAGTATTCCAGGCAGCCCATGTCCTGGCAAGCAGAAACATTCAGGCCTTGTGGATTACCGGCGACAATACGGCCATCCAGGCATTTGAGGGAATCGTGAAGGTCGCAACCGACGCCCGCCTGCCTTTGATTATCAATGACCCGGAGTTTGTGGAACGCGGGGCGCTCGCATGCGTCGGGCTTGGCTTTTACCAAAGCGGTTACGCCGCTGCAAAGCTAGCGGCTCGTATTATGCTTGGTGAAAAACCACGGAACATACCCTTTGAGGAGGTCGCGGTGAAGACGGTCTCTCTTAACCTCGAAGTGGCCAGGAAACTTGGAATCACCTTCCCACCTGAAGTGATAAAAGAAGCGGACACGTTCATACCCCTGACACAAAGTCGTGTACAGCCGCCATCGCGGTGATAATTGAAATTCTCTTGATTTTGTCATTTCAGCAAATATAATGCTGTCTGTTTTCGCCTCAGAAAGAAATATTTTCACTAAATTTTCAGGGGTTTTCCGTCTCTTTTCTGTTGGGAAGGTGTTTAGCCGCAAAGCATGAATCAGGATAATCATCTGAATATAGACACAAACCATGCGGTACAGATAGGAGAACGGGTGTGGTGGGTCGGTCACCACATGCCGGATGACACCTTTCAGTGCCACGTTTACCTGATAGAACACGGAGATCGCTCCGTCCTCGTAGACCCCGGCGGATACCTGACCTTCAAGCACGTATACAAGAAAGTCCAGGAGGTTGTTCCGTTCTCCAACATCCGGTATTTCCTCTGCCAGCACCAGGACCCCGATATAACGGGGTCGTTAAGATTAATAGACCTTCTGCCGGACGTTCGCAGGGACGCCATGATAGTCACCCACTGGCGGGCAATGCAGCTTATCAAGCATTACGACCCCGCCCTGCCGTTCTGGAATATTGACGAGCACAACTGGCAGCTTGACCTTGGGGGCGGGCGTATCCTGAAATTCATCTTTACCCCCTACCTTCATTTTCCGGCCGCATTCTGCACCTTTGACGCCTTGAGCGGAATTTTGTTTTCAAGCGATATCTTTGGCGGATTTACTGCGAACTGGACGCTGTTTGCGCGTGATCAGTCCCACATCGAAAACATCCGTCCGTTCCATGAACACTACATGCCCAGCCGTGAAATACTGGTTCACGGTCTCACAAAACTGGAGGCATACCCGATTAAGATGATTGCGCCGCAGCACGGCTCTATAATCCCTGAGCATCTTATTGATTTTATGATCAACGAGCTGAAACAAACCGATTGCGGCCTCTATGCCCTGGCGCGTGACAGCACCGATATCCACAGACTCTCGTTCCTCAATAAGGCATTGAAAGACATCACAAACGTTGTGGTTACCCATCGGGATTTCTGGGATATCGCAAACGAATTGATTACTATCCTCAGGAAAACAATCCCGGTTGCTTCCGCCGAATTCTATACCTACGCGCATAATCATAACAACGAATGCCTGTGCCTCAAGCCGGAAACGCGCTATCGGGGTATCATTACAGCGCCTCCCGCGTATTATGAGCCCATGTCAACATTGAACAAGAGGTCGTGGCTGTCCCAAAACAAGGTCTGCTATAAAAAAATACCCATACCGCAGGAACGCATTCCCGATGCGAAAAAAACCGGCGAGTTTTGCCTTTTAATACCGCTTTTTCCGCCAAACAGAGAGTTAATTCAGGCCATCGCCGTCCTGTCCCTTGAGCATGATGTAAATATGACTTTCGAGAGCGAGAAGATTGTTGAGCAGATCGGCGAGGTGCTGGCGGTGGCGGTGGAACGCGAGTGTATACTCCACGTGCTGGATATGGAACGCAGGAAATTTTACGAGCAGGCCATCCGTGACCCGCTTACCGGCTTGCACAACCGTCTGTACATGGAAGAAACATTAAAGCCGTTCCTTCACATGCATGACCGCAACGAAAAAGACGGTATCGTGGCGATTATGTCTGATATTGACCATTTTAAGAAGATAAACGACAGCTACGGGCACAGCGCCGGTGATAAGGTGCTCAAACAGGTGGCCTCTGCAATGACCGGATGTATCAGAACGAGCGACCTGGCGATACGGTATGGCGGCGAAGAGTTTGCCGTATTTCTGATCGGGCAGTCAACACGCGAAGGTGTATTTGTGGCGGAAAAAATCAGAGGCGAGATCAGCCAGATGAAATTTGAAGGCGTGACCAACGAACACAAAATCACCCTCAGTTGCGGCGTTGCCAGCCGTAAGCGCAAAGAACCCCTGGGGGAGTTCATTCAGAGGGCCGACGCGGCGCTTTACCAGGCAAAGAGCACGAGCCGCAACAAGGTATGCTGTGAAGACGACACACCCCTATAATACACCGACGATGACGATAAAGAAGGACGTTTTTACAAGGCGCTACCATCAAGTCAGGAATTTCGCACAAACATGTGGTATATCATCCGGCGTTTATCACTGGGCATATTTCTCATCGTACTGATCTCCGCCATACTGCTGGTTTCGGACAGAAATCAGCGGAAGGCGGGCGATAAAGGTGCTTCGGAAAAATCAGCAAGAAAATGGAATGTCCGCATAATCGAGTACAACAACGTCCTTGACGTGGAGGATGCTGAAAAGGGCGTGCTGGCCGGATTGCGCGAAGCCGGACTCATTGAAGGCCGCGACTACGTGATCAAGGTGCAAAACGCGCAGGGCGACATGTCAACGGTGAACGGCATGGTGGACGCCGCCGTGTCCGGAGGCGCAGACCTCCTGATTACCCTGTCAACCCCGACGCTCCAGGCGGCGCTGCAGCGCGCCCGTAATATACCCATTGTTTTTACCTATATTGCAAACGCCGTCGTTGCAGGCGCGGGACGAAGCGACGAAGACCACCTGCCCAATGTAACGGGCGTGTACATGGAGGGCGCTTACGACGACATGATGTCCGTTCTCCGCGAATACTTCCCTTTTGTGCGTGTGATTGGAACGCTTTTCACGCCCTCCGAGGTGAACACCGTATTGCACAAGGCAAAAATAACGGAGGCTGCGCGGAAGGCAGGTATCGGGGTGATAACGGTAGCGGCCAACTCAAGCGCGGAGGTTTCTGACGCTGCGCTGGCGTTGTGCAACCGGAAGATTGACGCGCTGTGCCAGATTCCGGGCAATCTTACGGCGTCATCGTTTCCGGGAATTGTCCAGGCTGCCCGGAAGATCACGCTGCCCATATTCGCCTTCCAGAGCACCCAGGCGCATGAAGGCGCCGCCGTTGTCCTTGCGCGCGACTATTACGACGGCGGCAGAGAATCGGGTCTCATTGCCGCAAGGGTTATGCGGGGAGAAAATCCGGCGAAGATTCCGTTTCAATCCTTCACAAAAACCAAATTAATTATCAACCTGGAAGCCGCACGGGCTTGCAGACTCGAAATACCACCCGCGCTGTTACAGAAGGCGCAAGAGGTAATTGGTCAATAATTATGGAAATTACCAAACAACAAACCGGCGAAATGCTGGAAATACGCATCGAGGGAAGGCTCGATGCATACTGGGCTGACCATCTGACCGCGGGTCTGTCTGACGTCATTCGCGAAGGCGCTCGTCAAATCAGCCTCGACATGTCGGAGATTACGTACATCAGCTCAGCAGGCATCCGCGTCCTGCTGCAATTTTACAAGCAACTGAAAGGAATTCAGGGTTCGTTTGTTGTGTCCCGTCCTTCAGAGCAGGTAAAAATGGTGCTGGAGCTTGCGGGGTTCAAAGACCTGCTTGTCCAGGAAGCCGCCCCACAGGCCGAACCAGTTTCAAGGCCATCGGGCGCTGGCCGGCTTACCCTTGAAAACATGCTGATTGAGGTGTTCGATGGTGCGCCCGGCGCTTCGCTGAAATGCCGTGTTGTTGGCAACGCAGACCTGCTGCCGGAACATCGTTTTCGCAAGGAACACACCCGCGCCGTGTCATTTCCCGATTCGGTATTTGCCGTGGGCGTCGGCGCTCCGGGCAACGCCTTTGAGGACTGCTGCGGCAGGTTCGGGGAATTTCTGGCGGTGGGAGGCGCGGCGGCATATCTGCCAACGGGCGGCACAAACGTTCCGGACTACCTCGTGTCTTCCGGGTCGTTTGTGCCGGAATTGAAGACGCTCTATTGTCTGGCATGCGAAGGCGCCTTTGCAAAGATGATGCAGTTTGAGGCAAAAAAAGACGCCGGGGCAATCACGCTCACAAAAATAGTGGATGCGTGCCTGGAGGTCGCTCAAGCGGACACTATCGGCATGGTTATGGTCGCTGAATCAGCAGGGCTTATGGGGGCGGCGCTGAGACAGTCACCGGCGCTGCATACCTCAGGCGCATCGCTCTTCGAACACCCCGGTATTCAGGAATGGCTCTCTTTCTCCGCGGAACGGGCGTACGCACGAAGCCTTACTTTAATTGCAGGGGTGGCTGTCAATGCAGAACGAAAGACATTGGCATCCATGGTACGTCCCATCGGGAAATGCCCGCTGCCGGCAGGACATTTCCACGCTGCGGTGTTTTCCTATCGCCCGTTAAAAAAGGGTGAGATGGATATGAAAACAACCGTGTCCACGCTCTTCGAATCCGAGACGCTCCAGGCAGTGCTCCACTTGTTGAACGACGACCGGGAGATTGCAGGGGCGGGGCAGAGCGAGTTTATCCGGGGCGCTTGCTGGATCGGGCCAATCACGGAAATTACCGGAGAAAGGGAATAACGCATGGCGCTCCTCATGGGCTCGCTGACAATCGGTCTTATCCTTTCCCTGCTGGCAATGGGGGTGTTCATCAGTTTTCGTATTTTTGACTTTGCCGACATTACCGCCGACGGCTCCATCGCCCTGGGGGCGGCCGTGGCGGCTATTTTACTGGTCAAGGGGGTGAATCCCGCGCTGGCAACCACCGCCGGCTTTTGCAGCGGACTGCTGGCGGGCGCAACGACGGGCGTGCTCCATACAAAATTCAGGATTAACAGCCTCCTTTCCGGGATTTTGGTAATGACCGCCCTGTACTCGGTGAACCTGCACGTCATGGGCAAGAGCAACGTGCCGTTGTTATCAGAAACCACCCTGGTTACCTACGCCGAACGCATTGGACAGAAGGTATTTTACGGCGCGGCAGACATAACCATCGCGGGATGGAACGTTGGCGTCCGGGACATCTCCGTCCTCATTTTTATGACAGCGGTGACGGGCGCTATCGGATGGATTTTGTACCTCTTCTTTCGCACAAACCTGGGCACGGCGATGCGCGCCACAGGCGACAATGATCAGATGATTCGCGCCCTGGGCGTAAACGTGGGAAACATGATTACCATGGGACTTGCCTTTTCGAACGGACTCATCGCGCTTGCAGGCGCCCTGCTGGCGCAGTATCAGGGTTTTGCAGACGTGCAGATGGGAATCGGCATGGTCGTCTGGGGACTGGCAAGCGTCATCATCGGCGAGTCCCTGGTGGGCGCACGGAACCTGGGACTGACAATTACGGGCGCGATTATGGGATCGGTCATCTTCCGCCTCATGGTAGCAATGGCGTTGCGCTGGGGACTGAATCCGAACGACCTGAAGCTCATTACCGCCATTTTTGTATTCGCAGCTTTGGTTCTTCCAAACCTGCTGGGCAAGCTGAGAAAAAGGAAGGCGTAAGCGGTCTATGCTTGAAATTCACGGCATTTCGAAAACATTTAACGCAGGCACCCCAAATGAAGTGCGTGCGCTTCAGAAGATAGACCTTACCGTTGAAGACGGGTCGTTCGTAATCGTAATAGGCACCAACGGCTCCGGAAAGTCCGCCCTGCAAAATGCCGTCGCCGGCGCGTTCTTCGTTGACTCTGGCGCTATTTCGCTGGCGGGTCACGATATAACAAACTGGCCGGAGCATCGTCGCGCCAGATTTATAGGCCGCGTGTTTCAGAATCCTTTCAGCGGGACGTCTCCGAACATGTCAATCGCCGAGAACCTGGCGCTCGCAGCCAGGCGCGGACAGAAACGCGGGCTTGGGTGGGCGCTTCATGGCGGCCTGATGAGCGATCTCCGGGAACGGGTGCGCGCGCTGAATATGAAACTGGAGGACAGGCTTGACAACGCCATAGGAAGCCTGTCAGGCGGGCAACGGCAGGCGCTTACGCTGCTCATGGCGACCTGGCTTAAACCAAAACTCCTCCTGCTTGACGAGCACACGGCTGCCCTCGACCCCAGGAGCGCCAGCCAGGTCATCCGGTTGAGCGAGGAGATCATCACGCGCGAAAAATTAACGACGCTGATGGTTACCCATTCGATGCACCAGGCCGCAAATCTTGGCGACCGCCTCATCATGATGTACCGGGGCCGGATTATTCACGATTTTTGCGGCGCTGAAAAGAAGCGGCTCCGCGTGGACGACCTCATGGCGCGATTCGAAGAGGTGCGGCGCAAGGAACTGCTCGACCCGACGGCGGCAGAGATGCTTCGCCGCGCGTATATTTGATTTTACATACCGCTATGAACAAAAAGATCATCATGCACGTTGATATGAACGCCTTCTTCGCTTCGGTGGAACAGGAGGTCAATCCCGCCCTCCGGGGAAAGCCCATCGCAGTGACTGGTTCCAACGAGAGGACGGTGGTTACCACGGCATCCTATGAGGCGCGCGCATTTGGCGTCAAAACGGGCATGACCAAGTACGAGGCAAAACGACTGTGTCCGCACATCATCCTGGTGGCAGGCAATACGAGCCGTTATGTGGATACCTGCCGGAGGCTCGTTGAGATATACCGGCAATACACCCCCGTTGTTGAGGTCTATTCCATTGACGAGGCGTTTCTGGATGTCACGGGTTCCATCCCGCTTTTTGAAAGCGCGGAAAACATTGCGAAAAGCATTAAAAGGGATATTCGGCAGCGATTGGGAAGTTTGACCTGTTCCATCGGTATTGCCCACAATAAACTGCTGGCAAAACTGGGCAGCGATATGAAAAAACCTGATGGACTCGTTATCATACGGCAGGAAGAGGTTGCCGCGTTGCTGGAACGCTTGCCGGTAAGAGAACTCTGTGGCATAGGCGCACAGCTTGAAAAGCACCTTGCAGCCATGGGAATCAGGACGTGCGGCGAACTGGGGCGGACGTCTCTGCAGGCGTTAAAAAATCGCTTCGGCGTCATCGGAGAACGATTAAAGCTCATGGCGCAGGGCATAGACGACAGTCCCGCCATACCTCTGGAACAGGAGCCTGACGCAAAATCGGTTGGACACAGCATGACCCTTGACGCCGACGTGAGCGACGCGGAAACGCTGGAGCGGCACATTTTACAATTGTCTGAAATGGTGGGGCGTCGCCTGCGTCGCGGAGGCTACGCCGGCAGGACGGTGGCGCTCACCCTGCGTTACCCTGATTTTACCACCTTCACAAGGCGCCAGTCAGGGGCATCCTGCATCAATAACAGCATTGATATTTATGTAGCCGCCAAAGACATCCTCGGCGCCACACGACTTCAGCAGCCCGTCCGTTTGGTAGGGGTAAGCGTTTCCAACCTTACCAGGAATCTGGCGCAGATACCTCTCTTTCAGAAAGAGAAGGTAAAACAGGCGGCCACCCGCGCCATGGACGAGATCAACGACCGCTACGGAGATTTTTGCATTACCTGGGGGGCGCTGATAGAACGGTATCACCACAAGGGAGTCATCTCTCCCTCCTGGCGTCCCGAGGGGGTCAAATGCGTCAATCTTCCCAATCAAGATGGCAAAAGGAAACGCGCCGCCACACCTGAGGAAAAAACCCATGACAGGGAAAAATAACTATCGCAAAGATACCAAACCGAACGAGTCGGAAGAGATTTGGAGTTTATTCAAAATAACATGAACAACTTCATGTTGCTGTGACATCAGGGCTAAAGCCTTGGTAGGACGTGTACCCATTAACCCCAGCCTTAAGGCTGGGGTTAATGAAGGTCTTCTCTGAATTGGGCTTTAGCCTTGCGATTATTGCACAAAGGCAAACCTAAAGGTTTGCCCTACCTGTCACCGGTGAAAATATTTTTTATAAGGCGCTAATTTTTCCCGGGCGCATTCTTTCTCCGTATCATCAGGGTT
>Ga0209514_10003681_pt1 | contig 21550 bp, 16 predicted proteins | sample Subgrocontami58m_FD_187452 | JGI IMG/M metagenome (GOLD analysis project Ga0209514, IMG submission 187452) | Subsurface groundwater microbial communities from S. Glens Falls, New York, USA - GMW37 contaminated, 5.8 m (SPAdes) (version 3) | ecosystem: Environmental > Aquatic > Deep subsurface >...
CAGATACAACAGCCAAAAGCAGAAATAATACCGGCGAAAAATCAGCCGCCCCAGCAATCACAACAGCAGAATCAACGTAAGAAAACTTATAGAAGATATTACAATAACAGAAAAAAATTCCGTCCTCCTTCCGGTGAACCAAACCAACCACCGCAGCAAATTCAGAATTTCAGCTTTAAAAAAATTTCTATTATTGTTCCATTCTTCAATGAAGAAGAATCTCTTAGACCGCTTTACAATGAAATAAAAAAAACACTTAGGGGGATCTCCTCCGATTACGAAATTATTTTTGTTGATGACGGCAGTTCTGATAAATCCTTAAACGTAGTCAAAGAACTTGCTCGTGTTGATAATAAAATTCATTATTACAGCTTCCGGACTAATTACGGAAAATCAGCCGCACTTCAAGTCGCATTCAATAATGTTTCGGGCGATGCGGTTATTACATTGGATGCCGACCTTCAAGACGATCCGGCTGAAATTCCAAATCTCTTAAAAAAACTCGAGGAGGGATATGATCTTGTTTCCGGCTGGAAGAAAAAAAGATATGATCCAATAGTTAAAAAATTCTCGTCCAAATTTTTCAATTATATAACACGTTTGTTTACTAAAGTTAAAATTCATGATTTTAACTGCGGATTAAAAGCATACCGCAAACAAGTTGTTCAAAATATTCGCGTATACGGCGAACTTCACCGCTACATTCCTGTTCTTGCCAACTGGAAAGGATTTTCTGTTTCGGAGATTATTGTTAAACATCATCCCCGACGTTACGGCAAAACAAAATTCGGTATAACAAGATTCTTCAAAGGTTTTGTTGATTTGATCACGGTTATTTTTACAACACGGTACATTAAACGTCCAATGCATCTTTTCGGTTTTGTAGGATTGTTAACAGCATTAGCCGGATTTATAATCAGCGCTGTTCTAGCCTATGAAAAAATAATTTACGGAACCGGTATCGGAAACCGCCCACTTCTTTTTCTTGGAATACTTTTAATTATCGTCGGCATTCAATTCTTTGCAATTGGTCTGTTGGGAGAGATTTTAGTCCATAATTTTCAAGATGAAAACGAGTACGTGATTAATGAAAAGAAGTGATGAGTGCTTTGTTGCTGGTGGTTAGTACTTAAAATTTATTTGTTTTATCCTATGAACTGCTTCTATATTCTGTCCCCTGCATTCTAATTAAAAATTCTTATTTTTAGACCAGTATTAGGAATTTATTCACATGAAATATCATTTAGTCTCGGGCGCTTGCGGATTTGTTGGCAGAAACACGGTCAAGCAATTATTAAAACGTACAAGTGATTGTGTGATTATGGTTGATGATCTGTCTGTAGGAACACATCCATCAACATGGCTTCAAGATAAGACGACAAAAAAAATTAAAGACATAGAAATTTTCGGTAAAGATGAACGGCTTTTTTACTGGAAGATGGATTTTAGAAAATTCTTGAATAACCTTTTAGAAGACCCCAAATGGCTTGAAAGAGAATCCGGTTTAAGGATAGATCGTTTTGGCGATGCGTTTCATTTTGCGGCTATCGTTGGCGGCAGGGCAAAGATTGAAGGCGACCCGATGGCTGTAGCTCTTGATCTTTCTATAGATGCAGAATTTTATAATTGGATCGCAAAAGCAAAACCTGAACGCGTGATATATCCAAGTTCATCTGCCGCTTACCCTATAAATATGCAGACCGAAAACGAAGCCGTTGCTTTGAAAGAAGCAGATATTAATATAGATGGATTTGTGCTTGGCATGCCGGATCTAACTTATGGCTGGACAAAAATGACCGGTGAATTTTTAGCAAAGATTGCCGCTCGCAATTACGGAATCTCTATTGTTTGCATTCGACCTTTCTCCGGCTATGGTGAAGATCAGGATCTAACTTATCCCGTTCCGGCTATTGCGGCGCGTGCAGCAAAAAAAGAAAATCCGTTTGTTGTTTGGGGAACCGGACAGCAAGGAAGAGATTTTGTTCATATTGACGATGTTATGGATTGTATGTTTATTGCAATGGATAAAATTCATGATGGAACTGCGATAAATATCGGTTCGGGTAAGCTTACAACCTTCATTGATCTGATAAAAATCTTCAGCAAGTTTGCCGATTATAATCCTACAATAAAACCTCTTGTTGATAAACCGGTGGGAGTACATTCACGTTATTGTGATATGAGTTTTGTTAAAGAGAAGTTGGGATGGGAACCGAGAATTCCTTTAGAAGAAGGAATGAAACGTGTTTATGATGTAGCGGTGGAAAACGTGAGGCGTGAAAGGTGAAACGGAAGACGAAGCATTTTAAAATCGTAAATCCTAAATTGTAATTTATAAATGAAAAAAATTGTCATCTTCGGTCCGGGTCCGCAATTCAAAGGCGGAATTGCAAACTACACGACATCGCTTGCAAAGGCATTAGACAAACAAGGCGCAGATGTTCACATCGTCTCATGGACACAGCAATATCCTTCAATAATTCCGCGTGATTTCATTGACCGCTCAAGCAAAAAAAATCTTCTCGAAGAGACCAACATCAAAGTCGAATACATAACTAACTATAATAATCCCTTCTCATGGAAAAAAACCGTTGATGCTATCAGCAAGATTAATCCTGATATAACAATATTTCAATGGGCAATTGCAATTCAAGGATTGCCGATGGGATGGATAGCAAATAGACTAAAACAAGTCTGCAAATGCGAAATCATTTTTGATCTTCACGTAGTTGCGCAAAAAGAAGGAAGTTCAATTGATAAAGGAATGATCCGGTATGCGCTTTCTAAACCTCACACGTTTATTGTACACTCACTAAAAACATTAGAGGAGTTGCAAGGAATATTCCCAAACCAAAAATTTGAAATCACCGATAACCGATCACCGATAACCAATCACAAATTTGTTATCAAGCTTTATCACCCCGTTTATGATATGTTCACGCCGGATCCTTCTTTCGACAAAGAAAAAGTTAAACTAGAACTCGGTTTACGTAAGCATGTTTTTTTGTTTTTCGGATTTATCCGCAAATACAAAGGTTTGCATAATGTAATTCGTTCCTTTACTAAATTAGCAAAAGAGCGTGATGATGTTTCTCTTCTGATTGTAGGCGAATCTTTTTGGAATACGCTTGACACAAAAAAATTATCTACAAAAATTAAAAAGAGCGTGTTTGGATTGATAAAAAAAGTGCTGATCCGTAAAAGCGATGACGAAAGTAATTACCGCCCTCTTGATTTAATTGACGGGCTTGGCATTCGAGAACAGGTCGTTGTTGTTAACCGTTATGTCGGAAATGAAGAGGTGCATATATATTTTCAAGTGGCGGACTGCAATGTTTTATTTTATTTTGTTGCCACTCCTTCTGGAGTAGAATCAATCACTTATAATTTTAAGCTGCCATCTATTGCAACAAGAGTCGGCCACTTTCCCGATACGATAAAGCATGGTTACAACGGTTATCTTGCTGAACCGGAGAACATAGATTCTATGTATGAAATGATGAAATTGTTCTTAGAAAAACCGATCCCCCGCGAACGCGTTGCGGAACAAGCGGCAAATATGAGCTGGGATAATTATGCAAGTACAATTTTAAAATAAAATTTGTCACTCAGAGCCATGCGGTGAGTTTTCGATAATCGATATTTAAGATTCTTCGTCTCCCGACAAGTCGGGATCCTCAGAATGACACAACGGAGTTTACATGTCTAAGCAGCAAAAAAAAAATACACCGTCACAAACTAAATCGAATGAAGGTGGTTTTTCGTTTGATAAGTACATACCTAAAAAATATCAAACACCTGCATTATTGTTCTTGATCTTACTCTTAATTTTAATCTTTTTCTCACCGGTAATGTTTGGAAATAAAACCACAAATTCCTACGATCTTGTTCAGGTAAAGAGTTTGAGGGAATACGCAACGAAAGACCGCGACGGATTTTCTCTTTGGAATCCATATATATTCTGCGGAATGCCTGCGGTTGCAACATCAATGTCGCTTAGATGGTTTGATTTAACTGCTTCGGTTTATTCATACACAACAAAAGTTTATTCATCTTTCTTCCGCGATTACAATGCAATCTATACATTCAGCTTTGTTATCCTGGCATTCACTTCGTTCTTTTTTATGAGGAGATTTGGCGCAAGCAGAAGCGTAAGTTTTCTTGTCGCTACAGCAACGATATTCAGTACCGGGATCCTCCTCCTCTTTTATATAGGACATATTACAAAGCTGATGAGTCTTGCACTTTTCCCTTTCATATTAATGATGCTCTTCAAGTTTCAGAAAAAAATTAAATTGTTAGATCTTTTTCTGTTTATTTTTGGCCTGCATATTCTTGTTCTGGGCGCTCATGTCCAAATCGTTTTTTACTTTGCTTTCACAACAATGATTTATTTCATCTATTTTTTCATTCGTTCGTTTGTTATAAAAGATAAATTTTTACAAAAGCAGTTATTAAAATCTCTCGGCGTTACTGCCGCCGCCGGATTAATTGCTTTGCTTATGTCATTCGATACTTATTCTCAGCTTTATGAATACAAACCTTACTCAACACGCGGAACAAAAAGTTTGACGGAGGAACAAACTCCGGGCGCACCGATACAAAGCGAGTCATACGAATACGCAACAAGTTGGTCATTCTCGCCCGGTGAAGTTTTAACATTTATTATCCCATCCTATTACGGCTTTGGAAATTCAACTTATAATGGACCTCTTTCTCAAAATCAAGATGCACCGGTGAATACATATTTTGGACAGATGAGAAGTGTAGATGTGCCGATGTATATGGGTGTAATAATATTTATGCTGGGACTTTTTACGCTTTTCGTGCGTTGGAAAGAACCGGTCATTCAATTTTTCGGTATTATCGTTCTACTTTTTTTACTCATCTCATTCGGAAATAATTTTCCGTTCATCTATAATTTGATGTATCACTATTTCCCTCTATTCAACAGCTTCCGTGCGCCTTCAATGATTCTTACGGTTCTTCAAATCACATTTCCTATTCTGGCGGGTTTTGGTGTAATGAAAATAATTTCTCTTCGTGATGAGAAAAATCCTAAGCTCGAAAAAGTATTAAAGAATGCTGCAATATTTTTTGCCGGATTATTTGTCCTGTCAATTATTCTTGGTGGAAGTTTAGGGAGTTGGTTTACCCAACGCGTTAACGATCATGCCGCATTAATTGGTCAATCACAACAATCTCAAATGTTCACAGCACTTACTGAATATATGTCGGATATGTTTAAAACCGATTTGACGATTGCACTTGCTCTTCTCGCTCTTACCGCCGGTATAAGTTACGCTTATGTAACTTCTAAACTAAATAAAGAACTATTTGTTTTGGGTTTCACCGTTATAATTTTATTTGATCTTTTCAGAATTGGAACCCGCGGTGCAAGTTATGTTGATGCAGAACAAATAAAGGAATTGTTCAAAGAGCCCGACTACATTTCTGTGATAAAGAAACAGAAGGAAAAAGAGCCGTTTAGAATTTTAAATATGAAGCGCGATGGGATGGGCACTGCCGGCAACAATGCAAATTACAATGTATATTTTCTGCAAGAAGATTTATCGGGCTACTCTGCTGTAAAACCGCGCAGCTATCAAGATATTATAGATGCAGTAACTCCGGCTAATTTTACACTGTGGCAAATGCTTGGTGTAAAATACGTTGTAACCGATAAACCGTTTCCGTTCGAATACTTCACGACTATTGCGATGTCACCGGATTCAACAACATTTGTTAATCGAAACGACATGTCGCTTCCACGTGTTTACTTTGTTGATAGCGTTGCTCAAAAATCTTCTGTGGAAATATTGAACGCAATTAAAGAAAATTCATTTAATCCAAACAAACTCGCATTTGTTAACTCTCTGGATTTCAAATTTGATAAAGGAGATTCCACAAACACTGCCAGAATATCCGGATACAAAGATGAACGGATTACCGCAGAGACAAAATCGCAAGGAAATTGCTTTTTGTTTTTTGGTGCAACTTATTTACCGGGCTGGAAAGCTTTTGTAGATAAGGCAGAAACAACTATTCATAAAACAAATCATGGATTCATGGGAATTGTTGTACCGAAAGGAGAACATAAAGTTGAATTTGTCTATGAACCTAAAAATTTTATCTTAGGAAAATATTTATCGCTGCTTCTTAATTTAGTAATGTTCGGTGGATTGGGCATCACATTTTTCTTATCAAGAAAAAAGAACGCCCCGGAAAAATTATAAATGCTTGAACGACTTAAAAGTACGGTCCGTGATACGTTTGTTTACAGTCTGAGTAATATAGCCCCGAAAATTGTCGGTGTAATTTTACTTCCGTTGTTCACGGCTAAATTAGCGATAAGTGAATTCGGCAACTGGGATTTGATTGACAACTCAATTCAAATATTAGCCGAAGTTGCTATTCTCGGTCAAGCAAGTTCAATAATTTTTCTTAATAACAGTCAGGAATACAAAGAGCAGAAGGAATCGGCCCTTTTTACTTTGTCTGCATTTGTTTTCGCCGTCTGTGCAATTCTTGTTTTGATAACCGAACTATTAACATCTAATTACTCTTCCTTCTTCGAGCATTCACAATTCAAATCCATTTACATCCGTTTAATTGCTTACATAGTACTTCTCCGTGTAATGAATAATTTGTTCCTTGCTAAAGTGCGCGCTGACGAAGAAGCAGTTTATTATTCTGTTGTCAGTATTGTTAAAACTTTATTGATGACGTGCATAACAATTTATCTTGTAGCATTAGCCAATCTGGGAATAGAAGGAATTTTGTATGCCGCTTTATCGGCAGAATTATTTACAGTGCTTGTGCTTTTATTAAAAATAATTCCTAAGATGAAATTCGATTTTAATAATCAAATTTTTGTTACTGCGTTAAAATTCGGATTGCCTTTAATATTCAGTTCGTTGGGTTTTATGCTGCTTAATCAAAGCGACCGGTTTATAATAAAACTTCTCCTCGGTTCAGAATCTGTGGCGATATATGGTTTAGGTTACCGCGTTGCCGGTGTGCTTAATATGTTCCTAATACTCCCGTTCAGTTTAGTATTATTACCCGTTGCTTACAAATATTACGGTCAACCGGATGATAAACTGTTCTTCCAAAAATTAATGACCTACTCGACTTTCTTTTTTGTTTGGGGATTTGTTTTCCTTTCGTTGTTCAGCAAAGAGATAGTAAAGATATTTGCTCTGCAGGATGATTTCCATTCTGCTTACTTAGTAATACCGATCATTCTTCTTTCTTATGTTCTAAGCGGAATGCGTTTAACCGCATCTATTGGAATGTTTTTAACAAAAAACACAAAACATGTTGCGTGGATTACAATCGCCGCTGCCGCTTTAAATATTATTCTAAATTTTATTTTTATACCTAAATACGGAATTATTGCTGCTGCCGTGAATACTTTAATTTCGTTCACAATTTTTTATTTCATAACTCAAATATTCTCGAATAAATATTTTAAGATCCCTTACGAAAATTCTAAGCTGCTTGTGATGATTTTAATAGGAATTATACTTTCATCACCTATTTATTTTTTACCTCATATGAATTTTGTTCTAACTTTCTTGATAAAAATAATCATCACTGTTTCATTTCCGGTTATTCTTTACTTCTTCCGCTTTTATGAAAAACGGGAACTGGACATACTTTTAAGTCCCGTTAAAATGATAGATTTTATAAAAGGAATAATTCGCGGATCTGATAAAGCACCGGAAGATTCGGAGAGGATAATTCACTAATGAAAAAAGTTTTGATCATATCATACTATTGGCCGCCGGCGGGCGGAATAGCTGTCCACCGCTGTTTAAAGTTTGCAAAATATTTACGCGAGTTTGGATGGGAGCCGATTATTTGTACTGCTGAGAATCCCGAATACCCGGTATTAGATGAAGGAAATTTTAAGGATATACCGAATGGTGTTAAAATTTTAAGAACAAAAATTTGGGAACCGTATAATTTATTTAAGTTCATCACGGGTAAGAAAAAAGAAGAACGCATACATAATGTTTTTATTGAAGAAGAAAAACCGGGTTTCGGTCATAAGCTTGGCATTTGGATCCGCGGAAATATTTTTATTCCCGATGCAAGAAAATTATGGATTCGTCCCTCTGTTAAATTTTTATCCAACTACTTAAAAGAAAATCCGGTTGATGTTTTATTTACAAACGGTCCGCCTCAATCTACTCACATGATCGCATACGGAGTGAAGAAAAATTTAGGAATTTCATGGCATGCTGATTTTCAAGATCCATGGACGCAAGTAGATTATTTCCCCCAGCTTATGTTGAATCCGATATCAAAAAAAATTCATGAGAAAAAAGAACAGCTTGTGTTCCGTTGGGCTGATAAAATTACTATCTGCAGCTACACCTGGAAAAACGATCTTGAATCAATCGGTGCAAAAGATGTTGGCGTTATAGTTTGGGGATACGATGAAGATGATTTCACAAATATTACTATTCCACTTTCAAAAAAATTTACCTTGAGTCATTTCGGAAGTTTGGGTCCAGATCGAAATGCGAAAACATTATGGAAAGCGCTTTCTATTATAGCAAATGAGAATAAACAGTTTGCGAATGATCTTGAAATTGAGTTAGTTGGATTTGTCGGTCATGCAATCGTTGATGAGATTAAATCACTTGGATTAACTGGAAATCTTAATCTATCCGATCATATTTCAAGAAAAGAAACTCTTGAGCGGATGCATTGTTCGCAAATATTATTACTTATTCTAAACGACATGCTGAATGTTAACGGACGGCTTCCGGGAAAACTTTTTGAGTATCTTGCTTCACGCAGACCGATGCTTGTTATCGGTCCGGAAGAAAGCGACGCTTCAAAGATTGTTCACGGTGTTAATGCCGGCTATACTTGTGATTTCAATAACCTTGAAAAAACAATTAACACAGTAAAAGATTTATACGAAAAATTTAGACAAAACAATCTGCCATCGAACAAAACAGATATTTCTCAATACTCGAATAGAAGCTTAACCGGAAAACTGGCATCATATCTTAATGAGATCACAGAACACAAAACTTAGGAGTAATAATGATACCGGTACAAAATCCCATTACAGGAAACGAAAACAAAACCAACATTAATTCAACCATCTGTGCATTAATAGATTTTTATAATGCATTTAATAATAGAGATATTGAAAAGATGGCTGACAATTGGCTGCAATCGGATGAAATTGCTATGGATAATCCTTTAGGAGGCATCAAACGGGGTTGGCAAGAAATTAAATCTGTGTATGATAAAATTTTTAATGGTTCCGCTAAAGTTTATGTTGAGTTTTACGATTACACCATTCTTGAGGGTAAAGATATATTCTATGCGGTTGGAAGAGAGCGCGGGAAATTTCAATTTGGTGAAACAATTATAGATCTTGCTATAAGAACATCGCGGATATTTAAATTAGTAAATGGTGAATGGAAACAAGTCCATCACCATGGTTCAATAGAAGACCCGGGTTTGTTGGATAGATATCAAAGGGTAGTTCGTGGAGAAAGTTAGAACCTGTTAAAAATTTTTTAACAATGTAAAAATTTCTTTGCATCCTTTGCTCCGGCTTGGCGACCTTTGCGTGAAAACATTTCTCGCAAAGAGCGCAATCCGCCGCGGCGGATCGCAAAGTACACCAAGACAAAAACAAATGAAAAAAATAAAAGTACTCTGCTTTACGGATTTTGCTGCTGGGCGCGATGTTGAAATGATGCTGCCTATCAGATACTTTGCAGAAAGATTTTTGAACTGCGAATTTCATCACGCACTGAATATAGACATCCATCAAATCTACCGCATTAAGCCGGATATAATTTTACAAGCAAACACTATCGGCAGTAACCTCTATTTTCAGATTTCAAAGATCGCTCATAAACAAAATATTCGGCTGTTTGCTCTTATCTCTGAAGGAAATTTCAGAACAGACGGCAGTTTTGATTACTGGGGATTCAACCGTGATAAAAAATTTTATCAAGATTTTGTTTGCTGTTGGAGCGAATGCACGGCTGAGTTTTTAAAGAAAGAAGTCCCGGAGGCAAAAGATAAAATTGTAGTAACCGGCGGAGTAGGATTTGATCGTTATACAATTTATAAGTTCATGCAGAAAGAAGAATTCCTCCGTAAGTACAGTTGCACACAATTTAACAAAGTAATCGGTTATGCGGGATGGGCATTCGGTAAGTTGGATCACAAACGCGGAAGAGATGAATTGCTTGTTTGGGCAAAAGGTGATGAGAATAAATTAATGTGGATAGAAGATCAACGGAAAAAAGTGAGAGATATTTTAGAGCAAGCGATAATCAACAATCCTTCAACGCTATTCATATTAAAGCAGCATCCGCAAGAAAATGCACCCGAAAGAACAGAGCCGGTAAAAAATGAAATGAGCGAGCTGGCTCATTACAATAATGTAGTTTACTTGTGCGAAGAAGAATCAATCCATGATCTAATTAGTGTTTCAGATATTTGGACTTGTTTCGAATCCACAACGGCGCTTGAAAGCTGGTTGATGAATAAACAAACTATTTTTATTAATCCGGAAGTAGAATTCAACCGCGACCCGCTTTACAAAGGTTCGGTTATTGTTCAAGATTATAATTCGTTTCAAAAATTAATAGACGAATTTTATTCGACCGGAAGGATTGAAAGTTTTTATAGTGCCGAAAAAGATTCTAAGCGTAAAGAATTGATTAAAGATATTATTGGTTTCGGCGATGGTATGAATCACATTCGCGCCTCCTACTATTTTCAACAAACAATCGAGAAAGCAAAATCAAAAATTCAAAATTCAAAATTCAAAATTATTGTTTGGCATTGGCTCGTTTATTTTTTAATAAGAATTGCAGGTCCACTCTACAACCGTGCAGTTTATTCGAAACTATGGAAATTCAAAAAGCATCTTTGGGTTTTTGAAAATTATAAGATGGAAAAACTATATAGGATTTATAATCGTTATGTTCCATTTTTTGATAAATTCTACAAAGAAAAAAATATTGAAAATAAATACAGAGATTTAACGTTATTCAAGAATCTGTTAGATTTTTAGTTAATTATATTTCAAGAAAGCTAAGTTGATTGTATAACTGAAAAAAATGGAGATAGAAGAGCGATGTTTACATTGAAGAAAAACATGGTTGTGGAGTTATAGTTATAATGACGTTAAGTATAAAAATTTTCAAACTCTATCTCCGTTGTTGTATTATACAATTCAATTTTCCCAATTTTTTCTGTTTATCAATTTTTCTTTATTAAGAACCATGTAATATCATCCAGTGGAAAGTTATTATCACGATGATATTGAAATCCGTACCTTAATAATTCTAGATCCGTGTACTTACTTAGAATTTCTCCAGCAAAATCTCTTTTGAACAGCCGATCTTTATTATTTCTATAGTCTACAACTATTGGGGTTGGGTTATAATATTCCATTATTAATATATACTTATTCGAACACTGGTATAATATCTCATAAACATGATTAAGAAAATCAGGATTTATATGAATTAACGCTCCTGAGGTAAAGGTAAGGTCAAATTTTCCTAAGTTAGAAATATTTATTTCTAACATAGAGCTGTGAATGGCATTTACATTAGGAATTTTTTTCATTTCTTCAACAGCTTTTTCATTTATTTCCACACCGGTTAAAGCTAGATCAGGTATTAAATTATTGATCACCATCAAGTTATGACCAATATTTGCGCCTAACTCTAATACTTTTTTGATACCAAAAGTATTACTCAAAATTTTTGAAAACAAAGCTGTTCTACAACTAATATTTTTGGATACGTTATTTCTTTCAGTATAGCTGTCACCAAATTCACTAGCCCAGAAATTTTCCTGTGGTGTTATAAATTTTTTCATATAACCCCTTTATGTTATAAATAATTAATGTTAAACATATCAATTATAAGTGATAAATAAAAAAGATCAAGGATTGAGAACAGATCCTTTCTGGCTTTTTAATTATTCACTCCATTACTTTTAATACTCAATCCATTAGACAAATAATTTTCCTAAATTTGCTATTAGTAAACACGAGGATTTATGGACGGTAAAACTATTCTTATAACAGGCGGAACCGGTTCTTTCGGTAAAAAATTTATTGAGACTGTTCTTAAACGCTTCAACCCGAAAAAAATTATCATTTACAGCAGAGATGAACTGAAGCAATTTGAGATGCAGCAGGATTTGCGTTTTAGGAAAGACGGAGTGCTGATGCGTTATTTTATCGGTGATGTCCGTGACGATAAAAGATTAATCCGTGCTATGCAGGATATAGATATAGTTGTTCATGCAGCCGCCCTTAAACAAGTTCCGGCTGCGGAATACAATCCGTTTGAGGCAGTTAAAACAAATATAATCGGCGGACAAAATGTAATTGATGCCTGCTTTGAAAGAGGTGTTAAAAAAGTTATTGCACTCAGCACAGATAAAGCCGCTGCGCCAATAAATCTTTACGGTGCAACTAAATTAACATCCGATAAACTTTTTACTGCAGCTAACAATTATAAAGGTAAACACGATATAAAATTTTCCGTTGTACGTTATGGAAATGTTATGGGAAGCCGCGGCTCAGTTATTCCATTTTTCATAGAAAAAAAGGAAACCGGCGTTTTGCCTATAACCGATAGGCGTATGACCCGCTTTAATATTACGCTTCAAGAAGGTGTAGATTTTGTATTAAGCTGTTTCGATATTATGTGGGGTGGCGAATTGTTTGTTCCTAAAATTCCTTCTTTTAAAATTTTGGATTTAGCAAAGGCGGTCGCACCGGAATGCAAGACCGAAGAAGTTGGAATTCGTCCCGGAGAAAAGATACACGAAGAAATGATTACAGAAGCAGATGCTCTTAATACAATAGAATTTGAAAAATATTTTGTTATTCTTCCGTCCGTTCAACTCGGCGATAATGAACAGTTAAAACTTTGGGACACGGAGAAATTCCGAACTACTAGCAACAGCAAAACCGGAAAGTTTTGCGAGTACGGTTTCAAATATAACAGCGGAACGAATGAATGGTTCCTTTCTGTTGATGAGCTGAAGAGATTAATAAATGATAATGTGATCGGTGATCAGTGATCTGTGGTCAGTGAAAATGAGTAAAACTAAAATCAAATCTTTTTTGGATCTCGAAATTTGGCATCTCTCGCATAATCTTGTCCTTGAAATATATTCTATTACTGACTTTTTCCCCAAGAAAGAACAACAATGAAACCTTTGAAAGATTAAACAACAAAATTATTATCATAGAAAAAAAATGAATTCTCTTATTGCTTCATTAAAAGCAAAATCAATGGATAAAAATTGAAAAATAAACAGATCACTGACCACCGACCACCGACCACTAAAAGTTTTTCCTACGGTCGGCAATCAATTGATGATTCCGATATTCAAGCAGTTATCGAAACGCTCAAATCAGATTGGCTCACGCAAGGACCGACAATTCAGAAGTTCGAGCAAGCGCTGAATAATAAGTTTGGAGGAAAATTTGCTTCTGTAGTTTCAAATGGAACCGCCGGACTTCATTTAATAGCTTTAGGATTAGGCTGGAAAAAAGATGATATAGTTATTACATCGCCAATCACATTTCTGGCAAGTGCTAACTGTGCTATTTACGTTGGTGCAATACCGGATTTTGTAGATATCAATGAATCAAGTTATACGATTGACCCGAACGAGCTCGAATGGAAACTGAAACAATATTCGATCCGAAACAGAAAAGTGAAAGCAGTTGTTGCCGTTGATTATGCCGGTCATCCATGCGATTGGAGCGCATTAAAAACTTTACAAGAAAAATATGGATTTCAACTTGTTAATGATTATTGCCACGCTCTCGGCGCTGAATACAATGATGAAATTCAATACGCTCCAAAATATGCCGACGCTGTTAATCTTAGTTTTCATCCTGTAAAACATATAACAACGGGCGAAGGCGGAGCAGTTCTAACCAACAACGAAGTGCTTGATAATAAAATTAAAACACTTCGCACTCACGGAATGACGAAAGATGAATCAGTTCTCGAAAAGAATGACGGACCATGGTATTATGAAATGCATGAACCCGGATTTAATTATCGCATCACTGATTTTCAATGTGCGCTTGGAATAAGTCAATTAAAGAAGTTAGAGTTTAACATCGAAAGACGGAGACAAATTGCCGAATATTATGATAAGATTTTCGGAAAGGATAATCGTTCTATTATCCCAAAAGTTTCCGGATATGCAAAACACGCATATCATCTTTACCCGCTTCAGATAAATTTTAGCGAATTAAAAATTTCTAAGAAGAATTATTTTTTAAAATTGAAAGAGAAAAATATCAATTGCCAGGTGCATTATGTTCCTGTTCATCTTCAACCATTTTATCGAAAGAACTTTGGATTCAAAGCCCATGATTTCCCGGTAGCAGAGAAATTCTATGAGCATGAGTTATCCATACCTATGTATCCTGCCCTAACAGAAGAAGATCTTGAATATATTTCGAATACAATTATCGAAACACTTGATAAGATAAAATGAAGATCTCCATTATTACCGAAGGATTTTCAAAGACCGGTTATGGACACATCACCAGATGCCTCTCGCTCTATCAAGCGTTTGAAGAAAGATTTATTCATCCTACACTTTATATTAATGGCGATGATAATGTAAAATCGTTTCTTCCAGATTCAAATCATAAGATTATAGACTGGGCGACACACCCAACAAAATTAATAGGTGAAATAAAGAACAGTGATGTTATTATCATAGATTCTTATCTGGCAGGAAAAGATTTTTACGATAATATTTCAAAGCATGCTAAAGTATCACTGTTTATAGATGATACTCTTCGTTTAGACTACCCCGCCGGAATTATTTTGAATGGAACGATAAACGCGGAAACTTTTCCTTATAAGAAAAAACCCGGTAAGAAATATCTGCTCGGGACAAAATATATTCCTCTTAGAAAAGAATTTTGGTATGCAGAAAGCAAAAAATTCAATAGGGAACTCTCTTCAATCCTAATAACAATCGGCGCAACAGACAGTCAGAGTCTAACAAGTTCAATATTAAAATCGCTGCAGGAAAGTTTTCCTGCCATAAAAAAGAAAGTTGTAATCGGAAGCAGCTTCATAAACAAAAATGAAATTGAAAATCTCCGCGACAACACAACAGAATTATTTTATTCACCCCCAGCTTTGCTTATGCGCGATCTGATGTTGTCTTCCGATATTGCTATTACTGCAGCAGGACAAACACTCTACGAACTTGCCGCAAGCAGTACGCCCTCAATTGCAATTGTAGTTGCCGAAAATCAAAAGAACAATATTCAAGAATGGAAAAGAAAAGGATTTTTACTAAATACAATTTATTATAACGATGTAAACTTTATAAGAAGAATCATTGAACAAATTCAAACTTTACAATCAATTACAGTCCGTAAAAAATTAAGCAGAATTGGGAAGGAAAATGTAGATGGACAAGGTTCGATTCGCGTGGTAAATTTTCTTATAGAAAATGTTTGTAATTTGTATGGATTTTATTTACGAGGCGCAGCTGATGTTGACTCACAAAAAGTATTCGATCTGTCAAATGACCCGGTCGTCAGGAGTCAATCTATTAATTCTAACACTATTGAGTTGGACTATCATAAAAAATGGTTTGCCGAGAAAATTAAGAAAGAAGATTATATATTTCTGTTGGCTTTTGATAAGAAAAACAATTTTATAGGGCAAGTACGGTTTGATATTAATAAAGCCGATGCGGTAGTAAGCATCAGCATTGTAAATGAATTTAGAGGAAAGGGTTTTTCGAAAAATATTTTGAAAGAGGCATGCACAAAAATATTTTCAGAGAAGGATATTTCAACTATTACAGCTAACATCCTCCCCGATAATATCGCTTCAATTAATGGATTTAAATCTGCCGGTTTTATACAAAGTGATGAATCAATAATTAATGAAAAACGATTTTTAAAATTTATTCTATACAAAAAATGAATTTCAGAATCGGAAATTTCAACACTGCAACAGAAAATAAAGTATTTATTGTTGCAGAACTCTCCGCCAATCATAATCACAGTTATGATCTTGCTGTTAAATCTATCCAAACAATTAAAGATTGCGGCGCCGATGCAGTTAAAGTACAGACTTACACAGCAGACACTCTTACAATAGATAGCGATAAAGATTATTTCAAAATCGAACAAGGCACGATTTGGGACGGTGCAACTTTATATCAGCTTTACCAAACTGCATATACACCCTGGGAATGGCAGCCGAAATTAAAACAACTTGCCGAAGAGCTCGGGTTAATATTCTTCTCAACTCCATTCGATAAAAGTTCAGTAGATTTTCTTGAGAATATAAATGTGCCTGCATATAAAATAGCATCATTTGAAATTGTAGATATTCCTTTGATCGAATATGCAGCGTCAAAAGGAAAACCAATAATTATTTCTACGGGAATAGCAACAGAAGAAGAAATCAAAGATGCAATTGATGCATGTAAGCGTGTAGGAAACGATCAAATCGCTTTATTAAAATGTACATCGGAATATCCCGCTCAGATCGAAGATGCAAATCTAAAAATGATTCCGCTTCTTGCATTAAAGTTTAATGTTATTGCGGGTTTATCAGATCACACACTAAGCACAACCGTTCCAATCGCAGCAGCTGCTATGGGTGCAAGAATAATTGAAAAACATTTTATATTAGATAAGAAAATCGGCGGCCCGGATTCTTCATTCTCTTTAGAGCCTGCTGAATTCAAAAAAATGGTTGATGAAATAAGACAGGTCGAAAAAGCTTTGGGTCAAGTTGGTTTTGAATTATCGGATAAAATAAAAAAGAGCAGAACATTTGCCCGTTCTCTTTTTGCAGTAACGAATATCGCCGCCGGTGAAGTGTTTACAGAAAATAATATTCGATCTATACGCCCCTCTCACGGACTTGCTCCAAAATACTTAAAAGATATTCTTGGCAAAAAAGCTTCCGCAGATATAGAAAAAGGAACGCCATTAAATTGGGATCTAATTGCTTGATAAAAAAGAAAATATAAACGTAGTAGCAATTGTTCAGGCGAGATTCGGTTCAACGCGCTTGCGGGGAAAAATATTTAAGAATCTTGCTGACCAGCCGATGCTTAAGCATGTTGTTAACCGGCTTTTACATTCAAAACTTATCAATAAAGTTGTTGTTGCTACAACGACCGAAGCGGACGATGATCAAGTTGAAGCATATTGTAAACTAAATACTATCCCTTGTTACCGCGGAAGTTCTAATGATGTGTTATCACGCTACTTTGAAGCTGCAAAAATATTCCGTGCTAATACTATTATAAGAATTACAGCGGATTGTCCCTTGATTGATCCGGAAATAATTGACCGGATGATAGAGACGTTTAACAAATTAAATGAGCTGAGGTTTTTCGATTATTTGAGCAATACAATTCACCGGACTTTTCCGCGCGGACTCGATGTAGAAATTTTTTCTTTCAACGCACTTCGAAAAGCTTTCTATCATGCATCAAAAGAATATGAGCGGGAACACGTAACCCCGTTTATTTATGAACATTCAAAATTATTCATGATTAAAAATTATCCGAATCCAAAAGATTATTCATTTCATAGATGGACCGTTGACACAGAAGAAGATTTTAAATTAGTGGAAGAAATTTATAAAGCACTATACAGCTCTAAAAAAATATTTCTCTTTAACGACATCCTAAAATTATTTGAACAACGGCCGGAGTTAATTACTATTAATCAAAACGTTAAACAAAAAAAGCTGGGAGATAAACATGAAGATCACACGCCGTAATTTTGTAAAAGCCGGAGCTATTGCCGGCGGTGGTTTACTGCTAAATCAATTATCTCCGACAAATATTTTCTCCGGTTCAAAATTATCTAATGGTCCAATGGTTGTTTCCACGTGGGCTCCTAATTTAAAATCGAATGCCCGGGCAATGGAAGTATTGCTGAGTGGAAAAAGTTCTTTAGATGCTGTTGAAGAAGGAATTAAAATTACGGAAGCCGATCCGAATGATTCTTCGGTTGGATACGGCGGATTACCGGATGCAGAAGGCAAAGTAACTTTGGACGCTTCAATTATGGATTGGAAAGGAAATGCAGGCTCTGTAGCGTTTATCGAAAACATAATGCACCCGATTTCTGTTGCGCGGCTTGTAATGGAAAAGACAAAGCATGTAATGCTTGCGGGTGAAGGCGCTAAAAAATTCGCACTGCAAAATGGTTTTAAGGAAGAAAATCTTTTAACTGAAAATGCAAAGAACGCATGGTTAAAATGGAAAGAGAAACAAGTTAAAAAAGATAATCACGATACGATCGGCATGCTTGCAATAGATAAGATGAGCAATCTTAGCGGCGGTGTTTCTACAAGCGGTTTAGCTTTTAAGTTGCGCGGAAGAGTCGGTGATTCGCCAATAATCGGCGCAGCTTTATTTGTCGATAACGAAATTGGCGGAGCCGTTTCAACAGGTAACGGTGAGTATGTTATGAGAACACTCGGAAGTTTTTTGATTGTTGAAAAAATGCGCGAAGGTTTATCTCCGCAGAAAGCTTGCGAGTTTGCTATTAACCGTCTTTATAAATCATTGAAAGATTTTGCGGATATCAATATTAGCTATCTAGCAATTTCTAAAAGCGGAGAAGTCGGCGCCTATTCCTTAAAAAGCGGATTTACTTATTGTTTTACAACTCTCGAAGAGAACAAAGCGGTTACCAGCGATTACCTAATGAAATGATGCGTGACTGTTAAAAAAATTTTAACTCGCTTGAAGTTTCTCAGCACGGTCTGCAAGTTTTAATTTTTCTACCAACTCGTGAAGATCGCCTTCAATAATTTCCGAAAGGTTGTAGAGGGTTAAACCAATTCTGTGATCGGTTACTCTGTTTTGAGGAAAGTTGTATGTTCTAATTTTATCGCTTCTGTCTCCGCGTTTTACAATTAACTTACGCGCAGCAGCTATTTCACTGTTCTGTTCGGATAATTTCATATCATACAATCTTGCTTTTAAAACTTTCATTGCTTTCTGGCGGTTCTTCAATTGCGAGCGTTCATCCTGGCATTGAACAACAAGTCCGGTTGGAATGTGTGTGATACGAATTGCTGTTTCAACTTTATTAACGTTCTGTCCGCCTGCGCCTCCGCTTCTGTAAACATCAATACGAAGATCGCCCGGATCAATATTTACTTCAACACCTTCAACTTCCGGAAGCACTACAACAGATGCGGCTGATGTATGAACTCTTCCGTTTGCTTCAGTTGCCGGAACGCGCTGCACACGGTGAACGCCGCTCTCGAACTTCAAATCTGCAAAAACACTTGAACCGGTTAAACTAAAAATTATTTCTTTAATTCCGCCGATACCTGTATCGCTCGAATCAATGATCTCTTTTTTCCATCCGCGGACTTCAGCATAACGGGAATACATTCTATATAGATCGGCGGCAAACAATCCAGCTTCATCTCCGCCTGTTCCGGCGCGGATTTCCATAATTACATCTTTATCATCGTCGGGATCTTTTGGTACAAGAAGAAATTTTATTCTCTCCTCCATTGCATCGCGTTTCATTCTTAGCTCGCTAAGTTCACTCTCTGCAATTTCCGTAAGTTCTTTATCATCGCCGCTGTCTATAATTTCTTGATTGCCATTTATGTTTTTAACCAAGTTGTCGTATTCATTAAAAGCTCCAACGAGATCTATAAGACTGCTTCTCTCTTTGCTAAGCGATATAAGTTTAGATTGATCGGAAAGATTGCGCGGATCGGATAAATCCTCATTGATCTTATCATACTTCTCTTTTATAGATTTTAGCTTTTCGTAGATTTCCATTTTTCCTCTTATAATCCCAACTTAGTCGGGAAAAAAAATGCGGGCAAAATATAATCAAGTTTCAAGTGAGATTCTAAGATGAGCTTCGAGGAATAAGCCGAAAGCTTTAAGCAAGCTTTCTTAACAGATCAAGATATTTGATTTGCTCTTCGATTGAAGGAATTACTTCTCTTCTCTTAAATTGTAAATTGTACTTCGTAAATTCAAAATATAGATCCAGTGCTTCAAACATATTCACCAATGGAAATCCGTTGTCTCTTAGATAGTGAATTAATTTCAATGTGCGGAATCCATCGAACCAAATTTGTTTCTGCTTTTGATTCTGCTCATCGGATTTAGAATTCTTTAGAATCTTATTCCAACTATCTTCGAAAGAATTTTGTACAAGAAAATCATAAAGCGGCTTATGGATTATTGCGGCAGATTTTAAATAATATTCAGCATCAAAAATTTCTTTCGAGTTGTAAATTTCCAACCATGATTTAAGAACGTCAAACGACTTTGGATCATACAATAAATATTCGTTATGAGTGCTGGCAAAAAATCTATTTACTCTTTGCCCGGTTCCAAACGGTACGCGCCAAGAACCGCGGCTTGACGGATAAACTTTTGCAGCACTAATCTTTTTGATCTCTGTGATCTTAGCCAGTTTTTCCATAAAATAAAAATCTTCGGCGGCTTTCTTTTTGTTCATCCCACCGATCTTAATATAACTTTCATAATTACAGATCATTGTTGAGCCGATAGTTGGAAAAGCAAATGGTGAGTTCGCGTATTTTAATCCGAGCACATAATAGCGGAGAAAGATTTCGTAACAGATTATAGCAAGTTGTTCGCTCTCGTTTTCCGGAAGTATGTGCTCGTACTGAACATAGGAAGCGTGGATGTTCGGTTGCTTGAATGCTTGAATGATTGACTCAAGATAATTATTCGAAACTGTGCAGTCTGCATCAAGACAGATCAAAATATTTTTACCGGAATTCGAATAGTCAAATTGTTCGAGTGCCAGGTCCATTCCTATTTTTCTTGCAAGACCAACACCCCCGTCTTTTTCGGGCAGCTCTAATCCGCTGCTTGATGCATCTACCAAGCCAATATTTATTCCGGAATTATTATTCCCTAAAATAATTTTTCTTAGATATTCTATACTCTTCCTGTTATCAGTCTTTGCTTCTACGTTAGAACTATTCAGATTATTAATAACAAAAACAAACAGACTTTTTTCCAAATATTGTTTATCGTTGTTTAATAATGAAACCAACAGCAGTTTAATGTTTTCACATTCTTGAATTGCGGGAATAACAATTATGTTATTAAATTTTTTATCGGACGATAATTCAAGAGACCAGTCCTTTAGACCGTATTTATTTAAATAGCGAAGAACTGTTGTTGGTGATTGGTGATTAATAATTGGACTGATCATATTTATTAAGAACGAAAAAAATATTTTGAAATTAACAGATCCGCTTCATTTAAGTTAGGTCCTTCAATCCAATGAATAACCGTTCCTTCCCTCTCCATTTTTCTGAACCATGTCATTTGCCGCTTAGCAAAACTGTGGATAGCACTATTTAGTTTTTGATACATATCGTTATAACTTAATTCTCCGCTCAAATATTTTCCGATGAATTTATATTCAAGTCCGAATAAATTAAGTCGTTCGAATGAAATTCCATCATCAATTAATTTTTTT
>Ga0209514_10003684_pt1 | contig 21537 bp, 20 predicted proteins | sample Subgrocontami58m_FD_187452 | JGI IMG/M metagenome (GOLD analysis project Ga0209514, IMG submission 187452) | Subsurface groundwater microbial communities from S. Glens Falls, New York, USA - GMW37 contaminated, 5.8 m (SPAdes) (version 3) | ecosystem: Environmental > Aquatic > Deep subsurface >...
AGATAGGCGATTGTATCAGCTGCCATGACAGCCACGCAAGTAACTTTGAAGGCCAGTTAAAAAGTGCAGAGGGTGAGGTATGTTTCACATGCCATAAAAAGGAGGGACTCTCAAAGAAATATCCACATACTCCGGTAAAGGAAGGTAAATGCTTAGGCTGCCACAAGCCGCATTCATCAGATGAAAGGATGCTTCTAACAACTTCTCCTGACAATCTATGTTATACCTGCCACAAAGACCTTATTAAAAAGTTTGATAAACGGCACATCCACAAGCCGGTCCAGGACAAATCTTGCCTGAGTTGCCATGACCCGCACTCAGGGGATGAGAAGTTCCAGGTAAAAAAGGAAGGCGGTGAGTTATGTTTTTCATGCCATACAGATATAGAGTCACAATTCAAGAAGGAATCTATCCACTTCCCTGTCAGAGAGGGCAGGTGTGGCTCCTGCCATCTTCCCCATGCATCAGATGAATCACTCCTGCTAAATGCCCCTTTGTCTAAGTTATGCTCTACATGCCATGTCCAGGATAAGAAGTTTCAGGATGCTCATTTGAATTTTGAGGTAGAAGGAGCTGATTGCTTAGGCTGCCATAACCCGCATGCGTCAAGTGCTAAGAAAGGGTTACCAAATGAATATATCCATCCGCCTTATGGAGATAAGGATTGCAGCCTCTGCCATGAGAAGGAAAAGGAATTATCTAACATATCCTTGAAAAAGGATATAGCCCAGGTATGTCTCTCCTGCCATAGTGAGGAGAAAGATATACTTACGAAAAAGGTTATCCATGCGCCGTTTAAGGAAGGCAAATGTCCCTCCTGCCATAATCCGCATACCTCTAAACACAAATCCTTAATGAAGGATGCCGGTAGTTCGTTATGTTTTAACTGCCATAAAGATAAACTCAAGGAGTTCTCAAAAGGTTATCCCCATACACCTGTAAAAGAGGGTAGATGCACAGGCTGCCACAACGCCCATGGCGCACCTGATAAGTCCTTGTTAATGAATACAGGGGCCGAATTATGTTATACCTGCCATAAAGGGTTTGAAGAAAAACTTAAAAAACCTGTAGTGCATAGCCCTGTCAAGAAAGGGGAATGCCTCACATGCCACAGCCCTCACGTTTCAGATAATCCTAACAGTATTAGAAAACCTGAAACAGAATTATGCTTAACCTGCCATGATAGTTCATCAGGCAAATTCAAGTCTGCACATGCTGCATATCCTGTTGAGAAGGCTAAGTGCCTCTCATGCCATGACCCGCATTCATCAGGTGTGCCAGGGTTATTCAGGGCTAACCTACATGCGCCTGTAGGTGAGAAGAAGTGCAGTTTCTGCCATCAGTCGCCTCAGGGTTCAAAGCCATTCAGTCTGGTAAAAACCGAAGATGAACTTTGTTTTGACTGCCATACTGATAAAGTTGAGAGTTTTAAAAAGGGCAATGTCCACGCACCTGTTGCATCTGGAAGATGCACAAGTTGCCATGCACCCCATGCATCGGATTATGATTCTTTGCTTGGAGAATCAGTCAACGAGACATGTTTTAAATGCCATATAGATTCTAAGAAAAAATTTGATGCCAAATACGTCCATACACCTGTGGCAAAAGGTGAATGCACATCGTGCCATGGGCCACACAGTACAGATTTTCCAAATCTTACAATGAAAGAGAGCATAGAACTTTGTAACTCATGCCATCCTACCCAGGGGACATTCGTCCATCCTGTGGGTGAAAAATATATAGACCCCAGGACAGGCTCTATGATTACGTGCCTTAGCTGCCACGAGGCCCATGCATCAGAGAATGAATATGTCCTGCATTACAAGAAAGACAGAGAGTTGTGTATACAATGCCACAAGGTAGAATAATAAAAGGTAGCCTGAAACTCAAGATGATATTGTTCGTATCTATTACTATCGCCTTTCTCATAGGTTTGCTCACCATTCTTATAGTAAATATCCAGACAGACGCCCTATTGAAAAAGGCGAAGAATTCCAATCTCATGATGAGCCAGATGTTTTACCAGCATTTAGAACTTGCAATGCTTACAGGTAAAAGAGAAGAGATTCAGAAGTTACTCCAGGATGTTGGTAAATATGAAGGGATTATATCCATAAAGATATTTGACGAGACAGGTAAGATAGTATTTTGTTCAGACCCTCAGTTTATTGGCAAAAAGATAGGCCATCATCACATGGATATATTCAGAGAAGAGAATATCCACAGAACCCTTGATTTTATAGAAAGGGAAGAAGAATTTCACCTCGTTACACCAGTCAGAAATAAGAAAGAATGCCAGAGGTGCCATGGCGTTGAAAAGGAGTTTATGGGGGCATTGGACCTGGATATATCATTGGTATCTATGATAAAAGATGTTGCCACGAACAGAAATATTATGATTTCATTTGCAATACTGACAATACTTGTTGTATCATTAGTAATATCCCTTTTTACTATGAAATTTGTCAGCCGTCCCGTAACACATCTTATAGGCACAATGCAAGAAGTGGAAAAAGGCAATTTAGACAGCCGGGTAAACCTGAAAAGTAACGATGAGTTAGGGATGTTAGCTCAAAGTTTCAATTCCATGATAACTAAATTAGATGAGGCAAAGAAAGAATTGCAGAGGCTGCATGAGAGCCAGATAGCCAGGGCAGACAGGCTTGCATCTATAGGGGAACTTGCCTCTGGTATAGCCCATGAGATAAAGAACCCATTGGCAGGTATAGGTGCTGCCATTCAGGTCTTATCACAGAGTATCGCAAAGGACGACCCGCAGAGAGAGGTATTTGATGAGATTATGAAACAGATAGAGAGGTTAAACAAGACTGTAAAGGACTTCTTGAACTATGCCAGGCCTTCTGAGCCGCATATGTCCATATGTGACATAACAGATATTGCTAAGAAAGCCATCTTCCTGATAAGGAAACAGGCAGAGAATCAGAAGGTAACAATAGAAGAGGATTACAGATACAATATCCCACAATTATTGATAGACCCTGAGCAGGTCCAACAGGTCATGGTCAATATCATGCTCAACGCGGTTCAGGCGATGCTTGAGGGAGGCAGGTTAATAATTTCGGCAAAGGCTGATCCAAATTTCGTGGAACTCTCCATAGCAGATACAGGCAAAGGGATTCCGCAAGATAACATAGAGAAGATATTTACGCCATTCTATACCACAAAACATCAAGGTACGGGACTTGGCCTATCCATCAGCAGCAGAATTATAGAGAAGCATAATGGGAGTATAAGGGTAGCAAGCGAGATAGGCAGAGGAACAACATTTAATATTAGGTTACCTATATAAGTTAGACTCTTCGCTAAGTTTACACTGAACGAAGTGAATGTGCTCAGAGTGACATTATTGTATTGTCATTCTGAGGCGCAGCCGAAGAATCTCAAAAAGGAAATTCCTGGTATAAATTTATGTCTAAATTTAAAATCCTTGTAGTAGATGATGAGAAATTGATAAGGTGGTCATTAGAGCAGAACCTTACACAGGAAGGCTATGCAGTCTCTACCGCTGAATTAGGGGAAGAGGCAGTGGCAAAGGTTAGAGAGGGGTCCCCTGACCTTGTTCTACTTGATGTGAAACTTCCTGGTGGGATGGATGGCATTGAGGTATTGAAAAATATCAGGGAATTTAATAAAGAGGTAGTGGTAATAATGCTTACGGCCCAGGATACAGCAGAGTCTGCAGTTCAGGCATTAAAATCAGGGGCATATGATTATATATGCAAGCCTTTTAACTTTGACGAGTTAAAGATTACAATCAAGAATGGACTTGAGACTGTGAGCCTCAGGAGGCAGGTTGCCGTTATCCGTTCAAGGCAGGAGGCAGAATTTGGATTTTACAATATCATAGGCAAGAGTCCTCCAATGCGAGAGGTATTTGCCATTATGAAGAAGGTATCAGAGACTGATACAACGACAATCCTACTGTTGGGCGAAAGCGGAACAGGAAAGGACATGGTTGCAAGGACGATACATTATTCAAGTTTAAGAAAGGACAAACCCTTTCTTGAGGTAAACTGTGCTGCACTTCCTGAGAACCTTCTTGAGAGCGAATTATTAGGTTATGAAAAGGGTGCTTTTACTGATGCCAAGTCACAGAAAAAAGGCATGTTTGAACTGGCAGATGGGGGGAACATATTCCTTGATGAGATAGGTGATATGAAATTATCCATGCAGGTGAAACTCTTGAGGGTTATTGAGGACAAGCGATTCAAGAGGGTTGGAGGAACAAGTGATGTAGAAGTGGATGTGAGGGTCATTGCTGCAAGTAACAGGGACTTAGCAAAATCTGTTAAAGAAGGGAAGTTCAGGGAGGACCTGTATTACAGGTTAAATATAGTACCTATCACACTCCCGCCACTCAGAGAGCGGAAGGAAGACATACCTCTATTAATAAAATTCTTTATTGACAAATTTAACAGGGACTTCAAGAAGGATGTCAAGGGCATATCAAAAAAGGCTGAGGAACTTCTCCTTAATTACACATGGCATGGCAATGTGAGAGAGTTAAAAAACGTCATAGAGCGGGCAATGATATTGGGGAATGTTGGAACGATATCAGAAGAGAGCCTGCCTATAGAGGTAAGGGGTTATGAATCTATCCCTCTTAAAGAGATAAGGGGCTTGTTCAAAATCCCTGCTCAGGGTGTTGATATGGAAGAACTTGAGAAAGAACTGGTTCGGCAGGCATTAGATATGGCAGGTGGGAATCAGACAAAGGCTGCAAAACTTCTCAACATCAAAAGAGATGCATTCAGATACAAGATGCAGAAATTTGGATACCTTACAGAATGAGATTTCTTTTTGCTTTTCTTATAATATGGTTTCACGCTGCTAATGTCTTCCCAATTGATGAATCTACCCCAGCCAAATTCCTGCTCAATATTGAGAGGGAAGCAAGTGAGGCGCTGGAAAAGCCGAAAGACATATTTATAGACATAGAACATAAAGAAATCTACGTGTTAGATAATAAGGGGAGGATAAGACTGCAGGTATTCAATCAGGAAGGTGCATTTCTCTCTGACTTGAATGTAGGGACAATGTTTAATATTATTTCTGGTATAGGTGTCTCTAAAGCAGGTAAGATTTACGTATCAGCCCCTGGTAAGAATGAAGTGGCAATCCTTAATTTTCGTGGGAAGTATGTCAATAAATTAGACTTTTCAGAGGTTCCTGAACCCAAAGAGTCCCTTCCCGGAAAACTAACTTTTGATTCAGAGGGGAACCTCTATTGCGTTGACCATAAGAACCAGAGGATTCTGATATTTGATGAAAAGGATAGATTTAAATTCGCATTCGGGTCAAAAGGGAATGATGATGGTAAGTTTCAGAATATTTCAGACATAACTGTTTCTCATAGTAGTAGGGGTGACATTTATGACACCCGCAGGATATTTGTCCTTGACGCTATGCTTGGGCGTATCTCTATCTTTGATTCAACAGGGAACTTTCTTTCAAAGTTTGGACAGAAAGGCAGCGGAGTAGGAAAGATGAGCCAGCCATCAGGGATTGCTGTGGACAAGGACGGGAATATATTTATAACAGATAGTTTCAGGCACAATGTCCTGGCATTCTCAGGCAAGGATTATAACCTGTGGTTTGAATTTGGTGGACTCGGAACAGGAAACGGCTGGTTCATAAACCCTTCTGATATTGCCATTGACGATATGGGTCGCCTCTATGTCGTTGACTGGGGCAATGGCCGTATACAGGTATTTGAAATTGAGAAACCAAAATAAATCCAATAAAGGTTTTGAGGTGGAATTTTCTTGCTTTTATAGGGGATTTCTGGTAAGATATAAGTAATGAAAAAACTTCCTGAGTTCCTAAAAAAATATTTTTGGGATGTAGAATTTAAAAAAATAGACCTGGAGAAAAGTAAGATATACGTTCTGAGGCGAATTCTTGATTATGGAGATGAGAAAGCAGTCACCTGGATGTATAAAAATTTTAAAAAATCAGAAATGAAAAATACCTTATCTAATTTTCGTGGCTATTCTCAAAAAAGCGCTAATTATTGGGCTCTTATATTAGATATACCAAAGGAAGAGGTGTTATGTTTGAAGAAACGCTCATTAAGGGAGCCAAGGACATTCTGGCCCTATTAGGTCGTTCAAATATCTTAAAAGATGCATATTTAGCAGGTGGTACAACAGCAGCACTCCAATTGGGACACCGTATTTCTATAGATTTTGACTTTTTTACGTCTAAGGAATTTGTGCCCAGAGTTTTTTCTACTGAACTATCAAAATTGGGTTCCTTTGATGAAGAACAGGCAGACAAAGGAACCGTTTTAGGGGAATTTAAAGGGATAAAATTCAGCCTTTTTATTTATAAATACCCCTTGATTTTCCCTCCTAAAAAATATTTGTCATTGAATATAGCCGATATTAGAGACATTGCCGCAATGAAAATAGACGCTATAGCAAGTCGTGGGGCAAAGAGAGATTTTATTGATTTGTATTTTATATGTAAAGATGGTTATGGATTAGATGAAATATTGGGTTTTTACAATAAAAAATATGGGAAATTGGTTTCTAATCTTATTCATCTTCAGAAAAGTTTAGTATATTTTAATGATGCTGAGCCCGAGAAAATGCCAAAGATGTTGAAAAAAGTGAAGTGGGAAGAGGTGAAAAAATATTTTGAGAACGAAGTAAAGAAATAAGAGAATGAGAAGAATTTTCTCTACGAGACAAACTTACGCCCCATTCTGCTGACTTCTACTTTAAAGAATTTTTTTTAATCTCAGGCAAGAGTATATCCACCTCAAATTCTTCCGTAGTAAAAAAATCCAGGTCCACCACCTTGCATCATCTTCTTAGTTAACTTACATACATCAGATACTCTATCCGCATCTTCAAATTATATTATACCATAACACTGTTAACCAATCAACATGATTTTGCTTGACATCTAAAACGTATTCTTCTATTATATTTTATGGTAGTGCTTAAAATAAGAAATAGAATTATGCTTAGGGCAGGTTGAGTAATTATGCAGAACGAAAAGATCCTTATAGTGGAAGACGATAAGAACATTTCCAAGTTAGTCAAGTATAATTTAGAAAAGGCGGGATTTGAATGCACTGTTACCATTACAGGCGAAGAGGCGTTGGGAGTCTTGGATAAACAGTCTGTTGACCTAATCATATTAGATATAATGCTACCTGAAATGGATGGGTTTGAATTCTGCAAGAGAATAAAGCAGGATAAGAAACTTTCCTGCATCCCTGTCATTATGCTTACTGCCAGAGGTGAAGAGGTGGACAGGATTGTTGGTTTTGAGTTAGGCGCAGACGACTACATAGTGAAGCCATTCAGCCCAAGAGAACTGGTTCTTCGGGCAAAGGCTATTTTGAAACGTGGCAGACCCGAAGAAGTTACCAAGGATATATTAAGCATAGATAAATTAAAAGTAGATATCTCCAGACATAAGGTGACAGTTGGTGATAAAGAGATGGAATTAACCCTGATGGAATTTAATCTTTTGGTCACCCTTATGCAAAGGAAAGGCAGGGTTCAGTCAAGAGAAACATTATTAAATAATGTATGGGGTATAGACAGCGAAGTTACAACCCGCACCATAGATACCCATATCAAATGCCTGCGCCAGAAATTAGGAAAGATGGGGTATTTGATTGAGACTGTAACAGGTATAGGGTATAGATTCAGGGAAGAGAATTGAGTATGGAATTTGTCTTTACCTTTTTAATGGGATTTATCATAGGCGGGTATATAGTATATCAGAAGTGTAAAAGAATGGCCAGTAATTTACAGGATGAAGTAAACAAACTTCTTCCCAAAGTGGATGAATTGGCAGAGGTTGGAATATCCGGGATAAAGAGACTTGAGGCTATTTTATCAAGCATGGTTGAGGGCGTAATGGTAACTAATGAAAAAGGTGAAATTACCCTTATGAACCCGGCGATAAGAAAACTATTCTTTGTAGATTCAGACCCTGAAGGTAAGAAAGTCCTTGAGGTAATACGAAATACAGCAGTGCAGAATATGGTCAGTATATTACTTAAAGGCGAACAGAGATTGCTCACTGAGGAGATTCTTATTTATCAGCCAGAAGAGATGATATTCAAAGTAAACGGTGTCCCTTTCATAAAGGATGGAAAGATTGAAGGCGCTGTTTTGGTATTTCATGATATTACTGAATTGAGGCGACTTGAAAAAGTCCGCCAGGATTTTGTTGCAAATGTCTCTCATGAACTGCGTACACCCATATCAAGTATAAAAGGTTATGCAGAGACACTTCTGGAAGGTGCAATTGAAGACAAGGACAATGCGAAAGACTTCATAAATATTATTTATCAGGACAGTAACCGCCTTGCAAAATTGATTGATGATCTCCTTGATTTGTCCAGGATAGAATCCGATAAGATGAAGATGGCATTTCTGCCGGTTGATATTCTTAATGTAATAAAACGCACAGTGTCAATAATTGAGAATCAGGCAAAGTCAATATTAATAAACTTGGACGTACCTGAAAATCTACCCAAGGTTTCGGCTGATGAGACAAGGCTTACCCAGGTTATTCTTAATCTTCTGGATAATGCTATTAAATATACACCAGAGAAAGGTAAGGTTACCATTACCGCAGGTTTGAAGAATGACAAATTTATCCAGGTAGATGTCTCTGATACTGGTGTCGGCATCCCTGAAAAAGACCTGCCGAGAATATTTGAACGGTTTTACCGGGTTGATAAGGCACGCTCAAGAGAACTTGGCGGGACGGGACTTGGACTCTCTATCGTCAAGCATATCATTCAATCTCATAGTGGTGAAGTCTGGGCTAAGTCAGACCCAGGCAAAGGTTCTACCTTCAGTTTTACCATTCCAAAGGCTTAATCCCCTCAAAATCACATCTTTAATATTTCACAAGAAATTCACAATATCTTAATAATTTCATCACATGGATAGTATATAATTGCAACTGTAAGATGAAAGAACAGCAGAAAGGAGGTGTATGAGTCAATGAATGGTTTAATTTATAGAAACAAGAAGAGGAGAAACTTAATTAAGTAAGCATAAGAATTTTATAATCAGGGGAAGTCAATATAAATGGAGGAAGAAAAGATGAAGAAAATTATTTTGGTGATAGGGTTGATATACTTACTGTTTGGTTCTGTAAGTTTTGCCGCTACTACTCAGGTAGATGCCCTTATTGGAAAACTGGTAGAAAAAGGCATACTTTCCCGGCAAGAGTCTATTCAACTTAAGAGCGAAATAGTAGAGGATGAAAAATTGAAGGCAGAAGAAAATTTACCACCTTGGGTCAAAGACACTAACATTTCTTATAAGTTTGGAAAAGGAGTTACTATAGGGACATCTGACAAAGAGACGTTCAAGTCAACTATAGGTAGCCGCTTTCAGTTCCGCTTTACAGGAGAAGATAAAGAGACAGGGACAGATACGAGTTCATTCCGCATAAGGAGAGCCAAGATTTATGCATCAGGTTTTGCATTTAAGCCAGATTTAGAATATAAGATTCAAGCAAACTTTGACAGTGGTGAAGATGGTGAGTTTGAACTTGAAGATTACCACTTTGGCTGGACAAAGTCTAAAAGTGCATCTGTGCAGATTGGCCAGTATAAGGTCCCTTTTAACAGACAAGAACTTACCTCATCTGGTAAACAACAATTTGTTGACAGGGCTATTACTAATGATGAATTTAATCTCAGTCGTGACCTCGGAATTATGTCCCATGGGAAGATGCCTATATTTGAAGATAGACTTTACTATAATTTAGGCATATTCAATGGTGAAGGACCGAACAAGAGTGGTAACGATACCTCTGGGATGCTGTATGTTACACGGCTCAACTGGGATATACTTGGCAAGTATGACTACTCAGAATCAGACATAAAGAATTCACAAGAACCCCAGTTAGTAGCAGGTGTTGCTTATGCCTTTGAGGATAGGGAGGTTTCAGGAACTACTATCCGGGATGTTGATAATATAACCTTAGATGGAGGATTAAAATGGCACGGGCTTTCACTTCAGTCAGAGTATTTCTATCGTGAAAGAGATGTTGTAGGTGGTGCCACGACAATTTCAGATGGCGTTGTAGGACAGGTTGGTTATTTTCTAATTCCTGAACACCTGGAACTGGCAGGACGGTATGCACAGGTAGACCCCAGCCGTAGTGTAACAAGTGACCAGAAGGAAGAATGGACAATAGGTTTAGGCTACTTTTTTAAGGGGCATGACTTGAAATTGCAGACAGACTATTCGCGCCTTAAGACTGAGAGCACATCAGGGGATATAGACGATGACCGTATAAGGATGCAGATTCAGATCGTATTTTAGAGTATAGTTCAAAAAGAAAAAGGAGGGGATGCAAGATGAAGAAGTTCATGGGATTGATGGTAGTATGTAGTTTGGTGTTAGGATTTCTTACGCAACAGGCTTATGCAACGTCAAAATTGATTAAGATTGATGGCTCAAGCACAGTTTTTCCTATAACTGAAGCAGTAGCAGAGGAGTTTCAGAAGCAACATAGTGGTATTAAGGTGATGGTGGGAATTTCAGGAACAGGAGGGGGCTTCAAAAGATTTGGCAGAGGAGAAACAGATATAAGTGATGCCTCAAGGCCAATCAAACCAAAAGAAGTGGATTTAGCCAGAGAGAATGGTATTAACTACGTTGAATTACCGGTTGCCTACGATGGTTTGGCAGTTATGGTTAATCCTCAAAATACCTGGGTAAATTATCTTACAGTTAAAGAACTAGAAAAGATATGGGAACCAGAGGCACAAGGCGTAATTACAAAATGGAGTCAAGTACGTGCAGGTTTTCCAGATAAAGAAATTCGCCTCTATGGAGCGGGAACAGATTCTGGAACCTTTGATTACTTTACAGAAGCAATTTGTGGTAAATCCGCGGCAAGCAGAGGTGATTATACTGCCAGTGAAGATGACAATGTGCTGGTAGAGGGAATTGCTTCAGATACTTATGCCTTGGGCTATTTTGGTTTAGGTTATTATGAGCAGAATAAAGATAAATTAAAGATTGTTCCCATTGATGATGAAAATGACGCCAACGGAAAAGGCCCTATTGCTCCGTCATCTAAGTCAGTAATAGATGGAACTTATCAGCCTTTAGCCAGACCCATATTTATCTATGTCTCAACCAAAGCAGCAGAAAAGGATGAGGTAAAAAAGTTTGTAGAATTTTATCTTAAGAATGCCTCAAAATTAGTAGCAGAAGTGGGTTATATTCCGCTACCCGATGAGGCTTATCAGGCAGCCTTAGAGCGTTTTCAAAAACGTATCACTGGCTCTGTCTTTGGTGGCAAGGGTGCTACAGTTGGTGTCAAAATAGAAGACCTATTACGGATGGAGAAGTAAGTGCTAAAAAAGAAAGGGGTTTCTCTAAAGATAAAAGAGACATTGATTGAGAAACTCCTTTTCTTTTGTAGTCTTTTATCAGTATTTACCACATTTGGGATTATCTTTGTTTTGTCATCTGAGACTTTGAGCTTTTTCAAGGAGGTTTCTCTTCTTAAATTTTTGACAGATACCCAGTGGACCCCGCTTTTTGTCAATAAACATTTTGGAATACTGCCTTTGTTGTGCGGAACATTTTTGACCACCTTGATTGCTATTGGCGTGGCTATTCCTATTGGCCTGGTGAGTGCGGTTTATTTAAGCGAATACGCTTCTCTAAAAACAAGGAATCTAATTAAGCCTTTAATGGAGATATTAGCAGGTGTGCCTACGGTGGTGTATGGATATTTTGCCCTTTTGTTTGTAACTCCGCTTTTAAAGAAAATTATCCCTGATTTAAGCGGATTCAATTCTTTATCCGCTGGAATGATGATGGGGATTATGATTATTCCTCTTGTATCTTCCTTAAGCGAAGATGCTATGCGAGCTGTGCCTATGGGGTTAAGAGAAGGGGCATATGCTCTTGGCTCATATAGATGGCAGGTGGCCCTAATAATAGTATTACCTGCAGCATTATCTGGAATTACTGCGGCATTTATCTTGGGTATATCACGGGCTATTGGCGAGACAATGATAGTAGCTATTGCCGCAGGCCAACAGCCGAGATTGACTTTAAATCCATTGGTGCCTATACAAACCATTACTGCCTATATTGTCCAGATAAGCTTAGGTGATACGCCTCACGGAACATTAGAATATCGCACTATCTTTGCCTGTGGGATGAGCCTTTTTATCCTGACGTTTATTTTAAATATTTTTAGCTTTAAACTAAAGAAGCGCTTTCAGGAGGTCTATGAATAAGAAACTTCTTAACAAAAGATTGGATAAGGGTTTTAAAATCTTAGGTGTTGCCTCAACATCCTTTGGTTTGGTTGTGCTTTTAGTTTTGATTATTGATATTTTGTTAGATGGAGCAGCCAGGCTTAATTGGGATTTCTTCGTTAACTTTCCCTCACGTAAACCTGAATTAGCCGGAATTCTATCAGCCTGGGCAGGGACGGTCTGGCTTATGGTTTTAACTGCGCTTATTGCTTTACCTTTAGGCATAGGCGCAGGCATTTATCTGGAAGAGTATGCTCGAAAGAATTTCTTAACTAATTTTATTGAAATAAACATCGCCAATCTGGCAGGGGTTCCTTCTGTAATATACGGCCTTTTAGGGTTAGGTCTATTTGTGCGCTATTTTAATTTGGATAGAAGCGTTCTGGCTGGCGGGCTTACTTTAGCGCTTTTAATCTTACCTGTGATTATACTTTCAACACGCGAGGCCCTAAGGGCAATCCCTTCTTCTATCCGTGAAGCATCTTATGCCTTAGGAGCAACCAAATGGCAAACAGTGCGGCATCAACTTTTTCCTGCGGCTTTAGGCAATATTATGACCGGGGTGATTCTGGCTATGTCTCGGGCAGCAGGAGAGACAGCGCCTTTAATTACAATCGGCGCTCTTACCTACATTGCTTTTTTACCGCAAAGCCCTGTTGCATTTTCAGGTGGCTTTCCTTTTATACATTTTAGCCTGCAAGGGTTATTTGACCCATTTACAGTCTTACCAATTCAGATATTTAACTGGGTATCGCGTCCACAAAAAGGTTTTTTTAATAATGCTGCAGCGGGAATTATCGTTTTATTGTGTCTGACGCTGATTATGAATGCCATTGCTATTTTATTAAGGCATCATTATCAAAAGAAAATCAAGTGGTAAAATAAATGAATCCTACATTTAAAATAGATGGATTAAGAGCCTTTTTTGGTGATAAAGAGGTATTAAAAGGGGTAAACTTGGATATATTACCAAATGCTGTTACTGCAATTATCGGACCGTCAGGGTGTGGCAAGAGTACCTTTATTCGTTCCTTAAATAGGATTAATGATTTGATATTAAGTTTCCATACTGCAGGCAAGGTCTTTTACCATAACCAGGATATCTATGATAAAGATGTGGATGTGGTAGAATTAAGAAGGATTATCGGGATGGTCTTTCAAAAACCCAATCCTTTTCCCAAGTCAATTTATGAGAATATTGCTTATGGAGTAAGACTACATAGATTTAACCATAAACACAAAATTGATGAAATTGTAGAGGCTATTTTGAGAAAAGCTGCGCTTTGGAATGAGGTCAAAGATAATCTAAAACAGAACGCACTTACCCTATCCGGGGGTCAGCAGCAACGGCTTTGTATTGCACGAACCTTAGCCATTGAACCAGAAGTGATTTTGTTTGACGAGCCTTGTTCTGCGTTAGACCCAATTTCTACTGCGAAGATTGAGGAATTGATTCATCAACTAAAGCAAAATTATACTATAATAATAGTTACTCACAATATGCAACAGGCAGCCAGGGTCTCGGATTATACGGGATTTTTTCTTTTGGGGGAATTAATTGAGTTTGGAAAGACTGAAGATATCTTTACCAATCCTAAAGATAAAAAGACTGAAGATTACATCACCGGAAGATTCGGTTAATAAATATGGAAAAGATTCTACAGGAGAAAAAGGCCTATGCAAATACACTTTGATGACGAACTTAAAGAGATATATCAAGAGATACTAAAAATGGCGAGCCTTGTCCAGGAGGCAATCCATAAATCCATTGAATCCTTAAAAGAACGCTCTAAAACTAAAGCCCAGAATATAATTGATGGAGACGACAAAATTGATGAATTAGAACTTGTAATAGATGAAAAATGTATCGACCTTATTGCTCGGTACCAACCAAAGGCATCTGATTTACGATTCCTTACTATGACCTTTAAGATCAATGCAGAATTAGAAAGGATTGCCGATTTAGCGGTAGACATTGCCCAGAGGGTCCAGGAATTAGTGGATAGTCCCCTCCTTAAACCTTTAATTGACATTCCAAAACTATCTACGGTTGCTCAGAATATGGTAAGAGATGCCATTGATGCTTTTGTCAAAAGAGATGCTGAATTGGCTAAAAAAGTAGTTCTCTCTGACAGCGAGGCGGATAAATTAAGAAACCTTGTTCAGCAGGAACTCATCTATGACTATATGGTAAAAGACGGTTCGACCGCTCCGAGAGCAGTTCCTCTCCTTCTTATTGCCCGGTACTTAGAGAGAATCTGTGACCATGCTACCAATATTGCCGAAGATGTTATATATATGGTCCAGGCAAAGGTTGTAAAACACCATCCTGAAAAGATATGAACAAAACTTCACAAAAAGAATGGTTTTTGGATTCGGTGGACCCGTCGGATGTTGTCGTGGTCGTCCTCGGTGGTGGTAGAGGAACAAGACTATACCCCCTTACGAGAGATAGGGCCAAACCCGCGGTAAGTTTCGGAGGTAAATACCGGCTTATTGACGTCACGCTGACAAATTGCCTTCGTTCAGGATTTGAAAAGATATTTATTCTTACCCAATTCAACTCTTTTTCCCTGAATAGGCATATCTGGCAGACATACTCACGGGAGGTTCAACGAAACGGATTTATAGATGTCATAGCCGCCGAACAGACAAATGAGAAACGTGATTGGTTTCAAGGTACTGCGGATGCAGTAAGACAATCATTGAGATATATTCTCTTTCATAGTCCCCGTTACGTTTTGATTCTCTCTGCTGACCAAATCTATTGTATGGACTACAGGCAACTGTTGCTGTGGCACCAGACGAATCAAACGGATATTACAATCGCCGCACACTACACCCTCCCTGAAGACATACATTCATTTGGTGTTGTCCAGATTGACAGGGATATGCGCGTCCGGAACTTTTACGAAAAACCACGGGATTCTAAAGAGGTTGCTAACTTTTCGCTCGCCAGCATGGCAGATGTCAGATACCCTTCAGGGAAACCATACCTGTGTTCTATGGGAATTTATCTATTTGACACGAAGATTCTAATAGATACCCTCCATGATAACGAAGAGGATTTTGGAAAGGCTATAATACCCAAATCAGCCAGGCAATACCGCATGATATGTTTTCCGTTTGAAGGGTACTGGGAAGATGTCGGGACAATAGAGGCATTTTACAGGGCAAACATGGAATGGCGTAAAGGGGAGGGGATTGCTAATATGTTTGAACAGGGCGGTTCTATAATTACACATTCCCGCATGCTCCCTCCTTCACGGATTGATAACTGCACGATACAAGACTCCATTATTGCTGACGGTTGCCATATTAAAGGGACGATTATCAAGTCTTCTATCATAGGTGTAAGGTCAAGAATTGATACTGGCACAGTGATTGAGGATTCAATTATTATGGGTAACGATGTCCTTTCGTCCACAGAATATTTTGAAATCGGAGCCAATTGCCATATCCGAAAGGCAATCATTGACAAAAATGTGGTCGTTGGAGAAGGCTCAAAAATTCTCAATGAAAGAGGTATAAAGGAAACAGAAAATAAACTCTATACAATCCGCTCGGGTATTGTCGTTATCCCGAGAGGCACTGTCATTCCCCCCAAAACTACAATCTGACGAACATTACCACAACCGGAAAATAAATAAACTTGACAAACGTATGAGAATATATTAAAATACAATTGAATACAAAAGAATAAGGAGGTGTTTACTAAATGTCTAAAGTTATAACATTACGTTTATCAGAGGAGGAATACAGGCGAATATCAACTGTAGCTGATATTGAACATCGCCCTATTTCAAATCTTATCACAACTATGGTTTTGAAAGAGATAGAAGAATCTTACTACGTAGACCCCATTGAGATGGCCCAGATTAAGTCAGACGAAAGGTTGTTAGATAAACTTAAGGTAGGCCATATTGATGCAAAAAAGAAAAGGGGTAAGTTCGTTGATTAACTTTAGAGTCTTTGAAACAAACCAGTTTTTGAAAGACATTGAACAGGACTTCAGCGGACAACAGGAACGAATAAAGAGAAAACTTGATACCTACGTCTATCCACAATTAAGGCAGAACCCTTACTTTGGAAAAAACATAAAAAAACTCAAAGGTTACGACCATGAGACATGGCGGTACAGAATAGGCAACTACAGGTTTTTCTATGAGATTGATGATTCCCAAAAGATTATTTACATGATAGCCGCTGACAATCGCAAAGGTGCCTATTAAACAAAAGATATATATCCATTTAAATCTATGAAAAATTACGCAAAAGTGCGTGAAATTTCGCAAGTTATATCTTTAATGATTATAATACATTACACTATTTTCCATGAATTTTTGAATTAAATTGTGAATAATCCCGCAACCCGCATGATTTAGAATCCTCCTTAAAGTTACGTCTCCCAAAAATATTTTTATATCTAACCATATGAAATACAATAAGTTATAAAAAATATATCCTCTAAATTTTTCCTTTGGCATGGAAATTGCTATATAATAGGTATGGTTAGAAAATATAGAATACTAATAGTTGATGATGATAAGTTAGTCAGGTGGTCGCTGATAGAGGTTCTGAATCAAAACGGTTATGAGGCTATATCAACTGAGACAGGAGAAGAGGCTATCAATAGAATTGAAGATACAACGTTTGATTTGGTTATCACAGATTTGAAATTGCCAGGGATAGGGGGATTTGATGTCCTGAACAGGGCAAAGGAAGTCAATTCATCTACAAAGGTGATAGTCATTACTGGCTATGGCAGTGAGAATGTAGCAAATGAGGCAAGGGCAAAAGGGGCTGAACTATTTGTCACCAAGCCTTTTGAAATAAACAGGATTAGAGAAGATGTAAGAGAAATATTAAGGGGGTAGGTAAAATGTGGAATGATAAAGGAAATAGAATTAAAAAAACAGAGAAGGGGGGGATAGATATGAAGGGGATGGTAAAGTATAGTTTCATAGTTTTAGGTGTAATAGCATTGGCAATAGTTCTACCAATGGATAGTGTCTATGCAGTTCATAAAGCGGCAGGTGGATTGGACTGTTCAGGCTGCCATACTATGCATAATAGCCAGCAGAATGCGTCAATGGGAGGTAGCCCAACAGCAAGACTTTTAAAGGCAACTACTACAGAAGGACTCTGTCTATCATGCCATGACACTGCAGGTTCCCAATATACGACTTATTCTGCAACAGTGCCTGCCGTAAAAGGGACTCCAGCTGGAACGCCTGCAGCAGGTAATTTCACAGATTTAGATGGAGTAAATGATGCTGCTGCTACGGCAAATAGTGGTAAAGGGCATAACTTAGGTGCAGGTGCGTTAGCGTCAATAACTCCGGCTGGTGGTGTAGCGATAACTACAGGTTTCACCTGTAACAATTGCCATGACCCGCATGGTGTATCTACTGACAGCGCTACAGTCTCTGCATTCAGGAACCTGAAGTTTACCCCAACAGGTTCAGGTGGCGGTGGTCCAGCAGTAATAAATGCAGGTCCTGCTGAAGGGACATTGGCAAGTGCAGTATATCCTGAGACCAGTTACTATTATGGCAAGGTAACTGGCGGAGCAGCAATAAGTAATTTATCACAATGGTGTGGGACATGCCATGATGCATTCTATGGCGATGCCAATACTAATGTAGCCTCACCTTATGTCCGCCATTCAACCTCAAACCCAACTACATATCATAGGCTTTCATCTGTTGACAGTGCAAATTACTTGGCTGTGGCTGAAGCGAGCAGGTTTCCTGCTGAAGATACCTCTACAAGCCTGAGTGCAAATAGTGGTAATGTCACAAACAAAGCTGCAGGAAATGAGGCGCCTGATGGTGTATTCTGTTTATCATGCCACAAGGCGCATGCTACGGCTAACGCAGATGGCGTAAGGTGGGCATATAATGCAGCCAGTCAGACTTCACCAGGTAGTGGTTGCCAGCAGTGTCATAACAAGTAAGTGAGACGTAGGAAGGTAGTGGATTACCTTCTGAAAGTAATAAAATGGTGTCAGGGGGTTTTCTTACCTTGACACCATTTTTCTTTCCTTGACTTTGGGGATAATATATGCTAATTTAGTTAATGAAAAAATGAATCGGCTACTACAGAATATCCTATTAGTCATATCTATTATCCTTACAAGGCAATTAGTTGCAGATGATGCGCCTGAGTTAAAATATCTATATTCTATTAAAGAGTTGACTAAAAGTGAAGGCATCTCTGACCCACAGTCTATATTTATTGATAGGCTGCATGATGAGATATACATAAGTGACACAGGGAACAGCCGCATTCTGGTCTTTAATAAGGATGGTTTGCTTATCCATAAGATTGATGGAGCCAAAAATATAAAATCACCATTAGGCATAGCTGTTGATGTCCAAAAAAACACCGTTTATGTCAGCGAAAGGGAAAGTGGAAGATTAAAGGTTCTGAATCTCAGGGGGGAAGGAGTCCATGAGATAGACCTTTCCAAATTAGGCAGGAGTAAAATATCAATCGGCAGGATTACACTTGATAAGTCATGGAATTTATACGCTATTGATATCTTGAATCAGGAGATTATGGCGTTTGATACATCAGGGAAATTCAAGTTTAGATTTGGTGGCTTGGGGACTAAAGAGGGCCAGTTTGAGATGTTACAGGACTTAGGAGTAGATGAAGAGGGTAGGATTTATGCAGTAAGTTCTTTAGGGACTGCTGTTCAGGTATTTGATAGGGACGGCAGGTATCTATTCGGGTTTGGCAGACACGGCTCAGACAAGGCAAACTTATCCTTTCCTATAGGTATTGGCATAGACAGCAAGAAGAATCTCTGGGTGGCTGATAGTTTTCAACATTCCTTGAAGGTATTTGACTATGATGGAAAGTTTCTCTTTAAATTAGGGAGTATGGGAAGTGGGAATGGTGAGTTCTTATTTCCTGTAGATATTGATTTTGATAGTAAGGGGAATGTCTATGTCCTGGAGAAGGGGAATAGCCGTATTCAGGTATTTGAAGTGCAATGAGGTTTTGGGGGTAGTGGTTATTGTATGGTCTTTTTCTATCCCTGTTATGGCAGGGGACTACCATACAGTAGGCACAACAAGTCTTATATGCTCTGACTGCCATACTGTCCACTATACCCAGTTAGGGACAAGATATGAGGCAGGAGGTCCATGGCCGAGGCTGTTATTATATTCTGCCATCAATGTCTTATGCCTGTCATGCCATGATGGGCAGACATCAGTCCCTGATGTCCTGCAGACAGCAGGTGCAGGTCAGCCAACTTACCGCGCCGCTGGTGCATTCCAAGCATTATCAGGTAGTTCTACTCCTAATGGCCATAATTTAGGTGTAGCAGGAATACCTCCAGGAGGGGCAGGCTCAATGACTCTTACATGCACCACATGCCATGACCCGCATGGTAACACAAATTACAGGAACCTGAAGACGAGCGTTGGCACAGGCGGCGCAGCGATTACATATTCTGCCGGGGGCGTTAACGACCTTGCGAAATGGGTATGGGAGGTTGCAACGACACCTATGTCAACCCATTACGATGTGAGCAATATAAGGTATAACGAACCTGTTGCGACTGACTCGGCATTCAGCGGCTGGTGCGGAGGCTGCCACGGTAATTTTCATGGCCTTGTAAATACAGGCGACCCTGAACCATGGACCAGGCATCCTACGGCAAAGGCAAATATCTCTGCAACAACAAAAACCGATTATACTAATTGGAGCGGGATTACAGGCTCACGTGTGCCTGTGATGAGTGCAAGCGGGGTTGTCCCTGCAATTGATAATACACCTTCGTGTCCGTCATGTCACAAGGCACATGGTTCACCTAATAAATACGGGCTTATATTTGATAATCCGGCAACTGCTGCATTAGAGGACGGGACGAGCATATTGCAAACATGCCAGCAGTGCCATAATCAGTGAGCAAGTCGGAATCATGTCATGCCCGTGAAGCTTGTCCCCGCATGTCTTAAGCGGGGAGCGGGCATCTCGACGAGAAGATTTTTAGATTCCCACTTGCGTGGGAATGACAAAAGTGGCGAGAATGACATAATGCTAATTGGGACAGCAATGAGGATTTATATGAAAAAGATACTAATAGGTGTTTCAATATTAATACTCATAACGGTCCTTGCGTTCAAACTTGTGAACGTCCTTGGAAGCGGCGGCTCATTCACCAAGACTGAGCATGGCGGGACTGACGTAAATAGCAATTCAATCACAGGGGTTTATCGTTCCTCAGTAGATAAGACTGCTACCGGACATCCTGCGGCATCTGGTGAATGTGTCCATTGTCATGAAGAGCATGCAAGTATTGAAGGGTCAGAGCCGGCACCTACTGGTGGACCTGATGATTATCTATTGTTCAGGGCTAATGATAATAACCTATGTTATGAATGCCATACCGGCAGCCTTAACAGAATATGGCCAGGTTCAGGTGCGTTGAATTATGATGGGTCAGGACATGGCAGCACAACCGCATTGTATAACAGCAGGGATGTCAAGTTGTGCGTCCAGTGCCATAATCCGCATGGGGCGATTGACACAGACTATAGCGCCACAAATCCATGTCCCAGGATGACTAAATACATTGAAGAGAAGACATGTCTGTCTAATGGGGGTTCAGCAGGTGCAGGGTGCCATGGGAGTTCAGGTAATCCTACAGGTTCAAAGAATATATATTCATTATTTTACAGCAAGACCTACAGGCACCCGCTTTCTATAGCCTTAGGTGGAACTACAGTGCCAGGAACGCATAGTTCAACGGAAGCTCAGACACAGGGATGGAATCCTTCAACTAATCGGCACGTGGAATGTGTTGACTGCCATAATCCTCACATGGCGAGAAATTATGGGACTGCTGGTAATAGCACCCATACTGCCACAGGTGCTACATATCCTGCGCCTACTAATATAGCATCAAGGGCACTCTTAGGCGCATGGGGGGTTGAGCCAACCTATACAGGAATAGTATGGCCTAATCCACCTACGATCTGGACTATGCGAAACTTTACAACCGTAGACGATACAGCCAACAAAGAATATCAACTTTGTTTTAAATGTCATTCATATTTTGCATACGGAAACACTCCGCCTTCAGGGTATACTGACCAGTCTATTGAGTTTAACCCGAATAATAAGTCCTTTCACCCGGTCTACCAGGCATATAATGTCGCCCCTCTGCATACCAATTCCTATACTACGCCTTCTGCTAATAATGGGAACATACAAACGAT
>Ga0209514_10003686_pt1 | contig 21523 bp, 20 predicted proteins | sample Subgrocontami58m_FD_187452 | JGI IMG/M metagenome (GOLD analysis project Ga0209514, IMG submission 187452) | Subsurface groundwater microbial communities from S. Glens Falls, New York, USA - GMW37 contaminated, 5.8 m (SPAdes) (version 3) | ecosystem: Environmental > Aquatic > Deep subsurface >...
AATCATAAATATTTTTTTCGCATCTACATTACTCGTGCCAAAAAATATTTTTCCGAAAAATTTTTCTAACAATTTCTTGCAAAAAATTTTTAAATGATTATATTTCAATCAGAAAAAATTAAGGAAATGTTATTAGTTCTTATCTACCAAATAAAAAATTAAAAATTGCTCTTACATATAACGTCAAACCGGAAGAAAAAAATTTTTCCGCCACAACACCTCTCACTCTAAACTCAAAATCATCAATTTCTTACAACGAAACTTATGCTGAGTGGGATACGATCGAGACTATTAATGCATTAAAAGATTCTCTTGAACTGTTTCATGACGTAACTTTGGTTGAAGCTGATGATAACGCATTCGAAAAATTTAAAAAGTTACAACCCGATTTGGTTTTTAATGTAGCTGAGTGTTCAAACGGCATAAGTCGTGAAGCTCAGATACCCGCGATGCTTGACATGCTGCAAATTCCTTACACCGGTTCCGATCCTTTAACGTTGGCTACCTGTCTTGACAAAGCCAGGACCAAAGAAGTTTTATCCTATTACAAAATTCCGACTGCAAAATTCCTTCTTGTAGAATCAATTTCCGATTTGAAGAACTTTGATTTACGTTTTCCTGTAATTGTTAAGCCTGTAGCAGAAGGTTCCGGCAAAGGTATTTTCAATTCTTCCCTATTAAACAGTTTGGATAAACTAAAAGAGAATTTGATTAACAATCTTCAATCTTATAATCAACCGTTCCTTGTTGAAGAATTTCTTCCGGGACGTGAATTTACCGTTGCTATCATTGGAAATGGTGAGGATGCTGAGGTTCTGCCTATAGTTGAGATAAATTTAAGCGAGCTGCCAAAAGAATTGGCTCCAATCTACTCGTACGAAGCAAAGTGGATTGTTGATACGCGCGATAACCCGTTGAATATCTTTTCCTGTCCTGCTCATATAGATGCAAGTCTGCAAGAAAAAATTACAAACATAGCTTTGAGAACTTATAAAGTATTAAGATGCCGCGATTGGAGTAGAATAGATATCCGCCTTGATGCGAACGGCGAACCGAATATAATTGAAATCAATCCACTGCCCGGAATTCTTCCAGATCCGAAGGACAACTCATGTTTTCCTAAAGCGGCAAGAACCAGCGGTCTTTCTTATGAAGAAATGATAAACAAAGTATTATTCACTGCAGCAAGAAGATACAGCTTAATATGAATTTTGAACAAAAAATATTGATCTGTTATAACGAACCGACCAGATACTATGACAACTATCTTGGTAAGAATATAACCGACTCAAAAGATAATGTGGATCTTTCCGAAAGGGAATTCTTAAAACAGATTGCTATGATCAAGAAATCCCTCTCAAAGAAATATATGAGCGTTGAAACACTTGCCGTTAACAGCGATATCAAGAGTGCAATTAAAAAAATATTAAATTATTCTCCCGATGCAATTTTTAATTTCGTTGAATCGGTAGAAGGCAACACAAATCTTGAAAGCTACATTGCCGGACTTTTTGATATTCTCGGAATACCATACACAGGCAACGGAGCAATCGCTCTTGGTAATTGCCTGATCAAATCCAGAACTAAACAGATTCTTCAATCACACGGTATAAGAACTCCAAAACATTTTATTACTGAAGTAAACGAAGTCCCGGATAAAAATAAAATCACTTTAAGATTTCCGGTTATACTAAAACTTGCACGTGAAGATGCAAGTATCGGCATTTCGGAATTTTCAGTTGTACAGAATTTCGATGCTATGTTGGAAAGATTAAATTATCTTTTTACTTCTTTCAACCAGGAAGTTTTGATTGAAGAATATATTGAAGGACGCGAATTGAATGTTGCGATTCTTGGTGAGAAAATTCTTCCGATCTCCGAAATCCGTTTTGATGGATTACCGGATGAACTTCCTAAGATAGTTACTTATGAAGCTAAATGGTCACCCAACAGTACTTATTTCAAACATACAACACCAAAGTGTCCGACAGATCTGGATGAGAACATCAAACTAAAAGTTGAAAAAATGGCAGGCGAAGCATTCGAAGCATTAGAATGCAGAGATTATGCCCGTGTTGATATAAGACTGAACCAAAGAAATGTTCCTTATGTAATTGAAGTGAATCCTAATCCGGATATTTCTCCGGATACAGGGTTTGTTCGTGCAGCAACAGCAGCAGGAATTAATTATGACCAATTGCTCTATACGATTTCAAAGTTCGCATTGAAGAGAATGGCTTATGATACGCAAGCTGCAAGCTAACGATAGAGAACGGTTAGTTTCTATTATTGAGCAGACAAATAATTTTAGTGTAGAGGAGAAGAAAGTTGCAGTTGAATTAATAGATGAAGCGATTGCAAATCCGAATCATGAGTATTACAATGTTTTTATATTTGAAAATGACGGAAAGATTGCCGGTTATCATTGTATCGGCAAGAGAGCGTTAACCGACGGCGTATTTGATCTGTTCTGGATTGTTGTTGACAACAGCGGACAGAATAAAGGAATAGGAAAACAATTATTAGATCACGCAGAAAATTTTGTAAAAGAAAATAAAGGAAGATGGATTCTTGCTGAGACATCTTCTAAAGATGGTTACAACGCTACAAGAAATTTTTATATGAGGAATAATTATTCTATAGTCTCACAGATAAAAGATTTTTACACAATCAACGATAACTTGATTGTATTTGGTAAATACATAAAAACATAAAATGGCATAAATATAAAGGGCAACTATCATGGAACTCTGGCAGCAAATGGTTAGAGACAGCGTTCACTCTGTTGATCAACTTGTTGAGAAATTCGGGATCGACAGAACAGTAGCAGAAGGTTTGGATGAATTTTTCCAAGCTCGAATAAATCCATACTATCTTGGTCTAATTCGGAATCCAGGCGATCCGATCTGGAAACAATGCGTACCCGACAAAGCTGAATTGGATGATCTGGAAGGATTTGAAGATCCGCTTCAAGAAGATAGAATGAGCCCCGTTCCTAATATTACACATAGATATCCGGACCGAGCATTATTCCTAACAACAAGCCAATGCGGAATGTATTGCCGTTTTTGCACAAGAAAAAGAAAAGTAGGCAACTCAGATAAAATTTCGATGAAAGAACTTGAATCTGCTTTCAAGTATTTGGAACAGCATACTGAAATTCGCGACGTGGTCATGTCCGGCGGTGATCCACTGATGCTTACTGATGTTATGCTTGAAAAGATTTTAAAGAGATTAAGACAAATTCCTCATATCGAAATAATCCGTATCGGTTCAAAGATGCCGTGCGTACTTCCACACCGCATTACACCTAAATTAGTTGAGATGATTAAGAAGTATCACCCAATTTATGTTAACACGCACTTCAATCATCCGTGGGAAATTACACCTGAAAGCACCAAAGCTTGCGAGATGCTTGCTAATGCCGGAATCCCGGTTAGTAACCAGGCAGTTCTGATGAGAGGTGTAAATGATGATGCTGAAGTAATGAGAGAACTTTTCACAAAACTTCTTAAGATTAGAGTAAGACCTTATTACTTATACATGGCAGATGAAACACGCGGAGCTAATCATTTCAGAACTTCACTGGAAACTGGTCTTGAGATTATGCAGAAACTCCGCGGTTATACAAGCGGACTTGCAATACCTCATTTTGTAATTGATGCACCCGGCGGTGGCGGTAAGATTCCGATTCTTCCACAATACGTATTGCATCGCGATGAGGATAAGGTTGTAATGAAAAATTACAAAGGAGAAATTTTTGTTTACCGCGAAGCTCACAGCACCGAAGTAAAACCGGAAGTAAAAATACCAATTGAGATAATGGATAAGAAAAACGGTAACGGTTCTAATGGAGACGGCTCAAACGGAAATGGTTCTAACGGTTCCAATGGAAATGGATCGAACGGATCATCAAAAAAACCGAAGAATTACAAAGAGAAGGTTGAAGTTACCGAAGTTGCCACGAGCAATAATTGATTCTGCTGCTATTGTCATCCCGATGAAAATCGGGATCCATTTATTACTGTTTTTGCAGCATGGATTATTTTAGGCGAACCTATTTCTTTTTTAATGCTGATAAGCGGAATTGTTATAATGATCGGAGTTATCTTGGTTAATTACGAGTAAAAGATAAAATTTGAGCTCAGTAAAATTTTTCATTGCATTTGGAACTGACAATTCTTAGGTTTTAGCGTAGGAATAAGAGATTGCGGGCATCTTAAAATAAAAACATATTAGGAGGTCGTTAATGTTTACTAAAAAATTCTATTTAACCTTCGTTGCAGTTTTTATTACCCTCGAGGTAACAGGCTTCATTCTTTATATGTGGCTGATGGGTGACACCTGGAAGAGCGAGGAGGTAGCTAAATTCCTGAGACCTGAAGCAGATTGGATGGGTAAAATGTGGATTGTCTATCTGACCGATCTTATCTGGAGCTTCTTCTTTACGTTCTTCTTCGTTAAGGGTTATGAAAACAAAGGCATTGCTGAAGGAATAAGATTTGGTATCTATATCGGACTTTTCTTCTCATTAGTAATGGCTTATCAAAGTTATGTTTTCTACCCCTGGCCTTACTGGGTAACGTTTCAAATGTTCGTCTATGGTTTAATTCAGGCGATTCTTTGTGGTGTTGTTGCAGCTTTAGTCTATAAACCTAAAGCACAAGCAGTATAGTCAGTAGGAAATATAGAATAACTTTTAAAAGGCGGAGAATTTTCTTCGCCTTTTTTATTGTCTATTGCTGAGCCTGCTCTAAAAAGGTAGATTTCATCTGCTGATAAATGAGTTTCAGCTGCGACAATTAATCAAAATCAAATATTTTTTTGATAAGATGACCTTTTAGATTCGGCTCATTGATACCTAAATCACTAATATGTTCGAGAGCATTATTATCTATCCCAAGTTTATGAAATAGTTTTAGCTGGATATTAATGAAGTTGTCCAGATCTTCGCCAATTGACCGGAAGCGTTTTATAAGTTTCTTTTTATCCTTTTCGAACTCAGATAGATAAACAATATCCTTAAATATTTTGCTCATAATTCCTTACTGAATATGGCAGTGTGCGGTAAAAAACTGATTCGTAAGGAATTACTTTACCCTCATCAGTAGTAAGCCAGGGAATATCGTGATGTGAATAATCGCTTATCTGGATTGCATTCATATCGGATAATTTATTGATAACATCATCAATAAGTTCTTTCTCTCTTCCAGTTAAAATAGAAAGATCGGGTTCGCGCAGAGGAAGATATTTTGTTTGTGGATGGCTGAAATACTTGTCTTTTACGCGCATCAATTCATTATCATTTTCCATCTTCTCAACTATCTTTACGAATTCTTTAGGAGTTGGACCATAATGATTTTTGATGTAAGTAGCGCCGATCAATTGTTCTTCATATCTCTCGTAATAATCGAAATCAATGTAGAAAAGGAGTTTGTAAAGGACTGTTTCGCCAATGTTTGGTTTTGCACCAACTTTGTTTAGAATGTAGAGAAGCACTTCTTTGAATTTTTTGAGATTCTTTTGCGGAACCGAGATGCGAAGCGATTCTTCAGCATGAGATTCAGATTCATCTTCATGAAGAATGACTTCACCTTTTAATTTTGGATTTATGAGTTCGTTAAGCGATATGTTGAAGAACTCCGAAAGCTTTAGAATTTCTTCAGGTGTTAGATATCTTTCCCCTTTTTCAATTTGTGTAATTGTTGGGCGGGAGATACCCAAATAATCCGCAAGCTTCTGCTGGTTTATTTTTTTAGAAGTACGAAGCTGATTAATTTTTTGACCGATTATTTTATTGATTTTAGACATTTGTTAGTGCCTCATTTTTGCATGGTCAAAAATAAGCAATGTCAGAATAGCTGTCAAGTGTATGTAAGGATATCTTACAACCCTCCCTTGGTTCCTCCCATTATTTACCCGGCTGTCAAGGACTATGTGAATATTTTGCTATTTGACCACTATCAATGCCAAATCTTTTTCCAAAGTTTCTTTTGGTGTCTCAATAATTCTATTTATCTCTTCAGTATCTTCATAGATAATAAATGTTGGTACAAATTTGATATTAAGTTTATCAACTTCTCCTGTCGGAGTGGTTTTTTTTCTATCAACACAAATCAAAGTTAAGTATTGTTGATTGTAACCAGCTTTGTCCAAGATTTTGAAAAAACGCGGAACTTCTCTCCTACTATCGCTGCACCAAGTACCCATGACAATTGTAATATTTACTTCGTTAATTTGTTTTGAAAGTTTCATAACAGTAACCGAATCGGGTGTGTAATTATCATATTCCGAATTGAACCACCAGGAAAAATTTGAATCGGCAAACGCGGATCTATCGCAAATTCCAAGAAGCATCGGCTTACCGGATTTTTCATCCGTAACCAATTTGTTTTTGTCTTGAGCGTAAATTACTGCGGATAGGATCATCAATAAAAGAAAAAGTTCTTTCATAACTGCCTCTATTTAGAATTATTCGATTTGCGAACGTCGAGTCCCCAATACAATTTATTGCGTAGGATTTCAAAATAGTTGGTACGGTTGGAATGAATTAATCTAACCGGCTGTTTATTCTTTTCAATTGTAAGCTGTGCCGGTGAACTAAAAAAATTCACGCGCTGCCCGTCACAGCTTACTTGAATTTTTTCTGAGGGAGAATTAACCATCACTGTTATTTTTTGTGCGCTTGAAATGACCAACGGACGCATTGTAAGAGTGTGCGGTGCTATCGGACTGAGTGTTATTACATCAGCTTTAGGGTTAACTATCGGTCCGCCTGTTGATAATGAATATCCTGTAGAACCTGTTGGTGTTGCAATTATCAAACCATCTGCTGAAAAAGTAGAAACGTAATCATCATCAACTTTGATCGTCAGCTCAATCATCTTTGGCCACGGACCTTTATCAATTACAATATCATTGATCGCATATAATTCATTATTAACCGAACCTGAGCTTTTGGCAATCAAAGCCATTCTTTCTTCAATTGTATAATTTTTGGTTTTAATATCGTGTAGAAGTTCGGTAAAGCTGGTAAGATCAAATTCTGCAAGGAACCCGAGTTTACCAAAATTAACTCCAATGATAGGAGTACTTGAGTTCTTTACTTCAAATGCAGTGTTTAACATTGTACCATCGCCGCCGATAGACACTACCATGTCGCTATTCTTGCTTAGATCTGCATGAGATTGAAACTTAGCAGCACTGTCTAATTCATTCTTATATTTTAAGAGAGATTCGCTCAAGACGAAACCGAATCCGTTTTGTTGAAGTTGAACAATTATTTTTTTTACGATATCAAGAATATCGCTTTTCGAAATATTTGGAATTATTCCTATTGTCATTTTGATCTTTCTCTATTCAATTCCCAAAGTTTGCAATACTTTGTAAATACATAAGAAGATGAGAACACAGCCAGTATCAATCCATGAAGTCCGTCAAGAAATCCTAACCGAAAGATATACATTTTATAAAAAAGAAAAATCGGGCGGATGAGTATATCTATAACTGTTGCACGTTTCCCTTTTTCGAATAGTTCTTTAGCTGCAAGTGATGTATAAGAATTGTATTTAGTGAAGTAATGTTCAATTGACGGATCGGTATAATGATTAAGATCATTTTGAAGTTTGCCAACAACTCCTTCAACCTTTAAATGCTCGTGTACTTCTTTTTCATTAAACGACACATATTTTTTGTTAAAGAGTCTAGTAACGCGTGCCGGGTACCAGCCGCTGTGTTTAATCCATTTACCAAGAAAAAATGCTCTGCGCGCTGCATCATAGGCATGATACTCAAGTGCGGACTGTTTGAATTGTTTCAGTTCTTCAGCGAGTTCGGGAGTAATTTCTTCATCTGCATCAATCCAAAGAACCCAGTCATATTTTGTTTTAGATAAAGCATAAATCTTTGTTCCGGCATATCCCTTCCAATCTACAATCTCGCAATTAACATTTTGAAATGATGATGCTATCTGCATTGTTTGATCTTTTGTTCTTGAATCAATTATAACAACAATATCATCTACAACATTAATCTGACTTTTGATACAGCGAGCAATATTAGTTTCTTCGTCTCGTGCAATTATTATGGATGATATTTTAATGTTTTCAACCATTTTAATTTGTCTTTGTGTCTTTTAGATATGATTTATAAAAAGCTATGTTCAATCCAAGAGTAAACCAAACCATAGTTATAATCTCTTGGTCACCGAAATTCCATTCGCCAAGTCCGGAAAATAGAAATCCTACAAAAGCTGCAGTTGCACCCAACGCATAAGAAGATACAAAAGGAATATCTTTCACAGTTTTATAAATTTTCAGATGCAGTTGAAAAATCTTAAACAGCATAAACATCACCACTGTAAACCCGATTACACCAAGAATAACTAATAGATGGACAAAATTATTATGCATATGACCAAAATTCTCTTTGAGATATTTGTCTTTATATTGAGCATATAACTTTCCAAGATCAATATCTCCTACACCAAACAAAGGATTATCGGCTAATATTTTGAATCCTGTCCGCCAAATGTTTATCCGTTCAATGTTCGTTTCATGATACGGATCATAAATTGATGCAAGACGATTCCTTTTATTAAACGCAGTGTAAAATTTATCTTCGGACTTAATAAAATCTAAAGGCGAATAACCAAGTGAAGTTATTTGCTTAAACATACCAATACGCGAAGAATCAATATCGGCATTCAATATCTTCCCATCTAGGGTACAAGCGAATATGTTTTCCTTGTTAAAAGCCAATTGAATTGTGCCGATTAGTTCCTGGCTTACAACTTTTCTCAATTTATTATTTGATATTATTAATTGCACAAATTCTTTTCCGCCCTGGAAAAATACATGGTTATTATTGAGCCAAACTAATCCGTAAGTAGATTTTGTATCAAATGAATCAATTGCAGAAACAGGTAATCCATCCATACATGAATAGAGTTTAAGTTTATGGTCATCCGGTGTAAATGAAATAAATTGAGTTGAATTACCATCAAAACTTTCTATACCATTTAATTTCTTAAATGTTATTCTCCCCGCAAGGTTTAAGGGGTTTTGAAATATTGTCAGTCCGCTGTCTCTATCCGCAATATAAAATTTACCTTGCAGCACTTTGAAGAAAGTTGTTTTGCCAGGTGAAGTGAAAGTTTTATCCGAATAAAACTCTCCGTTAGCTTTTTTACTTAATAAAATAATTCTTGTATCAGCCAAATAAGCCAGGTAATAATTATCTCTCCATTTTTTAACTTGAGTAACCGGAGCGGGGGTTTTAATTTTTTGGATTACCTTACCATCTTTATAGGCAACTACTCCATTTTCATAATCAGCAATTAAGAGAGTGTCTCCTTCATTTATAACTCTTATTACCCGTCCTTCGGTTTTAATTGCATTGGTTTGAATAAATTGATTATCCCTATAAATGTATTCATATACTTTGCTTTCACTTTTGAAAATGAATAAAGCCGCGAGTAAGATTACAATTATCGGCGCAAGGATTAACCATTTACGTTTTAAGATAACTATCATAAATATGCCTGCAACCCCTCCTAACCATGCTGCACGAGTATAGCTTGCAAATAGACCGACTGCTGCAACGCCAAAAGCAAATAAATAAAAAAGCCGGATTGCGATCTTTGTTTTTTCATTTATAAAGAAAGCAAAGAAAAAAATCATTGTAAAGCTCATCAATCCACCGGCTGTCATAACATATTGGAAGGGCGAAGGACCTTTTGATTCCAAACTGTATAACTGTGCTATAAAATGTCCATAAGCAAAAATTATGTACAACAGCATTGTAATTAAAGCAGCGCCAATGTAAAATTTAAAAATAAGTTTCGCTTTATCAGAATCGTTCGCTACTGCAACTATTGTATAAACTACCGGGATAAGGATTAGTCTCTTAAAAAATAATTTGAATGCTGTTCCTTGATCAACCGAAAAGATAGCGGAGATCAATTCCGCAGCTATGAAAAGAATAAATACTATTTCCAATCCGCTCTTCTCGAATCTATTATCTTTTTTTATTATCAAAAGGTATGTTAAAATGAAAAGCGGAAAGAAATAGCCGATCTGATTTACGAAGATCGAGTTGGTAAGACTAACTGCAAAAAGTAAAATTAATCCTAAAATAATTTTATCAATCGTTTTAATGCCGGTAAAGTATTTCGTAATCATTTAATCTCTGAATTGTAATTCATATAATTTTCTATAGATGCCGTTTTCTTGAGAAAGAAGTTGTTCATGTTTCCCATCCTGAACAATTTTACCACGGTCAAGTACAATTATTCTGTCTGCATTTCGAATTGTGCTTAGACGATGGGCAATAACAAATGTCGTGCGGTCGTGCATTAATCTTTCTATAGCTTCTTGAACCAATACTTCCGATTCATTATCAAGCGATGATGTTGCTTCATCAAATATCATTATTGGAGGATTCTTTAATAATGCACGGGCAATTGAGATTCGCTGACGCTGACCTCCGGAAAGCTTTGTTCCCTTTTCACCAATGATAGTATTATAACCATCCGGTAGTTCTAGAATAAAACTGTGTGCATTAGCAGCTTTTGCAGCAGCAACTAATCTTTCTTCAGAGCAATCATCTATTCCATAAGCTATATTACTGCGGGCGGATTCATTGAAGAGGACGGTTTCTTGTGTAACAATTCCCATAAGCTTACGCAGATCTTCAATACGGATAGTACGAATATCAATTCCATCTAACAAAATTCTACCATCTGTTGGATCAAAGAACCGGGGCAATAAATCTGCAAGAGTTGTTTTACCTCCACCGCTACTGCCTACAATTGCTAATACCTTTCCCTTCTTAACTTGTAGATTGATATTATCGAGAACCAGTTCTTCAGAATCATCATAATGGAATGATACATTTTGGAATTCGATCATATCTTTAAATTCAGTAACAGATACAGGTGATTCGATATTTCTTATTCTTGGTTCCGTATCAAGGATTTCAAAAACTCTTTCTGCAGCAGCACTGGATTCTTGAATTCTATTATTAACGCTGCTTAATTCTTTAATTGGCGGCATCATTTGAAAAATGGCAAGTAGAAATACAATAAACTCGCTTGCGTTAAGAGTTTTATCAACAAGGACAAGTTCGCCGCCGTAATAAATCATCGCTCCACCAACTACTACGCTTAAAAATTCGGTTAGAGGCGATGCGGTATTTCTAACACGTGCCATTTTCAATACTAATTTGAAAAAACTTTGTGTCTGAGTTTTGAATTTTTCATTCTCGTAATCTTCCATACCAAACGCTTTTACAATCTTTACACCTGTAATGGTCTCATGTAATGTTGTAGTTATATTCGCCATCTTTTCTTGAAGCAGTCCGCTTTGTTTTCTAAGTATAAGACCGATCCAGCTAATTATTCCAATAGTAAAAGGTAAAACCAGGAGTGAAAAAAGTGTTAACCGCCAGCTTATTGATATTGCCAATCCGACAAAGAATAAAATTGTAAGAGGTTCACGAATCAAATTTAGAAACACTGCAGAAACACTCGATTGAACTACGTTAACATCATTAGTTATTCTGGAAATTAAGTTACCCGTTTTTTCGTTTTTGAAATAACTCATCGGCAATTTATGCAAGTGTATATAAGATTGATTCCGTAAATCGCGGATCATCCCCTGTTCAACATAAGCAAGGAAGTATGCTTGTAAGTATCCGAAAATATTTTTTAGAAAGAATGCGAGCAAAATTAATAAACAAATTTTAAGGAGAATTTCTTTTTCAGTTCCGCTAAAAACATAATTTTTGAACGTGTCGGTAATTTCAGTTCCTATTTTTGAGAACCAATTACCAACAGGATTATCTATCGTTTGTGCCATGGTTTTGGGCTGTAACGGTAAAGCACCCTTCTCTTGAAAAAGTGTATTGAGTAAGGGGATCAGCATATAAACGGATACTGTATTGAGAAGAGCATAGAGAATCGAAAAAAACACCGACGCTGATAAATGTTTCCGGTAAGGTCTAATATAAGTAAGAACTCTTTTGTAGGTAATCATTTAATTCTCACAATGGAAGATTATTTATACCGCATCCGCCGTATATAGAAATTGTATTCAATAATTTATCTCGAGTATAATCATAAACTGCAATTTGGGCTATATCTTTTAAGCGTTCATCAAAAAATAATAACTTTCCATGAACTAATACATTTTCGAAGTGAAAACCGGAAAAAATTCTGATAATTTTCATCCTTAAAGCATCTATTATGATTAATTCCCCCGTTTTTTCCGCTTTAACACCCTTAGAATCAACACTCTGGTTATCAGTAATTATGAAAAGGTAGTTCCCATCTTCGGACCATCGTGCATCGTTAATATTTCTTTTAGTTGTAACTACTAATTCTTCGGAACGCTGTTTTAAATTCCTTAAGTAAATATTTGATTCGCCATCTGATCGAACATTTCTAAATTGGAATTCCTTGCTCGGAGATAATTCAACCGGGTCTCGTCTTGGAACGGAAGGAAATCCATGTTTGAGTAGATCAAATTTTCTTTTTTGAATCAAACCCGATTTACCATCTATATCGAATGGATAAATATTTTGTATTACAATTTTAGAATTAACAGTATCTAACATAGAATAATTAACCTTAAACGTATCGCTTGATTCCCAATAAGTATAAAGCTGAACACCATTTCCCAGTTCTGCAAGTTCATCTGCTTGATCGTTGATCCTATTCAAAAAATAAATTCTTGCTTCGTGAATATACGGGAACCCGCTTTGTCTTCCGTAGCTAAGCACTGTTGTAATGAATGCACTTTGATTATCAATCGAATGATTTAATGAAATTACTTTCCTTCCCCATCTGCTCCACTCCACCGAACTTTGTTTTGTTAATAAATTGAAACTATAAACCGATGGTCTTCCCAAGTACTTTGCAACAAATAATACATTTGTAAAAACATCTTCCACCGGTTTTCCATTACGAACTATTTTGTAATCCTGAATTAATGAATTAGAATAAAGATCAAAAGCAGATTCACCAGCTTCAAACGAAGAAACGAAATTGCTGAATAATAGTTGGTATTTATTTTTAACAGTTTTCTCAATTCTTAATGTCGAATTTATTTTGCTTTCCAGTATGGGTTTTAACTTAACAGCTTCTTCTTGAGTTTTGAATTCACCAAGTAAGATGGAATATGTAATTTTATTATTTTGGTTAATATCATGGTCAGATATGGTACATTCACTCAAGATAAGAGTTACAAAAATAAATGAGATCAATATTTTAGAACGCTTCCGGTTCATGATTTAAAGATAAGAAATACAGATTCAATATTAAGAGGGTGTGTGATTATAGTATAGCGAAATTTATTTCGCTCATAAATGCTGTGAAAATATTATTTTTTCCGCAATTAGCGAGATGAATCTCGCTTTACAATTAATATTTTCACACACTCTCTTAACCGCGTGGATGATGGTCTTTATGTACTTGTTTTATATAATTCCGGTCAACATGTGTATAGATTTGAGTAGTAGAAATATCTGCATGCCCTAACATTTCTTGAACAGCTCTAAGATCGGCTCCTCCTTCTAAAAGATGTGTCGCAAAAGAATGCCGGAAAATATGAGGATAAATATCTTTGCTTATTCCTGCTTCTTTGGCATAATGATCAAAAATTTTCCAAATCCACATTCGAGAAAGTTTGGTCCCGCGCTTATTAAGAAATACAAAATTCTGGCTCTTAGTTTTTTTCTCAAGGTACGGTCTGGAACGAGTTAAATATTCCTTTATCCATTTGATAGCGCTGCTGCCTATTGGAACGATTCTTTCTTTTGAACCTTTACCTAATACTCTTATTACTTCATCATCAAAAAAAAGATCGTTTATTTTTAGGTTGATAAGTTCAGATACACGCAGTCCGGAAGAATAAACTGTTTCGAGAATTGCTTTATCCCGCAAACCTGTTGTATCACTTATCCGGGGTGCGTTAAGGATCATCTCTATTTCCGGTAGAGTTAATACCGAGGGCAGCTTACGGGCTTTTTTAACCGGAGAAAGTTTTTCCGTTGGATTTTTTTCGATGTAACTGTTGTTTTCCAGGAATCTGAAAAAACCTTTAATGGAGGACATATAACGAGCTGATGTTGCACTGTCTACACCTGACTCTCGTTGATGTTCAAAGAATTTTGCTATTATGTTTGATGTAACTTCACTAAAATCTTTTACTTTAGTTTCATTGAGGAATGTTAAAAATTTTTGAAGATCGTTTTTATATGATTTAGTAGTATTCTCGGAAAGATTTTTTTCGTAACGAAGAATGGTTAGATATTCTTTAAGAAATTCCTCCATAGCTTTTTATTCTTCACTCTTAGTTTTTTCCAGTTCCTCTTGTTTTGGATATCTAATTCTCTTATGCTGATGACCGACGAGTATGCTCAAGAATGATTCTTTGATTTGTTTAATATCCTTAAACGTAAGCGGGGCTTCATCAAGCTGTCCGTCATCTATTCTGCTGTTGATCAAATTGTTAATAACATTTTCAATTTTTTGTGAATCGGCATCACTTAAAGAACGTACAGTTGATTCACAAGCATCAGCCAGCATAACGATCGCAGTTTCTTTTGTGTTCGGCTTAGGTCCCGGATAGCGATAATCATTCAATTCAACTTTATCTTCTCCGTACAACTCTTTTGCTTTTTCATAGAAATAAGAAATTATCATTGTACCGTGATGCATCGGGATAAAATCAATTACCTCTTTTGGAAGCGAATAATTTTGACCTAACTCGATTCCCTTTTTAACATGATCTAAAATTAGCTTAACGCTTCTTCCCGGAGATAATTGCTCATGAATATTTTTAGAATCAATCTGATTTTCAACAAAACTTTCCGGATCAACTGTTTTGCCTATATCATGATAATATGCACCAACACGTGCAAGAGTAGAATTGGCTCCAATTGCTTCTGCAGTTGTTTCAACAAGTGTTCCCATAGTAATCGAATGATTAAAAGTTCCGGGAGCGCTCTTTGCCAATTCTCTTAACAACGGCTGGTTGAAATCCGTTAGCTCAAGAAGTGTAAGATCTGTTGTGATCTTAAAAATTCTTTCAACAAAAATTATAAGTCCATAAGTTAAAACCGGACTTATCAAAGCATTCGAACCCGCATAAGCAAAAGAAGAGAGGAGTTGATTAAAAGAATCAAATCTTTCAAAACCAAAAGCAATTATACTAAGTGAATATCCGATAAGAATGTAAAGGAAAGAACGAAATATTTGAGTACGGTTTTTTATATCGCGAACGGTGTAGGCAGCAAGTCCCCCGGCAATTATGTTAGTCAGCGCAAATGCATAATCGTTACCGCGCAGGCCGCCTACAATTAGAGAAATAATTACAGTTCCATAAAAACCAATTCGTGAATCAAAAATAATAGTTAAGAGCATTGATGCAACCGGAACAAGTACGAGGAATTCTACCGGTGATGGAACATCAAGTTGATAAATAAGAAAAGTTAAAAAACTTATGAATAGAATAATGCAGGCGATGAGAACAATTTTAAGGTTATCACCATAAATTCTTTTTCTAAATAGAACTATGTAGATTATCAATGGTAAAAGAATAATTAGTATATGTAAAAACTTTCCGAAATTTTGAGAGAAGCGTCCCCAGTATCCGGTTCCTTGCCCCTTTGCAATTTTATATGAATCAATTTTTAATTTTACTTCGGGCGTTATTCGGTCATGTTTTGCAACAATGCGTTCGTTTTCATTTACAATACCAATATTAGGAGGAACTTTGTCTTTTGTGTTTTGAATTTCCAACTCAGTTAATTGCCGGCTAAATATTAAGTTTGGTTTAATAAAGTTAGCTAAGTACTCTTCTATAGCAACATTTAATTCAGAATTACTTCCTACATTTCCATTTAGATAGAATTGAATAAAATCATTTACAGAATTTCGATCTAAATAATTTGTCTTGGGAAAAGCGTTTTCAAACTTACCGTCTCTTAATGCAATGCTGTCTCTTGGAATATCTTTATAGGTAATACTAAGCAGTCCGTGTTGATAAATCTTATTTAATATTTGTGAAGCATTACTAAAAACTTGTGTGATCGAGGAAATTCTTGATCCGGTAAACAATTTTTGCTTGTGAACAAATTTATAGAGTGTTGAGTAAGATTCATCACTAAGTAATTTAGTTGAGTTTTGAGCATTATTATTTTTAGATAACACTTTGGCAAGAAATAAATTTGAATCCTTCAGTGAATCCAAATAGAATTTTTCTAAACTGATATCTCTAAGAAATATCGGCAGTATCGTTTTAGCGGCTTGATTTTTTTCATTCTCGTAAGTCTTGGGATCTTTTAGGATTTCGAAAGTGATTGATGAAATAAGATCTTCATGAATCCAAACGGAGCCAACCGTTACTTCAGATTCAATTGATTCACCCCTTGGAAACATTAAAACTATTAATAATGCTGTAATAAAAATGATCACGAGCTTAACGCGTAGACTCGATCTCAATTTTTCAGCTATTTTTGAATTCATCGTATTATTTTTTTGAATGAAGAAGCATTTTCAAAAATTCCGCAACTCCATCTTCATTGTTCGATTTCTTAGTTACAATATCTGCCATTTTTTTCAATTCAGGAACAGCATTTGCAACAGCAATCTTCAGAGCGTCCGTATCAAAGAGCGATTTATCATTATACCAATCACCAATTACAGCTGCTTCTTTCATTTTTATTTTTAAGTGCTTTAGTAATCTTCTTAATCCATCTCCCTTATTCGATCCCATTTTTCTAATTTCTAAATAATAAGTGCCGCCCTGGCTTTGCGATTTATAAAATGACGAGCGAACACCAAATGTATATGGAAAAGCCATTCTACTTGCTACATGTTTTACACTATTTTGATAATCGCCAACGATTAAAACTTCTAAAGTACCTTTCAGAAAATTTTCGTATGATATTATTTGTTTGTACTTAGCTCCGAATTTATCCAACAATAACGGTAGAACTCCATTCTCTTCGGTAAAATAAATTGCCGAATCATGGCATAGTGCTGATTTCAATAAGTATCTATCTGCCAAATTTAAAGCACGCAAAATAGTTCTTTCAGAAAGTCTGGATTCGAAAATGCTTTTATCACCTGGGTATCTTTGAATTAACGCTCCATCTAATGTTATGAGAGGAATTTTTATTTGTAGCTCATCAGCATATTCAGTAACGGCGCTTAATAACCGCCCGGTCGCGATAGAGAATTTAACTCCCAATCCGGAAAGTTCTTTAACGAGATGCTTAGTTTCATCTCCAATTTGATTGTTATCATCTAACAGAGTTCCGTCAAGATCCATTACAATTAATTGGATTCTCTTCAAAATTTCTTTATTGATCATATTCATATGAATAATATATTCATTATCGAAAAGAGAGAAAAATCATTAATTACAACTAAGATTGTGTAAAAATAATGATTTCATAGATAATTGAGGTCAAATTTTTGTGATGATTCCTAATAATCATTTTCACCACATATTTTTTCTAAGGGTATTTTTTAGAATTGATTAAAGTAGTTGCAATCCTCTATAAATTCTCTAATTCTTTTAATGCTTCGTTTACAGTATTACAAACATGAAGAACTCTATCAAGCTGAGAAATTTCAATAAGAGTCTTAACATTCTTTGTCGGAGAAGCAATGCGGATATGACCCTCACTTGATTGGAGTATTCTAAAAGCAAGCAGGATGGCACTTAATCCCGAACTGTCGCAATAATCAACTTCGGAAAGATCAATAATAAGTTTTTTTACATCTTCAGTATGAAGAAGTATGGTAAATTCACCTTTTACAAATCCGGCGATGGAAGCATCAAAACGCTTTTCATTTAATTTAAAAATTGCGCTATCGCCTATTTTTTTTAATTCGTAATTGAAATTCTCGCTCATCTTTCACTACTATAAATTTTAATTTTACACCTCTAATCTACAAATTCGGTTAAATAATCCAAATGTTTTTAATTAGAACATTTGAAGATAATTTAGAAAGCTTTTATATGAGGGCTCAGAATTACCTTGTTTATCAACTATTTGAAGGTTGTAATAATTTTCAGACAGCTCTTTTACAAAACTGATACGGATTTTTGACTTTACAATATTAGAAATCGCACTGAAAAAAATGTCTTCAAAACGGTTTAGATCAATAACAACATCGAATTCTTTTGTATTTAGTCTTGCAACAAGACTTTTTTCAGGCAAATGAAATCTTGAAACTTGGTGCGGAAGAAAGGAAATAAATTTGTATTTCTCTTTATCGGGGATCAAATTGTATTTATGTTCAGGCAAAAACAATGTTATCACTTTTTTCTGGTTTTGATAATATTTTAATATTTCAAGAGTATGATAAAAATCTTTATCAAAACCCGGCATTATAAAAAAGAAATCTTTTGCATTACTTATGACGTTGTTATAAGCAAGTTGTTCGATATTTTTGCGTAAATATTTTCTCTTTACAACAAAATGACCAATCTTTCGTTTTATTCCTTCAAACATTTTTCAGTCTATAATCAATTCTAAAAATTGTTCTTCTGAGAGTATTTCAATTCCGAATTTTTGTGCTTTATCCAACTTAGAACCGGCGTTCTCGCCAACAACTACATAATTAGTATTTTTACTGATTGAAGATACAACAGAACCGCCATGATTTTGTATCTTTTCTTTTGCTTCCTCGCGGGACATTGTAGATAACGTCCCCGTTAAAACAAAGGACTTTCCTTCCAAACGGTTAGATTTTTTTAACTTCCCTTTTGAAACAAGAATTAATCCCGATTTTTTTAATTTTTCAACTATCTTAAGATTTTGATCATTGTTAAAATATCTGATTACACTTTCACTTATGCTTGGTCCAATTTCATGAATAGCTTCTATTTCATCCTTTGAAGCGTTCATTAATTTTTCGATCGAAAGAAAATGATCTACTATTTTATTTGCAGCACCGGAACCGACATATCTAATTCCAAGTGCAAATAAAACTTTTTCAAATGGTCTTTGTTTACTTTCTTCAATTGCATTCAAAAGATTATCAATACTCTTTTCACCTAATCGTTCTATCTTTATCAATTCTTCCTTTTTTTCTTTAAGTAAATAAATATCAGAGTAATCTTTTAAGTAACCTAAATCCACAAATAAATTTATCAGTGCTTCGCCTAATCCTTCTATATCCATAGCTCCACGTGCTGCGAAATGTGCAATCTTTCCTTTTACTTGAGCAGGACATAAATTATTTTCACAATAAACAGCAACTTCTTCTTCCGGTTTAAATAATTTTGATCCGCATACCGGGCATTTTAATGGAATTTTTACTTCAACAGAATTTTTTAATCTTTTAGAAAGATCAACAGATACAACCTTTGGAATTACATCTCCGCCTTTTTCTATTACAACCCAATCACCTTCGCGAATATCTTTACGTTTTATTTCATCAACATTGTGCAGCGTTGCACGGCTTATTGTAGAGCCGGAAAGCAATACAGGCTCCAATTCAGCAACCGGTGTTAAGGTTCCTGTTCTTCCTACTTGCCAGGTGATCGTATTTAATTTTGTATTTGCTTGTTTTGCTTTGAACTTAAATGCAACTGCCCATCTTGGAGATTTAGCTATGCTGCCAAGTATCTTTTGATGTTGTAATGAATTTACTTTTATTACAACGCCATCAATCTCATAAGGTAAATCAGATCTTCTATTTTCCCAATCCCTGCAAAAAGTTAAAACTTCCGATAAATCCTTACACAATTTGAAATTATTATTTACTCTAAAACCAAGTTCATTAAGAAGTTTTAGATTTTCATACTGAGATTTTAATTCTTCATTCTCAGAATAGAAATAATATAGAAATATTTGAAGAGGGCGTTTCGCTACGATCTGGGGATCTTGTAATTTTAATGTTCCTGCCGATGAATTACGAGGATTAGCAAATGTTTTTTCACCGTTCAACTCGCGTTCATCATTTAATCTATTGAATGCTTCCACCTCCATATAAACTTCACCGCGAACTTCAAACTCTGTTAGTTTCATTTTTACCGATAACGGCTTCTTGATTATTAAAGGTACAGCACGAATTGTTTTAACATTATTAGTAACCTCTTCTCCGGTAGTACCGTCACCTCTTGTAGCCGCAACATTTAATCTTCCATTAATATATCTGAGACTTACAGAAAGCCCATCAATTTTTAATTCGCAAACATATTCCGGTGTTTCGTTATTTGGTAAACCTTCGCGCACTCTTCTGTCAAAATCAAATAATTCTTCTTCGCTGTAACTGTTAGATAAACTCAACATCGGAATTTTATGCTGAACCGGTTTAAACTCTTTAGTTAGATCAGATCCGACACGCTGCGTTGGAGAATCTGGTGTAATTAATTGGGGATGATCCTTTTCGAGTTGAATCAATTCATTTATGAGTTGATCATATTCAAAATCGGTTATTGATGGTTGAGCGAGAACATGGTAGTTGTAATCATGTTCTCTAATAAGCTCGCGAAGTTCTTCAATTCTTTGTTGAGGAATTTTTTTCATTCTTTGATCGAGGAGCTATTGTCAAATAGCGGATATTATCATGAGTAATAAAAAGATTTCTTATTTCACCCGGTTTGCCAACGTTTTCAACTTCCTTGTTATTAAAAAATATTTGAACTACACCGGCATTACCAACACTTACACTGAAGTTTTTTGTTGAAGCAAAATTTAGTCTTGTGTTTGCTTGAACTATATTCTGATGAACGGTTTTACCATCCGTCGAAACTTTAATCCAAACACGGGCATTTGCAAATACCGATAAACGCAGACTATCAGGTGTAACTACAGATTGATCAACAAGACCGGAAGTTTGTGAAGTTGTTTGAGATTGTGACGATTTATCAATTTCAAATCGTTGAGTGTTTTCTGCGCTAGTTTCCTGATCAAGTTTTTCTTGAATTATTCCGGGTGATGAATTTCTAATAAACGCAAAGTAAACAACAATCAGTGCTACAAATAATATTGATCCGCCGATAATATAATTTAGTTTCAAACTCATTGCTGCTTTTCCCGGCTCTAAAGTTGATGGTTGAAGCACTTCAGTTGAATCAAATTCTTTTGTCTCTGATGTTTCTTGTAAATTAACTGAATTCTCTTTACTTGCAGGTTCCAATTGCGATTGTGGTTTTTCCTCAGGTTTACCCAATCTTGCAGCATCAAATTTTTGTAATACTTCTTTAGAATTGAGATCAATAGTTTGAGCAAATTCCTTTATAAAAGCACGTATGTAAATTTCGGGTAATATATCAAAATTTGCATCCTCAATTGCTTGAAGAAATTTAGGATCAATCTTTGTTTTTGCCGATACTTGTAATAGAGATATTTCTTTAACTTCGCGGGCAGTTTTTAATTCATCAGCAAATTTTTTTAGGGTTTCTGTTGCCATTGAGTTAACTTAATTCTTAATAACTCTTTTCTAATTTTGCTGCAAACGAACCATCAAGTCCATGTAAGTGAGGTAAAGTTCTAACGC
>Ga0209514_10003687_pt1 | contig 21522 bp, 17 predicted proteins | sample Subgrocontami58m_FD_187452 | JGI IMG/M metagenome (GOLD analysis project Ga0209514, IMG submission 187452) | Subsurface groundwater microbial communities from S. Glens Falls, New York, USA - GMW37 contaminated, 5.8 m (SPAdes) (version 3) | ecosystem: Environmental > Aquatic > Deep subsurface >...
ACATTGCAAATATCATGGAAGACGTTGAAATTGTGAAAGAATTTCTTACCGAATCCAGCGATCACCTGGATGATGTGGAATCAAAAATTTTACAATTGGAAGAAAGCCCGGAAAACACGGATATTATTAACAACATATTCCGTCCCATTCACAGCATGAAGGGCAGCGCAGGATTCCTGGGGATGAAAGACATCGGCAAGGTGAGTCACGAGCTGGAGACCCTTCTGGACGAAGCACGGAAGGGGAAATTGAAAATAACCCCAGAAATTATTGAGATTCTGTATGAAGGCATAGACATCCTGAAAAAACTCAGGGAAATCGTGGCAAAAAAAGTTGACGACAAGGACGCCGTGTGTGATGAGATTAATTACCAGCAGCTTTTGTCAGAGATAGCCAGCGCCCTTCAGCATATCAACAACCAGGACTCAGCCCATGCGAGAAAGCCGCTTGGCCAAATATTGGTCGAGAGCGGAGACGTCAGTGAGGAACAGCTTGAGGCCGCACTGCACGAACAAAAGAAACACCTGGGCGAGATTCTCGTTGAGAAGGGAATAACCACGCCTGACAAGGTTGAAAACGCCTTAAAAATTCAGGCCGCGTCCGGCAAGAAGACCGCTGAAACGGTTAAGGTGGACACGCAAAAGCTGGATAATCTTGTCAACCTGGTAGGTGAACTGGTGATTGCAAACGCGCTCATTAGTGAGACGCTGGGGGCTATCAGCGACGGGGCAAGCAAGAATTTCTCCCAGTTTAAAAAGATTGTCAAGGACATGCAGGATCAGGTCATGTCCATGCGCATGGTGCCGTTGAAATCCACCTTCCAGAAAATGGCCAGGCTTGTACGCGACGTTTCTACAAAGGCAGGCAAAAAGGTGAGGCTGGAAGTTGCCGGTGAAGAGACCGAACTGGACAAGACGGTCATTGAGGAAATCGGCGACCCGCTGGTGCACATCATCAGAAATTCTATAGATCACGGGATTGAGCCTCATGACGACCGCATAGCCAAAGGAAAGCCTGCGGAAGGTCTCGTGAGACTGAATGCCTTCCATAAAGGCGGGAACATCGTTATTGAAATTGAAGACGACGGACGAGGGCTGTGCAGGGATAAGATATTGAAAAAGGCTATCGAAAAGGGACTGGTTGAAGAAAACGCGTCTCTCACTGATCAACAAATATACGGACTCATATTCGCCGCCGGGTTTTCTACGGCGGAGAAAATAACGGACATCTCAGGACGCGGCGTGGGTATGGACGTCGTAAAGAAGAATGTTGAGCGTCTGCGCGGCAAGGTGGAAATCTCTACCGTGGAAGGAAAGGGGACAAAAATATCCATCAAGCTGCCATTAACCCTGGCAATAATAGACGGCATGGTTGTTCAGGTGGGCGATGAAAAATACGTCGTTCCGATGCTCTCCATCGAGGAATCCATCCGTCCAAACAAAGAGAACATTTCCACCGTGCAGCAGCGCGGCGAGCTGCTGAATGTACGCGGCGATCTACTTCCTATTGTAAGGCTGCATAATTTATACAACGTCAAGCCAAAGAGAACCAATCCGTGGGAAGCGCTCATCCTGGTTGTTGAGGGAGAGGGGCAGCGATGCGGCATATTGGTTGACGACCTGCTTGGACAGCAGCAGATTGTCATCAAGAGCCTCGGCGAACAATTCCGCAACGTAAAAGGCGTTTCAGGCAGCGCCATCCTGGGAGACGGGCGTGTTAGTCTCATCCTGGATGTAAGCGGTATCATGAACATCGCATTGAATTAACCATTCAGTAACCACCTCCCCTCTAAAAAGAGGGGCCGGGGGTGTGTTTGTATTTGAAATATTATTTACTATATTACCCATAAATTCTTCGGGAGGAGAAAGGGGGACTATCTTCGGAGGCAATCATATAGCTTGGTTTAAACTTTTGAGTAAACATTTATAACGTCATAACTTTTACGAAAGAAAGGCAGGTTGTTTAATGAAGATGAGTTTAAGCACAAAGATCATTTCATTGTTTGTACTGGGCGGCGTGGTGCCCATGGCTGCAATCGGAATACTCAGCTACCACAGCTCCAGCAAGGCGCTTGAACAGCAGGCGTTTAATCAGTTGATATCGGTAAGAAATACCAAGAAAGTTAACATAGAAGACTGGTTTAAAGAGAGAAAGTCGAATATCAGTCAATTAGCAAATAATCCTCAGACTGCAAGTGCAATAAAGGAATTTAAAACCGCCTTTCACACATTAGGCGCTGATAAGGCAAGAGAATTGTATATTACCAGTAACCCATTTCCGGCAGGCAAAAAGCTGGAATATATTGATGCAAAGGATGGCAGCCCATACAGTGGTTTACATGCAAAATACCACCCATTCTTTAAAAACTTTCTCGAGGAATATGCATACTACGATATTTTTCTTGTAGACGGAGAGACGGGCGACGTCATTTATACCGTTTACAAAGAGTTGGATTATGGTTCAAACCTGGTGTCCGGTACGTACAACACGTCAAACATTGCAAAGTTATTTAAAGATATCAATTCGGCAGGCGTTGCCGGTAACGTTGCCAAACTGGCGGATTTTGAATCGTATGCCCCGTCAAACGGAGACCCGGCAGCCTTCATTGCCAGCCCTGTATACGACGGCGATAAAAAAATCGGCGCGGTTATCTTCCAGATGCCGATCAGCAAAATAGACGCCGTTATGCAGGAACGGGCAGGATTGGGAGAGACCGGAGAGACATATCTGGTAGGCGCGGATAAGATGATGCGCTCAAATTCCCGGTTCTCAGAAAAACCCACAATCCTGGTTAACAAGGTAGATACAGACGCCGTGAAAGAGGCCATTGCAGGCAAAGCAGATTGCAAGATGATCAAGGACTATCGTGGCGTGCCGGTGCTGAGCGCATATATGCCGTTCGAGGTGCTGGGTCACAACTGGGCAATCATTGCTGAAATTGATAAGGCTGAGGCGTTCATCCCTATCTATGCGCTGGTAAAAAAGCTTTGCATTGTGGCCATTTGCGCGGCAGGTTTTGTCGCAGGACTGGGTATCCTGGTTGTCAGGATTAGCAGCAAGATATCAACTCTCTTCAGTAACCTGCTTGAGGAGCTTACCACCGGAGCAACACACGTCGCCTCTGCGTCTGAGCAGATTTCTGCATCAAGCCAGAGCTTGTCAGAATCCACGTCAGAACAGGCGGCTACGATTGAAGAAACCTCCTCGACAATGGAAGAGATTTCATCCATGACGAAGCAGAACGCCGATAATGCATCAGAGGCTGCGAATCTGGCCAAGTCATGCAATAACACGGCGGTAGAGGGCAATACAACGGTGACGGAGATGGACAGCGCTATGAAACAGATAACTGAGAGCAGCGGCAAGATAGCGGATATCATCAAGATTATAGACGGCATTGCATTCCAGACGAATCTTTTGGCCTTGAATGCCGCAGTTGAAGCGGCGCGCGCAGGCGAACACGGGCGCGGGTTTGCGGTTGTCGCTGAAGAGGTAAGGAATCTTGCGCAGAGGAGTTCCACTGCCGCAAAGGATATTACGTCCCTGATTACCGACAGCGTCAAGAAGGCTGAGGGTGGAAACGAGCTGGTGAAGAAGACCAAAGAAGTGTTCTCCGGCGTGGTCACGCAGGTGAAAAAGGTTACTGACCTGGTGAATGAAATTGCGACGGCCTCGGCGGAGCAGAACAACGGCATTGAACAGATAAGCAAGGCCATACAGCAGATGGATCAGGTCATTCAGCAGAACGCCGCCACCGCGGAAGAGACGGCCGCCTCCAGCGAAGAGTTGACCTCGCAGGCGCAGTCGCTCAATGCGCTGGTTGAAAAGATCGGCAAAGAGGTCGGTACAAATGGCAACGAAGGGACGCCGGTAGCTCCGATTAAGAAAAAGACCGTATGCGCTCCGGTAGGCAAGAAGGTACAGACAACACAGAAAAAGCCGCTTGGTCGTGGTGGAAGGGAAGTCTCTGACAGGACTGCGCTAGACACCCACGAGGAATCAGCGCATGCAGGCAACGGTAAGAAATACGCTGCGGCTGGCGCCAGGACGGATCGCTTGATTCCCCTGACCGACGATGAGGCGTTCAAGGATTTTTAAGTAACAATATGCAAAGGTAAGGTTTGTGGTACCGGTAGGGGCAATTTATGAATTGTCCCTACCGGAAAAAACAAGTAACTAATGACCAGCCGCGGGTTCAGGTTTGCAACCTGAACCCTGGGTTTGATTGTGTGATGCCTGATTGAGCATCCACAGCGCCTATAGACACATAAACCTTCAGGTTCAAGTTGCAAACATGATTGTATAGGAATTTTCATCATATTTAAGCGGGTTTCGGGACGGTAGAAGCATAAAAATCCCCCTTAAAAAAGGGGGCTGGGGGGTTGTAATATAGCACAGAAAAAGCACAACCCCCTGAATCCCCCTTTATTAAGGGGGAATTAAACGGAATAACTTGAACCCGCAATGGTACCAGCAAGGCAGCTAAAACACAATTATCGTAAACGTAAAAAGAAAATTGTCATCGCGAGCGAAGAGAATCTTCGCTCTCCATTAAAAGAAAGGAGCATTACATGCAGGTAGTATTGGAGCAAAACAGGAAATCTGACGTATCCGGCGTATCGTCACACGAAGGTAAATACCTGACCTTTGTGCTCTGCGGAGAAGAGTACGGTATAGAAATTCTTAAGGTAAGAGAAATTATCGGCATTATGAACATCACCCCAGTGCCGCAAACGCCGGGTCACATCAAAGGTGTGATTAACTTGAGGGGAAAGGTCATTCCGGTAATTGATTTACGGTCAAAATTTGGATTTCAGGAGGCAGAGCACACAAAAGAAACTTGTATTATCGTAGTGGAAGTAAGGAGCGTGCTTACGGGTATCATCGTGGATACCGTGTCAGAAGTGCTTGACGTGCATGGCGAGGAATTGGAGGCCTCCCCGCACTTTGGGAACGGCGTCAATACTGAGATGTTTCTGGGCATGGCGAAGATAAAAGAGAAGGTGAAGATACTGCTCGATATTGACAAGGTTTTAGGGACGGACGATATAAGCGCCGTAGAAAGCCTGGCCAGTTAACGCAGTTTGTAACAAGGTAGTTTTTGAAACATCGTATACACACCCCCTACCCCCTCTTTCTAGAGGGGAGATTACGCGGTTCCCCTCTAAAAAGAGGGGATTAAGGGGTGTGTAAAAATAATAAAGCTGGCAGGCTGAAAGCCTGCGCTACAGATTTAATTGTAAGGGAATTATTTTGTAATAATTCGGGAGGATTATACAAATGGGCAAGATGAAATTAATGACAAAGTTTATGGTAACGACGCTTGTGGCGGTCGTGGTTTGTACCGGTATTTTGACGTATGTCAACACAATAAGGCAGAAGTCTCAAATGCTTGAAGAAGTGAGAAAACAGGCCAGGGCTGCGGCAGACCAGCTCATCTCAACGAGGAAGGTGATTGCAGAAAAACAGAAGGCGATCAACACGGACTCGCATGGCAACTTCGAGTTTAAGGGCGTGATTCCTGCTATTATTGGCCGCGAGGTGTCTGAGAATTTCAGCCAAAACACCATTTTCAAAATGAAGCAGACCAGTTTGAAATACCGGAATCCGGTAAACAAGCCGGACGCCTGGGAGATACAGCAACTGGAAAAATTTGAAGCAGATGCTAATCTGAAGGACTTGTCAGAAGTCGCAAAATTAGATGACGGCAGCAAGGCGTTTCGGATGATGGTGCCTTTAAAGATTGATGAGGCGTGTCTGAAATGCCATGGCGACCCTGCCAACAGCCCCACAAAAGACGGGAAGGATATTGCGGGCAAGCAGATGGAAAATTACAAATTGGGAGACATTCGCGGGGGTATCAGCGTTATAGCGCCTCTGGCGACGCTCAATGCGGCGATCGCGTCTAATAATTTGTTTAATATCGTTGGAAACGTAATCTGTGTGCTGGTCATAGGCACGGTGGTGTTCCTGATATCAAAGAATGTTGTATCTATGCTCAAGAGGCTGATTGTTAATCTGATCAATGGGTCAAAAGAGCTATCAGTCGCGGCGCAGGAAATTTCATCCTCCAGCCAGTCATTAGCAGACGGGGCTACGCAGCAGGCGTCATCAATAGAGGAGACGTCCGCTTCTATTGAAGAAATGGCGTCCATGACGGCGAAGAACGCCGATAACTCAAAGGAAACGAATCAGCTTGCAATCAAGGCGAAGACGTCAGCCGAGCATGAAAATGTGGCGCTGGACACCTTACAGGCGACCATGAAGGAACTGAACGCTGGAAATGATAAGGTGCTTTCCATTATCAAGTCCATTGATGAAATAGCGTTCCAAACGAACCTGCTGGCGCTCAATGCAGCGGTTGAGGCCGCGAGGGCCGGCGAGCATGGAAAGGGCTTTGCGGTTGTCGCTGAAGAGGTGCGCAGTCTTGCGCAGCGTTGCTCCGTAGCGTCGAAAGAAACGGCAGACCTTATCAATTCGAGGGTGACCAGCACGGAAAATGCGGCAAAAATAGCGGAAAAATCCGCGGCTGGCTTGAAGGAGATTGTGGTGGAGACGAAGAAGGTGACAGACCTTGCCGGTGAAATATCCGCTGCATCGCAGGAACAATCCGAAGGCATCGGCCAGATTTCCAAGGCCGTTTCAGAGATGGATTCCATTACCCAGCAGAACGCCGCAAGCGCCGAGGAACTTGCTTCCTCAAGTGAAGAACTGGCGGCTCATGCAGAAAATTTCAAGGGTATTGTAGACGAACTGGCGTCGCAGGTCGGAGATGTTGACGTCATAGATGCTTCGGAGGGCGCTGTACACAAAAGCGCAAAAAAAGACCACTACCCAAATAAGGCGGTGAACACACGCATAGCAAAACCGGCGCATCGTGGCGTGGAGGATGCGAGACATCCGATAGTGAAGAGTAACGGAAATGGTTCGAACAAAGGAAGGAAACTCGTTTCTGCAGGTGTACACGAGGATGTGATACCTCTCGGCAACGATTTCAAGGATTTTTAATAGCGCCGTATTTACGTATGGTAGGGACACGGTGCGCCGTGTCCCTACCATCTTGTGAGTGGATTCAAGGGTGGGTGTAAAATGGCATAACACACCTCCGGCCCCTCTTTTTAGAGGTGAGGAAGTAACAGCGGGTTCAGGTTTGCAACCTGAACCCTGTAGATTGAACAAGCGATACCCAGTTGAACAGCCACAACGCCCGGAAATACATAAACCCCCAGGTTCAAGTTGCAAACTTGAACCCGCAAAAAGTTGTGTTGTAGAACGAAGCGATTGCTTTGTTCGAGCGAAGCGGCGCTTCGCTCTACATCAGCGAAAAAGTAGCCGAATGCCTGATTTATTTGAAACTATCGTGTTATATTTGTAACACTGCCCGATGAACCTAAGGAATTGTGAGGGATAACAATACCATGAATAACGTACAGAGCGAGATCACCGTTGGCGTAGGAGACCTAAAAATAACGTACTCTCCTAATGTTTTAAAGACATTGCTGGGCTCGTGTATTGGCATCGTGCTGCACGACCCGGTAAACAGAGTCGGAGGGCTTTTGCACGTCATGCTTCCGAAAAAGAACGGCAAGGACTTAAAGATAACAAAATACGCAGACCCCGGACTGCCCTATTTCATCTCGCAAATGGTGACAAACGCGGGCGCATTGCGGAGTTCGCTGTACGCCAAGATATTTGGCGGCGCCAAGATGTTCGAAACCAACGGCATGCTCAATATCGGAGAATCAAATGAGGTTGAGGTTCGAAGGATATTAAAGAATGAAGGCATAAAGATTATGGCGTCCAGAACCGGCGGCACAAAAGGATACAACATATCATTTAATACCTATACCGGCGATGTAACGTGCCGTATATTTGGCGAAGCCATTGCAGTTTACTAGCAGGTGATATTATCTGGTGAGCCACAAAGACACAAAGGGCACAGAGAATTACCTGCTCAGTAATTTGAATCTTTTTAATTCCCCTCTAAAAAGAGGGGATAAAGGGGTGTGTAAGTTTTCCGCAACACACTGTACCGCGGGTTAAGGTCTGCACATTGAACCCGCTAAGGAATTTGACCATTTTGTGTTCTTTGTGACTTTGTGGTTATTAAACTTTACAAGTCGGAGAGGTAAAAAATGAATATAACTCAGGACAATTTAAAAGTAATTGAAATCATGTCACGACTGAGTATTGACCGCGCCTCCAGGGCATTATCCAAGATATTGAGAACGGGGGCAAAAATATCGCTTTCCAGGGTGTATATTGCGGACTTTACTGAAACAACGGAAAAAATGAATGAAGACCCAAGGGAAATGACGAGTGTTATGGTCAATTTCAAAGGGAACGTGGGCTGCAAGCTCCTGTTTATGCTGCCTATGGAGGGCGCGCTGATTCTTACCGACCTGTTTCTCAGACAACCCGCGGGAACCACGAAGGCGTATGACGATGATACACAGAGCGTTGTGCAGGAACTGGGAAACATCCTTGCAAGCCATATTAGCAACGCACTCGTATCTGACTTTAACGCCACCCTGGTGCCGCAGCCCCCGCAGGTGTATAGCGATTATGCGGGCGTCTTGTTTACCAATCTCGTTATGGAGCAGGGCATGATGGATGACCAGCTCCTGCTCATCGAGACAACCTTTGAAATATGCAGGACGGCGCTGGAATGTTATTTGTTCCTGGTTCCGGAAATGACGTCATTCGGAAAATTGTTGGATAATTTAGGAGTTACCCTATGAGAAAGATACTGGTTGTAGACGACGCGAAGGTAATACGCATGGTAATCAAACAAACGCTGACCCGCAACGGATTCCAGGTAGCCGGAGAGGCGGGCAACGGGCGCGAGGCATTGGAAAAATACAAGGAACTTAAGCCGGACGCCGTGACGATGGATATTGTCATGCCGGAGGTGGACGGCATTCAGGGTTTAAAGGAGATTATGGCGTTTGATAAACAGGCGAAGGTCATCATGATCTCCGCCATTGACCAGCGCGATTCACTGAAGGAAGCTATCCGACACGGCGCCACTGACTACGTGGTGAAGCCGTTTGAGGACGAACGCATGATAGACGCCCTGAAGAATATTTTTCACGATGCGGACTCGCAGTCTGCTGAAACGGCTCGTATTTAATATCGGAGATTTCTCATGGAAATTGATCTGGACGACAGAGAATTTGGTTTGTTTCAACGCCTGATCTACGATGAAAGCGGCATAAACCTGACTCCGGCAAAGAGAGAGCTGGTGAAATCCCGGTTAATGAAGCGCCTCAGAGAGATGTCATTGCCCTCGTTTCATGAATACTACCGGTACGTTACGGAAGAAGATAACACAGGCGAAGAAATGGTGATGATGCTAGATTGTATTTCCACCAACCTGACGGAGTTTTTCAGGGAATCAGCCCATTTTGAATTCCTTCAGAAAAAAGTGCTGCCCGCCCTGTTAGAGAATAAAAAAAAGAAAAGGGATAAGAAAATCCGCATCTGGAGCGCGGGATGCTCAACCGGTGAAGAGCCCTACACCCTCTCCATGGTGCTTTCTGAACATATCAGGACGCCGGAAGATATGGACATAAAAATATTGGCGACCGACCTGTCAACGCGGGTGTTAAAAAAGGCCAGGCAGGGATTGTACCTGAAAGACAGAATCAAGGGCATTTCCCCGCAAATGCTGAGTACGTACTTCAAAAAAGGAGAAGGAGGTTTAAAGGATTATTATCAGGTGCAGGCCCACTTAAGGGAAATGATCGTGTTCAGAAGGCTGAATCTCACCGACGAAATCTTTCCCTTCAAGGGACAATTCGACTTTATATTTTGCAGGAACGTGATGATTTACTTTGACAAACAAACACAATCAAAACTGGTGTCAAAATTTCACAAGCACCTTTCGCCCGATGGGCACTTGTTTATAGGACATTCTGAAAGCCTTACCGGTACGAATAATAAATTCCGCTATGTGCAGCCTACTGTTTATCAGAAATAATGTTATGCAACCAGGAGCGTTACTATGGATAAAAAAATAAAGGTATTAATTGTAGATGACTCTGCTGTGGTCAGAAAAATATTATCAACCGGCTTAAGCAGGGACAAAGAGATTGAAGTGGTAGGAACTGCGGCAGACCCATTTATTGCGAGGGACAAGATTGTAAACCTGAGACCGGACGTGATCACCCTAGACGTTGAGATGCCCAGGATGGACGGTATATCTTTCCTGCAAAGGTTAATGACCTATTATCCGCTGCCCGTAATCATGGTGAGTTCGCTGACGCAGTCCGGCTGTGAAACGACCCTGAAGGCGCTGGAGGTCGGGGCGCTGGATTTTATCACGAAACCCTCGATAGACGTGTCACACAGCCTGGCAGAGATAGTCACTGAACTGGCGGATAAAATAAAGGAGTCTGCGAACGTAAAGGTCAAAAAGAAGGAACACCTTAAAGGCGTTGAGCCCCGAAGGACACAGGCAAGCCATGCGTTAATTAACAGCACGCATAAAATCGTTGCGATTGGCGCGTCTACAGGTGGAACCGAGGCGCTCAAGGAGGTGTTGACGCAAATGCCGCCCAACGCCCCTGGAATATTGATTGTGCAGCACATGCCTCAATTATTTACAAAATCATTCGCGGAGCGGCTAAACTCCCTGTGCGCCATTGAAGTCCGGGAGGCAAAAGACGGCGACAGTATCATTCCGGGTCTGGCGTTGCTTGCGCCCGGCAATTACCACATGGAATTGCGCAGGAACGGCGCCAGGTATTACGTGACAACGAACCAGGAGCTGCCCGTGCGCCGCCACAGACCGTCCGTTGAAGTGATGTTCGAGTCGGTCGCAAAGTACGCGGGTTCCAACGCCGTCGGCGTGATCATGACCGGTATGGGCGATGACGGTGCTGGCGGTCTTTTGAAGATGAAGGAGTCAGGGGCAAAGACCGTGGCGCAAAACGAGGAGAGCTGTGTGGTGTTCGGTATGCCAAAGGAGGCAATAAAGCTCGGCGCCGCCGAGACGGTAGTGCCGCTCGACAAAATAACGCCTACGATTTTATCGTTATTAAATTAGGTTGGGTTTTAAAAGACAAAAACCCAACGACTTGTTATTACACACCCCTGATTCTCATCTTGATAGAGGGGACTTCACTATTCTCCCCTCTAAAAAGAGGGGCCGGGGGTGTGTAAAGGAACAGTCAACAACTTTGAAATTCCTGAACATTAAATTGGGCATTCGGTCACTTTTTCGTTGATGTAGAGCGAAGCGCCGCTTCGCTCGAACGAAGCAATCGCTTCGTGCTACAACATAACTCTTTGCGGGTTCAGGTTTGCAACTTGAACCTGGAGGTTTATGTATTTCCGGGCGTTGTGACTGTTCAACGGGGTATCGTGTGTTCAAACTACACGGTTCAGGTTGCAAACCTGAACCCGCCCGATTGGTAGGAGCCGTCTCCAGACGGTGATTGGCAAGGTACAACGGCGCAGAGGAAAAAATGTAAGGGGAGCGAGGGAGGGTGTAATCTTAACATTTGTCAGGAGGGAACCATGACAAACAGGTGGAACGAGGCGTTGATGACAGGCGTAGAAATGATGGACGATCAGCACAAAGGCATATTTACGCGGGTTCACAATCTGCTGAACGCCATGTCACAGGGCGGGGGCAAAGAGGAGATTATCGAGATTATTAATTATGTGATACAGCATTTCAGGGCGGAAGAAAAATTGATGAGCAGACATAACTACGTCAGTTACTCGAAACAGAGAACGGAGCACCTGTTATTCATAAAAGATTTTTCCCGTATAAAAAGGGAATACGAGACGTGGGGCGTTAGTTCTCATTTACTTGCGGATACGCAGCAAAGCTTATGCAATTGGCTCATAAATCATATCGGAAATGAGGACAAAAAACTGGGCGTGTTTCTCCAGAAATGCGGGTGAGCCGCTAAATCTTTTTTGCTATCGTGTACAAAAGATGTTTGAGTAGTCTGGGATCGCTTGCGAAATGGACGTGTGTGTAGGATCCCAGCACGCGGTCGGTAAAGACGCCGTCCATTCTCGATTTTTTATCGTCGCATTTGGAAATCGCATAAGCATGCGGCGTTCCTTCAGGCAGGTGCAGCGACGACCAGTGGAATTCGTGGCCATTGAACGTGGCCCCCTTTCTGCATAAAATATTATCGTGCAGCGCCTGGACGGTGATGTATCCTAATCCCTGCCTTTTATTTTCCATCTGTGTCATGCCCTTGAGTATGCCGCACATCTCGTGTGTCTTATTTTTGAAATCCACCATCTGTTCCAGCAAGTACATCATCCCCCCGCATTCTCCGTAAATAACCAATCCGTTTCTATGCGCCTTCCGTATGGATTCCTTCATGGTGGTATTTGCCGCGAGCATGGCGGCGTAGAGTTCCGGAAAACCGCCCCCAAGGTACAATCCGTCAATGTCTGCCGGCAGATACTTGTCGTATAATGGACTAAAATAGGTAAGCTCTATGCCGTGCGCCTCCAGCAGGTCGAGGTTGTCCTGGTAATAAAAATTAAACGCCTCGTCCACGGCGACGGCTATCCTGAAGTAAAACCGTTCATTTATCCCGCTAAAGATCGTTTTTTTGTAAGAAGGAAGGCTGTCAGTGGACGACGCGATGGCAATCACCTTGTCAATGTCTATGGTGCTTGACAGCATCACGCCGATCTTTTGATAGGTAGATTTTGAAAATTCCTGTTCTACCGAAGGCACCAGTCCCAGATGTCGCTCCGGGAGCGCTATGTCTTCGTTGTACGGCAGATAGCCTAAGACAGGGACGCCGCAGTTCCGTTCGATAGATTCCTTTATAGAATTATAGTGCCGTTCGCTCTTGACCCGATTTACTATGACACCCCGGATTTTTACCTCTCTGTCAAAGACCTTGTATCCCAGTACAACTGCGCCTGCGCTGCGCGACATGCCCTTTGCGTCCATGATCAGGATTATCGGCGCATTCAGTATCTTGGCGAGGTGCGCCGTGCTTCCCGATTCGCTCCCGTTCAGGCAGCCGTCGTAGAGCCCCATTACCCCCTCAATGATTGAAACGTTTGAGTCTGTCAGGGCGTGGTCAAACAACTCAAGACACACGTCCCTGTCCATGAGCCAGGTGTCAAGATTACGGGAATGTCGTCCGGTCACCGCGAGGTGATGCGAGGGGTCAATGTAATCAGGCCCAACCTTGTATCCTTGGACGTTGTAACCCTTTTCTTTCAGGAGGGACATCAGGCCGAGCGTAATGGTGGTCTTGCCCACGCCGCTATGGGTGCCTGCGATCAATACCCTTGGACATTTTGACACGGTAAGGCTCATAATTTAATGTTCAGGAATTTCAATGTTTTTGGTAGGAGCCAACTCCTGTTGGCGATCGGGTGCATGTGTGTTGTCTGCACCCTCAATCGCCGTCGGGAGACGGCTCCTACCAATCGGCGGGTTCAGGTTTGCAACCTGAACCTTGTAGTTTGAACAAATGATACCCGGTTGAACAGTCACAACGCCCAGAAATACATAAACCTCCAGGTTCAAGTTACAAACTTGAACCCGCAAAGGCAACAGTAGGGCGACCCTTTAGGATTGCCATCCCTAGCGCGTGTTCGGACAGTTGCAAGGCTAAAGCCTTGCCCTACGTATTAAACAGATAAAAGTTGCCGAAGGCCTAATTTTTGTGTAGCGGCAATTCATGAATTGCCAGTACCGGTAAGATAATGTTGTTATTACAGGGGTTTTAAAAAACTAAACTGTCACAAGTTTTCAAATTATATATTCTCATCTGGATTAAATCAAGAAGTTCATAGATAAAAGCGCGTGTGTGGTCGGTATGTGGCGCACGATAAACCACTCGCGCTACTCTTTTGGGTCGTTCTGGTTGGAAGGAGTGTCCGGGTGGTTTCTCAAGGTTATTTCACCCTTCTTTTTCCCGCAGACTGTTCTTTTTCCATCGCCCGATCGAGGCGTTCCTGCCATTTGCTGCCGTAGTGCTTATCCAACCAGCTTTCAATATGGCCTTGCCAGAGATTATATGCCTGTTTTAAACCTTCGATCTTTGGATGGACGTTTGACGTGTACAAGACAGATGGTGTTTTGGGCACCTCAAATAAAAAATATTCGGCAGGTTTTTCATTCCAGATAGCGCTGATTTTCGCAACGTCTTTGCATTGACTTAATATTTCCCTGGTCTCTTCGGCGGTATGTCCGGGGAATATCTTTCCGAGTAATTTCAGGTCGTCTTTAACGGCGTAATAAAGAGTGAAGACGTGCGAGAATTTGAGCTGCATGTAATTTTCGTCAGCAAGGTACTCATTGTAGGCGCACGGGGCGGGGACATCATACATAAAGCTGTCCACCTTGTCAGGAAATGCCTTGCAGGTATACGGCCGACGTTGTTTTTCGAACACGCCGCACCTTAAAATTACGCCGAGACCGGAACCATGTTCCGTCTTAATTTCTTTTAAATGAAATTCCAGACACCGGCAGGGATTATAAACAATATCTTTTGTATGAGTACCGGTATAAAGCAATTTGACGCCATACGAGGCATTCCGTCGTTTGATGAATTTTCTCCATACGCCCAGATGGGTCTGCTTTCGCGGGATACTCATAAAACAACATATTCCGTCTGCGCAGACATCGTTGGCAAGTCCTATGGTTTTACCACAGTCAATCTGATGCATATCTGTTTTCATAGAGATATTGCCTTAAATATTGAAAAGGTCTTTATTACCGTAGGGGCAGCTTTGAAACCTCCCCCCTAACCCGAACGAGTCTGAAGAGGTATGTAGGGCGAGGCTTTAGCCTTGCGTGTATTGCACGAAGGCAAACCCAAAGGTTTACCCTACATGTTGCTGTAAAAATATTTTTTAGAAGATACTATCAAGCTCGCTAGTGTTCATGCACATAACCGTGCCGGTGTTCGTGCTCGTGGACGACTTCGTCATGGCGATGACGGTGTTGATGGATCAGATTGTTTTTCAGCAACAGGTCGTGGTTGCTCAAGATTTCTTTATAATTGCCGATAGCCACAGGCTTCTTTTCCTCACTAAAAACAAGCACACGATCCGCAATCTCCTGGGTAAGAAACAGGTCGTGCGTCACGATCAGGAGCGTCTTTCCCTGAGATTTTAAGGTATACAGGATATTGATAAATTTTGACACGCTTCTGGGGTCTAGTCCGCTGGTAGGTTCGTCCAGCAGTAATATGCTTGGGTTCATGGACAATACGGTGGCTATCGCAGCCCTCTTCCTCTCGCCAAAACTCAGGTGATGCGGCGTCCGTGATTCGTAGCCCTGTAGGTCTACCAGCGCCAGCGCCTTTTGGGCTGCGTCTATGACCTGATCGGGACTTTGCCCCTGGTTTAAAGGTCCGAAGGAGACGTCGTCCATAACGGTGGGACAGAATAATTGGTCATCCGGATTCTGAAACACCATCCCCATGCCGCGCCGGATCTCTTTTAGATTTGCTTTGTAAAGCGGCATGCCCATGATTTCTACAGAACCAACGCCATCCAGGACGCCCATCAGGTTCATAAAAAGCGTTGACTTGCCGGTTCCGTTTGCGCCGAGGATAACCATGGTCTCCCCTTCCTGCACTTCAAAACTGACGTCATTCAAACCGACTGTTCCGTCGGGGTAATGATACTGTAAATGAGATACCTTTATAATCCCTGCCATAGATGTGCGCCGCTTGCTTTGGCGCGCTCGATTTTATTGACAATACCGGAGATAATACAGACCAACGACACGATTATACCAGCCATAAATAAAATATCCAGCGCGGAAATTCTGAAGCGTTTAACGCTGAGCGCCTCTCCGCTAAATCCACGCAAAATCATTGCGCTGTAAATTCTCTCTGCGCGTTCGTACGTCCTGATGAACAACGTTCCGACCATGTATCCCGTTGTCCGGAACAGTTCTCCGCGCCTTGAACCAAAGTAGCGGAGCGATCGCGCCCGCATAAGCCTCCTCGCCTCTTCAATCAGCACAAAAATATAGCGGTACATGAACGACATGAGCATGACCAGCAGTCGCGGCGCGCGGAGCATGTCAAGTCCCTTTAGAAAATCGGGAAATGGCGTCGTAGCAGTGGCAATTGCCAGCAGGAAAACCGACAGCGTGGATTTGACGATAATATTGAGAAATGTCAGGATGCCTTCGTAGGTGACGTCGAATTTCCAGTGGCTGATTTTTAATGAACAAAACACGGTTCCTTCTTTGAGAAACGGGACAAACATCGCAATAAAGAGGACAAACGGAATCGCAATGCACATCTTCCGGAGTATCTGTCTGGGGGTGATCCTGGAGCAGAATCCAATCGCCAGGATTAGCAGGAAATACAAACCGAAGTCCCTGATCCTGGTAATCGGCGTCAACACCATACAGAAGATGACTGAAAGGAATGAAATGATCTTAGTCCTGGGATCAAGTCTTTCCAGTAAACTGGTGGATTTCATAAGCGTTTTGGCTCAACCGTGGACGATTGAGCCGGTAAATAATCACTAAAATGATTGAACCAGCGAAACATTTCCAGCAATAATACACCCACCCCTCGATCCCATACGTGTTAAGTTAAGGACTCTAGAAATATCATTAACTGCTTATTATATAGCCATGAGGGAGCAAATCTGTAGCGCAGGCTTCCAGCCTGCCAGCTTTATTTTGCTTCATGCAGGCTGGAAGCCTGCGCTACTTTTTATGCAAACATTGCCTAACTTAACACCTATGCCCTTAATCCCCTCCCAAGAAGGGACTTTGGCGGGTTCAAGTTTGCAACTTGAATTGTATAGGAATTTTCATTCTATTTAAGCGGGTTTGCGGTAGGGTGGATTAAGCGATAGCGAATCCACCTTTCCCGGAAACATTATTGGTGGATTCGGCGTAAAAACCAACGCCTTAATCCACCCTACACATAACTTAAACCTACCCTTCGCGGGTTCAAGTTTGCAACTTGAACCTGGAGGTTTATGTATTTCCGGGCGTTGTGGCTATTCAATCCGGTATCGTTCAATCAAACCACAAGATTCAGGTTACAAACCTGAACCCGCCGGGTTTGCACGGACACGGGAAAGTTTCCGTGCCTGGCGACATATATTTCACCCCTTACCCTGATTTAGCATTGATACAAGGCGGTAATTTAAACCTACATTTTATGTTTTCAATTCAGGAAAGGCAATAATTCAGGCATATCGCAATTCCTATTCCGCAGACTATGAACAACAGAGAAGCAATGTATGTTATCGTCATGGCTGCATCAATTGACTCCGGGGTTAGTTGACAGTGGGAGTCCCCAATAAAGGGTTTTGCCACTACCTCACCCTGGTAGGTACTTGCCCCCCCTAACTGCACCCCCAGCGCCCCCGCCATAGCCGCCTCCGGGATGCCGCTGTTGGGACTCTCGTGCTTGCGGCCATCACGCAAGGCAATCTTTAGAGATCGCCTGAAGCTGTAACCACAGAAAAAAGCGGCTGCCGGAATCAGGAAAGCCGAAATTCTGGCCGGAATATAATTCGCCAGGTCATCCAGTCGCGCCGGTGCCCAGCCGAAGCGGAGGTATTTTTCGTTTTTATATCCCACCATGGAATCCAGCGTATTGACGGCCTTGTAGGCCATCGCCGCGCCGGGTCCTCCAAGAAAGGCATAAAATATGGGGGACAAAACCCCGTCCACGCTTCCCTCTGAAATAGTCTCCACGCATGCACGCGCTATCTGCTCCTGGTCAAGGTTTGCAGTATCGCGGCCTACAATCATTGACAATGCCCTTCTCGCCTTTGTTAAATCATTTTCCCTCAGCGCCGTCGTTACCTTTTTGGATTCGTCCGCAAGGCTTTTTAGAGAAATAGCAAAATAAATAATAACTGCCCCTGCGATAATTTCACACAGATTACTCCACCGCCTTGACAGCGACACTATTGTATATGCAGCAAAAAAAGTAGTTGAGGTAATAATCACGGTGAGAAGGATACCGCTAATGCGTTCAGGTATGGGTAATTTTCTGAGCAAACGCTCAGTACATGCAATTGATCTCCCGATGCACCGAACGGGGTGATATGACCACTGCGGGTCGCCGATGGCCATATCCAGGACAAATGCTAAGGCTAATTCGGTGAGACCCGTATTGACGCTGCAAATCATATACGTACAGGAATTTCAAAGTTGTGGCTGTAGAGCGAAGAGTCTCTTCGCCCTGCATTAAATTAAACGTAACAGTTTAGCTTTTTGAAACACCGTACACGCCACCCCTAAATCCCCTCTTTTTAGAGGGGACTTCCAACCTCCCCTCTATCAAGAGGGGCCGTGGGTGTGTTTCAATACGGGCTTCCAGGCGGAGTTGCAGAAGAAGCATTGATACGAATTCCCTAAAAACTAAACTGATACGATTAAACGAGTATAAGAACTATGAAAAAATAAAGGGTAGGAAACCTGCCCAGACGTTTATGATAACGATCTGAGGGTTTCCTACCCTGGAAATTCAACTGAATTTACGCGCTACTCTTTTACTTCGTAATCGGCGTCAATGATGTCTTCCTCTCCACCCTCCCCTTTTTTCTTTTTCTGCTTGCACTCGCCTCCCGGCGGCGGCGGTGGGGGCTGCTGCTCACCCTTTTGCGCTGATTCTTGATACATCTTCGAACTGATTTCATGCATGACGTTTGTCAATGTGTCCATCTTCTGCTGTATGCCTTTTTCATCATCCGCTTTTATTGACTCCCGCAAATCCTTGATTGCCGTCTCGACCTTCTGTTTTTGCGCTGCGTCAATCTTTCCTGCCATGTCCTTTACGGTCTTTTCGGCGCTGTAGGCCAGGTTGTCCGCCTTATTTTTTGTCTCGGCCTTTTCTTTTATCTGTTTGTCCTGATCCGCGTATTCTTTCGCCTGATTAACCATGCGGTCAATCTCTTCCTTATTCAGCTTTGTTGACGCAGTGATGGTAATCTTCTGCTCGTTGCCGGTTCCCAGGTCCTTTGCGTGAACGTTGATAATACCATTCGCATCAATATCAAAAGACACTTCTACCTGAGGAACGCCCCGTGGCGCAGGCGGAATACCCGTCAGATGAAATCTTCCCAGCGTTACACTGTCCCTGGCCATTGCGCGTTCGCCCTGAAGGACGTGTACTTCCACGCTGGTCTGGTTGTCCTCTGCGGTGGTAAATACCTGACTCTTCTTTGTCGGAATGGTTGTATTTCTCTCGATTAAATGGGTAAGCACACCGCCAAGCGTTTCAATGCCAAGCGACAGCGGCGTTACATCGAGCAGGACGAGGTCTTTGACCTCTCCGGACAACACGCCCGCCTGAATGGCGGCGCCCATAGCGACGCACTCCATCGGGTCAATCCCACGCTCTATCTTTTTCCCCGCGTAATCTTCCACAAACTTCTGGACGCACGGCATTCTGGTAGGGCCGCCCACAAGAATAACCTTGTGGATGTCCTTGGGTGTCAGTTTTGCGTCTTTTAACGCCTGTTCTACGGAGTGTCCGCAGCGATTAACAATCGGAGATATCAATTGCTCAAGCTTCGCCCTTGTTATGGTATGGGTAAAGTGCTTTGGACCGGATGCGTCTGCCGTAAGAAACGGGAGATTAATATCGGTTGTTAATGTGGTGGAAAGCTCTATCTTCGCCTTTTCCCCGGCTTCCCTCAGCCTTTGCATCGCCATCTTGTCGTTTTTGAGATCAATGCCATATTCCTTTTTGAACTCGGCTACCAGATAGTCAACAATGGTGTTGTCCATGTCCGTGCCGCCCAACTGGGTATCGCCGCTCGTAGACACCACCTCAAAAACCCCCTGGCCGAAATCCATGATTGTGCAGTCAAGCGTACCGCCGCCGAGATCAAACACCAGGATTTTTTGTGATTCTTCCACCTTGTCGAGTCCGTAGGCCAATGACGCCGCCGTGGGTTCGTTGATAATTCTGACGACGTCCAGTCCGGCAATGGTGCCTGCGTCTTTGGTTGCCTGCCGTTGGTTATCGTTAAAATAAGCAGGAACGGTGATGACCGCTTTTTCAACCCGTTCACCGAGGAACGCCTCTGCGTCCTGTTTTATTTTCTGCAGGATAAACGCCGAAATTTGCTGCGGCGTAAATGTCTTGCCCCGAATGGAGATGGTGTAATCGGTGCCCATCTTTCTCTTAATCGCATAGATGGTTCCATCTGGATTGCTGACCGCCTGCCTTCTTGCAGGTTCGCCGACAAGTTTTTCTCCGTCTTTTGTAAACGCAACATAGGATGGGAATGCCTTCCCGCCAATGGTCGAGCCTTCCGCACTGGGAATAATGGTGGGTTTTCCGCCAACCAGCACGGCTGCGGCGGAGTTACTTGTACCCAGGTCTATTCCGATAATCTTTGCCATATCTACCCTCCTTTAACCTCTTTTTGCTTTTCTGGATTCTGAATATTTTCCCGTTCCTGTATAAATTTTTGCGATACGACTACCTTTGCATGTCGTAACACAAAGGTATTGAGTAAATAACCCTTTTGAATTTCTTCCAGCACCGTATCTTCAGCCACGTCGTTATTGACTTTTCTCATTAAGACCTCGTGCTTACAAACATCCAGCGGCATGCCCACTGATGGTATAGGCTCAAGGCCTTCTGATTTTAATACCCGTGAAAATTCCCTGTATATGAGTTTTACTCCGTTTGTGAACTCATTTCCTGCGGCGTTGTTTACTGTTGAGACGGCCTTTTCCAGGCTCTCGTAGACGTCCAGTAATTTTTTGATTAACGATTCCGCCGCCGTTCGCTGTGTGATTTGGCGTTCTTTTGCAGCCCACTTCTGGTAATTATCAAAATCCGCCGCAAGCCGCTTCAGTGAATCCTGAAGCTCATTAACCTTTTTTTTGCCGGCTTCCAGTTCCTGTTTGAGAGACTGGATTACCGTCTGCTGCTCGGTAAAAAGCACCTCCGATGCCTGTACGATCTCTACCCTGTCGGATGTGCCGGCGTCTTTTTCCGTTCCGTTTGGCATTGTTGTTTTATCCTTACGTCAGAGAACTAGATTGATACCATTTTTTTAGAAGGGTTAACTATAACACAACAATCCTTAAAAGGCAAGCACTTCGCACTTCACATGCCGCCCTCTTTCAATATTTTCGTGAGTGTTTTAACATGCTGGGCAGGTATATTTGTTCCCTGTAATCCTTTTACGGTTGCTTCAATATCGTAGCGAACCCGTTTGATTTCAATGCGGCCATCTTCCCAAACGGCATACGACGCCATCGGGATGCCATCGCGCGGTTGTCCCACGCTGCCCGGATTTACTACGGTTGTGCCACAAATGTTGCGTACTACAGGAAGGTGGGTATGGCCAAGAAACACGAAATCGGCATTAACGCCAGCCAGTTCTTCCTTCATAACTTCGTCCGATACGTCAGGCCGAAGGTATTTATACATATCTCCGCCGGGCGAGCCGTGAGAAAACAAGAAACTTGCCCCCCCTATTTCCACCGTCAAAGTCACTGGCAAGCCTGCGAGAAACTGTTTTTCCTCTGTATCCAGGATACCCTTCGTATAACTCTTGCCGGCG
>Ga0209514_10003690_pt1 | contig 21508 bp, 17 predicted proteins | sample Subgrocontami58m_FD_187452 | JGI IMG/M metagenome (GOLD analysis project Ga0209514, IMG submission 187452) | Subsurface groundwater microbial communities from S. Glens Falls, New York, USA - GMW37 contaminated, 5.8 m (SPAdes) (version 3) | ecosystem: Environmental > Aquatic > Deep subsurface >...
AGCGACTTCCGTGGTTACCTGCCTTGACGGCTATGCCATGGCCCGGCAAGGCAGGGCGGGGCCCGCCCTGGGCATTGCGGCGCTCGGTTCATTCTTTGCCGGTTGCGTAGCGACGCTGCTGATTGCCTTTTTCGCACCGCCACTCGCCGAAGTAGCTTTTAAATTCGGCCCGGCCGAGTATTTTTCCCTCATCGTGCTCGGTTTGATTGCCGCCATCGTCATGGCCCGCGGATCGCTGCTCAAAGCGATGGCCATGGTCTTGCTCGGGCTGTTGCTGGGTATTGTGGGCACGGATGTTACTTCCGGCATCAAACGTTTCACCTTTTCCCTGGCGGATCTTTCCGACGGGATCGGGTTTGTCACGGTAGCCATGGGCATGTTTGGCTTTGCCGAGATCATCAACAACCTTGAATTAAAAGAAAAGCGGGCAGTTTTTACCTCTCATGTGCACGGCTTGATGCCCACCAGAGCTGATTTCCTGGCCTCCTGGAAGCCGGTCCTGAGAGGCACCGCCCTGGGGTCATTCCTGGGTATCTTGCCGGGAGGCGGGGCGATTTTGAGTTCCTTTGCCTCTTATACCATGGAGAAGCGCCTGGCCAAGGACCCCTCCCGGTTCGGGCAAGGGGCGATAGAAGGGGTGGCAGGTCCGGAGTCGGCAAATAACGCCGGGGCTCAGACGTCGTTCATCCCCATGCTCACACTGGGCATCCCGCCGAATTCCGTTATGGCATTAATGGTCGGGGCGATGATAATTCAAGGCATTATTCCTGGCCCGCAAGTCATGACCGAACGTCCCGAACTGTTCTGGGGGCTGATTGCCAGCATGTGGTTGGGAAACTTGATGCTGGTGGTGCTTAACCTGCCGCTCATCGGCCTTTGGGTCCGGTTATTAACCGTACCCTATCGATTGCTATATCCGGCGATCCTCATGTTTTGTTGTATCGGCGTGTATAGTATGAACAACTCTTCATTCGACGTCATTCTTACCGCCTGCTTTGGCCTGCTCGGCTATGTGCTTAGCAAACTGGATTGCGAACCGGCGCCTCTCCTGCTGGGTTTTATTCTTGGTCCGATGCTGGAAGAGCACCTGCGCCGCGCGATGCTGTATTCCCGTGGCGACCCCAGTGTGTTCTTCACACGACCTCTCAGTTTGGCCCTGCTGCTGGCCGCTGTAGGGATGTTGTTTCTTGCCGTTATCCCCACGGTCAGCCGGACGCGGAATGAAGCCTTTCGTGAGTAAGGGGGTATTTTCTGCGCTTATCCAGCAGAAATGATTTCGTTAACTCACTTATCCCGATTGGCGGGGCCTGTCCCGATTGGGGCAAGGAATAGATGCACGAAGAATTATTTATGGTATAAAGGGTGGAATGAATACTTAGTAAGTTAGAAATTGCTTTCCCGCGGGAAGCAGTTTCGTTAGCGCACTTGTCCGTTTATCGGGCTTAGGAGGATGTTTATGAAAAAAAGAGAATTATTTCTTAGCGTTTTGGCCTTTTTCGTCTTGATCTCGACCGGCATTGCGGGGACAGCTTTTGCCCAGAGCTTTCCGGCAAAAACGATCCGTATCATCTTGCCTTTTCCTCCCGGCGGACCGACCGACTTTTATGCGCGCCTTGTCGCCCAAAAGCTTACGGATTACCTGGGACAGCAAGTCCTGGTAGATAACCGGGCCGGCGCCAGCGGGATTATTGGGACGGAGATGGTGGCGAAAGCTGCGCCGGACGGATATACCCTCCTGTTTATGTCTACCCATCATGCCATAAATCCCAGCTTATATAAGAAGCTCCCCTATGATGCCGTGAAGGATTTTACGCCTCTGACCCTGGTGGCGGCGAATCCCAATGTCCTGGTGGCCCATCCATCATTGCCGGTAAACAGTATTAAAGAGCTGATCGCCCTGGCCAAGGCCAAACCCGGACAATTAAATTATGCCTCCAATTCCATCGGCGGCGGGAATCATCTCTCGGCGGAATTGTTCAAAGCCATGGCGGGGATTGACATTGAGCACATACCCTATAAGGGACAGGCGCCGGCTATGAACGATCTTCTGGCGGGCCATGCTAAATTGATGTTCACCAGCGTTGGTCTTACGGTGCCCAATGTCAAGGCGGGGAAGCTGAAAGCTTTGGGGGTAACCTCCCCCAAGCGCGTGGCCAACCTGCCCGATGTACCCGCCATCGGTGAGACCGTGCCCGGTTATGAAGCGAATTCCTGGTTCGGTATGTGGGGTCCGGCCAGGATGCCGAAGGAGATCGTTAGCCGGCTCAATCGTGAACTCGTAAAAGCATTGCAGTCGCCGGATGTAAAAAAACGATTTAAAGAGATGGATGCCGAGGCGGGTGGCGACAGTCCGGAAGAGTTTGCCGCCTTCCAGAAAGCGGAAATGGCCAAATGGGCAAAGGTCATAAAGGACATCGGACTTCAGCTGGATTAATCTTTTGGGGAGGACGATCAGCAAATGCGAAAAGTAATTATCACCGTCGCTTTGTCCGGCGGCTTGCATAACAAGAAGAGCAATCCCTATCTGCCGGAACAGCCGGAAGAGATCGTGAGAGAAGCGATAGCCTGTTGGCGCGCCGGTGCGGCCATTGTGCATATCCATGCCCGCGATGCGCAGGGCGGGATAACTGCGGACCCCAATGCCTATCGGGAAATCAACGATCTTATCCGGAGCCAATGCGATATCATCATCAATAATACAACGGGGGTCGGCCCCGGTTTCGCCGCGGCCGACCGCGCCAAGATATTGGATGCGCGGCCGGATATGGCGTCATTTAACATGGGCACGATGGTAAGAACCAAATTTGATCCTGGATCCATATTCCTGAATACGCGCGAGGAAATCGAAGCAATTGCCCGGGCCATGCTGGACAAGGGGATTAAACCGGAGTTAGAGGTTTTTGGTCAGTCGATGTTTCCGGAGGTACGGAATTTGATGGAAAAAGGGCTGCTCAAGAAGCCTTACTATATTAACCTGGTGGTGGGCAGCAGCAACCAGGGGGCCATCCCGGGTACCGTGGAAGACCTGCTTTCGCTCTACGATTATTTCCGCCGTTACGTAGGAGCAGAGGGCCTTTTCAGCACGACGGTCATCGGGCGCCCCCAACTGCACTTAACCACCCTGGGCTGCCTCCTGGGAGGGCACATCCGGGTCGGGATGGAGGATAATATTTATCTGGAAAAGGGTGTTTTGGCCAAAAGCAATGTGGAATTCGTGTCCCGGACCGCAAGCCTGATCAAGATGCTGCAACTGGAAGTGGCAACGCCGCAAGAGGCGCGCGACCTCATCGGCATAAGTTCTGCCGGGATGCCGGGATAAGGCCCTTCCGGCCGGCAGGAGAAGGTGTAATCATGAGAACAGTTAATCAATTGGCAGTCGTCGACCCGGCTAAGTGTAACGCCTGTAGAACATGCGTTCAGGTTTGCCCGGTTACGGCAATTGAAATGAAAAAAGTGGCCGGGAAACAAAAAGCCTGCATCGACGGCGCGATATGCCAGGCCTGTACAATTTGTATTACCCGCTGCCCGGAAAGGGCCATCGCCTTGGAGCTGCGGGTATCGCCGCTCACAATTGGGGCCGAATTAAAACGGACTTCGGTGGCAGAGGCGGCGGCAATCTGCCTTCAGGCCCATATGTACCCCGACCAGATCGTCTGTTATTGCCACCGCATACAGGCTAAAGAGATAGCGGCAGCTATTTTGGGGGGGGCGAAGACACCGGAACAGGTAGCCAGGATGACCGGGGCGCGGACGGGTTGCGGAGTACTATGCATCACCGGTGTGATTCGTTTATTACGGTCGGCCGGACTGGAACTGAAACGGGCGCCGGGCTGTCAATGGTATGGCACTACGCTGTCGATCTGGGACTTGTCCGAAGAAGTAATGCGCAAATATGACCGGGACTTTTATCTCCTCCGGGATCGGCAGCAGATCGATGAAATCTTTCCGGGAGGCGGGCATAAATGAAGACGAATCCCCTGTTTCCGCCAGCGCCGCCGCGCATCTCACCCTACGCGATCGATCCCAACCTTTTAGCGGAACGGGCGGGACAATTGCCCGGAATGACCGGCGTTGCCCTTGATGATCTTTTCCCCGGCGCCCCCAGCCCGATTTCCCTGGCATCGCCGGAGACTATTCGTAAACAGATCAGGGAACAGACCAAAAAAGCGCTGGCGAATGTCGACTTAAGTAAAATTCAGCCGCCGGATTCGGTCAATATTTTGGCCTCCCACCACGGCTTCAATCTTTATGGTGGGGAAGCCTATGCCGAGATGCTCAGAGCGATCAGGGACGAAGTTGAACGGCGTTGTCACACCGACAATATTAATCTTTGCGTTGGGGCCGGCTTACGTTTTCGGGAGCCTGATGAATTAATACAAAAATTTTCCTTAGATGAATATTTCCGGGGGAAGGTTTGCGGAATGGCGCCGGTGGACCAGGGCGTGCCCATCAAGACGGACATCGGCACTTTTCACGGCGTGCGGCGCGCCTATTCCGCGCGCTGGATAATTCATGCCCACAACAGCGACGTGCGGGAGTTACATTATCACCGGCAAATAGGCAGACTTTTCAAACCCTTTGCCATGTCTTACGCTACGATAGAAACCCGCTCCCTTTACCACCAAAGCATGGGACCGCGGTCGGCAAATCTTATCCCGCGGCTGATCTACGAGTCGCCCTTGGTTCAGGAAAAGTTTGCCTGCTCCGTAATCCTGCAGATGGCTCCCACCGGAATCATCGGCGTTGATGCTCATAACGACCTGGTCGAACAGGACAAACTCTTTGCGAGGCGGAACATTTCCTGGTATGGGAAGATCATTACCTTGCTGAGTTGTCTGGAAGACGTGATCCTAATTGTCGACTATCCTAATTCCATCCCCTATACGACAGCCTGCGGGATACTATTCTGTAACTTTCTCAATGGCAACGTCGACGAATTTGACCTGGACATCCCCTTTACCCCCTTCACCCGCTATACGGACATGTTGTATCCGGGGCCTGATCCTCTGTATCAAGGGGATCTGGTGCCGCCCCCGAACCCGGCCATCAGGGCGCTCGTTATAAATTATTGTTTCAAAGGCTATCCCGGTACCTTCTTCGCCCAGCAATTACCCACCTTCGTTGTAGGACCGCAGGCCGACCTGTTAAGGGGCTGCGTGCAGAATACTACCTTCATGGATTATGCGATCGAGGTCGAAGGTCTGCGAAAAGCCGTTGATTTTGCCCGCCGGATTACGAAAACTGACAACATCTTGGCCTTCGACGGCGCGGTGGGGGGGCTTAACGTCAGCGAGGCGCTGGCCGAAAGGATGCTGAAGCTGGCCCCTGAGTTGGCGTTGAAGATAGAAGGGGAATTGATGCCCAAATGGCTTAAGCAACGCGGTCTCCTGTGAAAGGTAGATAGAAATATGATCATAAAAGGACCGGTAAATTTTATCAGGTCAAACCAAACATCCTTATTCGAACATGTAAAACCTCTCTATGAGTGGTCGGAAAAAGAGAGCTATTTGACCCTTGAGGAAATCAAAGTCCGGGATACGGCGGGGGCGATAGTCTGTTATCATAATCCACCGGTGCATCAAGTGGGCAACGCCGCCCTGGATGCCTATCTGGTTGTCCTATCCCTGATGCAGGCCAGGCAAAAGGAATTGCAGTTTTTGATCATGTATTCGGCTAACGATCCGATTCACGCCGGCGGCGACCTTAAAGAAAGCCTGGTGCAATTGGACCGGACGCTGGAACTAAGAAAGAATCTGCTTGTTAAGGGGTCATCGGCCGCCGACATCGATCTTCTTTATAATTGGGGCGACGAGCGGCTGCAGAAGGCCTTTCAGCTCTACCGCGCCCTCCGGCAACTGGGAAAAGATACCAGAATAATCGGCATTTGTGGAGGCGGCGCCCGATACGGCGGGTCGGCGGAATTGGTTCTCATGGCAGACGTAATTGTCGGGGACTCACGGTCGGCGATCTGCTTCAGCGAGGTGCTCCTCGGACTAATCCCCGGTTGGGGCGGTATCGGCAGAACCATCTCCAGGTCCGGACTTCTCAATGCCCGGTATCTGGCCTACACGGCAGCCGAATGCCCGGCAGCGGACCTGAAGAAGATGGGGATATTCAATACGGTTGTGGACGTGCCCTTGGCCCTTCCCCGCTTGCAAAAAACCGCTGATCCTCAAGCGGACAAAATTAGATATCAGGAAGCATTACAGAAAAATAACGATGAGACGGGTCCGCTATTATTAGCTGCGGCCCTGGAATTGGCCGTCTGCCCGCAAAGCGCTATTCTCCGGCTGGACCCGCAAAAGAGGGCAGCTCTGTTGACCGAAGAAAAATTAACGGCAGTCATTAAGATGAGGAGTAATTTTGCTAATTATCGAAGACTGGTGAATAAACCTTTGGTAGAAGTGAAAGAGGAACTAACCAGGATGGGGCGGCCTTTGGCGCCCCAGTCCGTTGCCGCGCTCGATACTTTATTTGCCAAATATGACGCCGCGACCTTTGACGAGGAACGATTCATTGAGCAGGAAATGCAATTAGATGCCCGGCTCTATCGTGACCGCCGGTTCAGGGCGGGCATAACCGCCACCCTGGAACAGAGAGTGCCGGATTTTGATGGTAATGATGAGCCAAGCTAAGGACACCCTCCCCGACGTCCCGGGATTACTGCTTAAAGACATCGCCGAGCACCAGGTTAAGGCCAAAATCGTCAGTACCGTCGCCGGTGTGCTCGCCGGCATGGAAGAGCTGGCAAATCAAGCCATTGGCCTGGGGCTGGCAGTGCGGGTCATCTACCCGACAGGCGCGCACATTGCCCCTGGATCGGCGGTGGCGTTTTTCGAGGGCAATCCTCGGCAAATCGTCCGGGGCGAGGATTGCCTGCTCGGCATTATTTCGAAAATGTCGGGAATTGCTACAGCGGCCCGGCAAGCGGTGATGCTGGCCGGAAAAGTGCAGGTGGTTAGCGGCGGTTGGAAGAAGGTCCCCGGGGAAATGAAGGAATACGTCCGCCAGGGCCTGATGGCCGGCGGCGCCGCCCTCCGGATGTTGCCCGATCCTTTCATCTACCTGGACAAGAATTATCTTCGCTTGCTGGGTTCCATCGAAAGGGAAATCAAGGCGGCCCGCATTTTGCCCGAACGCCGGATTGTCGTCCAATTGCTCGGTGAAACAGCGGAGATCGGTGAAGAGGCGGTGTTAGCTGCCCGGCTGGGCGCGTCCGTAATCATGGTGGATACCGGCGCCATTGAAGATTTGCGGGAATGCTCCCGCTCCTTAATTCAGACAGGCTTGCGGGACAAGGTAAAATTGGCCTACGGCGGAGGGGTGCAATTAATGGATTTGCCCCGGCTGCAAAAAGAGGACCTGGACATTGTCGATGTGGGGCGCGCGATTTTAGATGCGCCGCTGCTTGATTTCCGGTACGATGTTATTAGTAAGTGAGAAATCATATTCTCCATTTTTTTTCAGAATATGATTTCGTTAACGCCTTGATCCCGTTTAGCGGGGACAGGCTGGAAGACCAGAGATAATGAAGCTTGACTTACTGGAAAAAACGGAGCTTTTTGTGACGAACATCGAGCTGGCGAGTGTCAACCTGGGAGCAGCGGCAGCGGCCGTGGCCCAGGTGCTCGGTCTCGAAGCGAACGAAGTGGCCGTGGTAGATGTCCGTGAAGGCATCCTCACTCTCGACATTCTGAAACCATACGTGCAATTGGAACAAATCATCGGCAAGGAAAAAGAGATTCTAAGGTCCTTGCAGGCCCTCCCGGGCGTTCGCATTACCGCGGAGACCCTGGTCCATTCGGAAGGTGTGCTCGGAATGGTTTGTCTCGATCCTGTGGAAACTCCGGGCCTGGTAGAGCGCATCCAGGACATGGGCAACCAGGTCAACCTGGCCGTCAGCCGGCGCATTCGCGTTTTCCCGACGGGATCGGAAATTATAACCAATTATATTGAAGACACCAACACGCCGTTTATTGTCGAACAGTTAAACCGGGAAGGCTACAGGGCGGTTGCCGGACCTGTTCTCGAAGATGATTTGCCAATGGTTGTCCGGGCTTTGCAAGGTGCCGTTGAGGAAGGATTTGGGATAGTCATCACCACGGGCGGGGTGGGCGCCGAGGATAAAGATCATCTGGTAGAGGCCGTGCAAAAGTTGGACAAAGAGGCGGCCGCTCCCTATCTGGTTCACTATCATCAGGGTCAGGGCCGGCACAGGAAGGATGGGGTGAGGATTGCCGTCGGCCAGGCGGACTGGACCATGTTTGTGGCACTTCCCGGCCCCCATGACGAAGTCCGGCTGGCCCTGCCGGTTTTAATCAGAGGGCTGCACGAAAAATGGGATAAATACAGGCTGGCCGCCGCTCTGGCGGAAGTACTGCGCCAGAAATGGGCGGGAATTACCCCGGACCGGCAGGGGCGGCACAACCCATAATGTTTTAAACCACGCGTTGGGAAAGGATAGGCTATGGCAGTGAAAGAAAACTGGAATACCTTAGAGAGAGCGAAAGCCCGGGAAGGAGTGACCCGCCGGGTGTTCAGCGGCGACAACAGCATGATGGTGCTTAACGAAATTGCGCCGGAAGCGGCTCCGGCCCTGCATGCTCATGCCCATGAACAACTCACCTACATGATCAAAGGTCAGGCGGAATTCGTCCTGGGCGACGAAGTTCTATATCTCCAAGAGGGTGACGTTCTCCTCGTACCGCCCAATATCCCCCATAGCTTGAAGGTATTGGGAAATGAACCGGTTCTTAACCTGGATGTCTTTAGTCCCATTCGTGAGGATTACCTGAAGAAAGCTAAAGGATAAGAATTGTCTGTGTGGCAGAATTAAGTTGTCACTTCCCCGGGTCTTTGCTATATTCGCCCCCTGACTTAAGTCAACAATCGAGGTAGGAAGCCGTGGCGCAGGGCGAACCAAGAGGCGTGATCAGTATCGTGGTGAACGGCCAGCCGGAGAAGCTGGAGCTTGGGCACCAGGTCCTGCCCTGGCATACGCTGGCGCAAACCCTGCGGGAAACATTAATCCTGACGGGAACGAAAACGGGCTGCAATAACGGCGAGTGCGGCGCCTGCACGGTCATCATGGACGGGAAACCGGTCCTTTCCTGCAGTACCCTGACTATCGAATGCGACGGTAAAGAAATCACGACCATCGAGGGATTGGGGGATCCGGTAAACGGAGTTCTCCATCCGCTGCAACAGGCCTTCATCGATCATGACGGCCTGCAGTGCGGTTTTTGCACCCCCGGGATGATCATGGAAGCCAAGGCCCTGCTGGACGAGACGCCCGACCCCACGGAGCGGCAGGTAAAGGAAGGCCTGGCCGGCAACCTGTGCCGGTGCGGCTCCTATCAAAAGATTGTCGAGTCGGTCTTGGCGGCGGCTGCCCGGATGAAGGGGGATTGAAATCATGCCGGAGCAGTTGTCCGTAATCGGCCGCCGCCTGCCGCGCTTCGGGGCCCTTGATCTGGTTACCGGGAGCGCCAAATTTACCCAGGACATCTTTGTGCCCCGGATGCTTTACGGGACGATCCTCTGTAGTTCCCATCCCCATGCCGACATTGTGAGCATCGACACGAGCCGGGCCAGGGCGCTGCCCGGCGTCCGGGCGGTCATCACCTATCAGGATTTGGAACAATTTCCCGACGTGGTGAGCGCAACCAATGGCGAACCCCTGAAAATTCTCGGAAAAACGGTTTTCTTTGTGGGCGACTACGTGGCCGCCGTGGTGGCCGAAACGGGAGAAACAGCCGAAGAAGCGCTGGCGTTAATCGAGGTGGAATACAAGGCATTGCCGGCGGTCTTTGATGCCAAGGAAGCCATGGCGCCCGGGGCCCCCTTGCAAAGGCCGCTCTGGCCCTGGAACGTGTGGAACTCCCAAGAGCGCGGTAAACCCTCCCAAGTCATCGATAAAACGAAGTTGACCGGCGGCAATGTCGAGCAGGGCTTTGCGGAGGCCGACGCTATCGTGGAAGAGGAAGTCCACACGCAAACGACGCTGCAGGCGCCCCTGGAAACGGACACCATTATCGTGGCCTGGGACGCCGGCGGCGTATGTACCGCCTGGACCAAGGAAAATCCCGATACTATGGCCGGCCGGCTCTGGCCGGTCCTGTCCGCGGTATATGGCACGCCCCTCAACAAGGTGCGGGGCATATGCCATCAGGCCGGGGGACGTTTTGGCAAGCATGTCGATTTGCGGGTCCTCTCCCTGGCGGCGGCGTTGGCCAGGAAAACGGGCCGCCCGGTGAAATTTCAGGGTTTAAGGATGTGGGAATATCATTGGGCGCGGCCGATTGCCCACAGCGTGGTGAAGATGGGGGGCAAAAAGGACGGCCGGCTCTCCGCCATCAGTATGAAAACCGTTATGAATTGCGGCATGGCGCACCGTTCGGCTGCCGTGGAACTGCGGAACATCGGGCGGGCGCCGAACTGGACCTGGAAATGCGGCAATTGCCGCTTTGAGGGCTACGGCGTCTACACCAATCTGGCCGGTACCGGTTCCTTCCGGGGCTATGGTTCGACTCAAGGCCATTACGCCGTATCACAACTCTGCGATCGGCTGATCGAGAAGTTAGGTGTGGACCATATTGATTTCTATAGGAAAAACCACTCGGGGGCCGGTGATTGGTGGGAGCAGCAGAAGCAGACGGCAAGCGGCCTGGACGATTGCCTGCGCCGGGCGGCGGAGGCCAGCGGCTGGCAAGACAAGCAGCATCAGCCGGGCGCCAAAGTGCTGGCCGACGGCCGGAAGCACGGGATCGGGATGGCCATTGCCGTCCACAGCGGCGGCGGTTCCGTCACCCCGGCGGCGGCCATGGTGGAGATTAACCAGGACGGTTCCGTGCAGCTTTTCGCTGCCGGCGATGAAACGGGGCAGGGGGTTTATACGGTGGAAGCGGCGATCTGTGCCGAAGAGCTCGGCGTGCGCTATGAAGATGTCCGGGTAATCCGCGCCGATACGGAAGGTGCGCCCTATGCCTCGGCTTCGGACCACTGCCAGAATACCTGCAATATGGGCGGCGCCGTGCAACTGGCCGCCCGCGACGCCAGAGAAAAGCTCCTTTCCCTGGCCGCCGAGGAATTGGAAGTGGCGGCGGGAGAGCTCGAAGCGCGGGAAGGATGGATTTTCGTGAAAGGGGCGCCCTCCCGGAAAATTGCCATCCGGTCCGTAACCGCCAAATATGTGGGAGCGAAGGCCGTCGTCGATTCCCGGCCCATCGGCTGCCGCCTGGACGGCTACGGGTGGTATGCCTGCTGGGAAAATGTTCCCTGGACCCCCGAGGAGCCGGCCGGCTCCCTCGTCCCCAAGACCTGGGTCTGCCATATCGTGGAAGTGGCCGTGGATGAGGGAACGGGGGAGGTGGAAATATTGAAATACGTTACCGCCCAGGATGTGGGGCGGGTGATCAGCCTCAACACCGCGGAAAATCAGCTCTTGGGTTCAACGCTCATGGGGATCGGCTATGCCCTCTGGGAGGATTTCATCCAGGATCCCCATAACGGCCAGGGACTGAATGCCAACTATCTGGACTATAAGGTCCCGACCCATCTCGATGTGCCCCCTACGACCGCCATCCTGGTGGAACCGATCAATCCCAATACCGTTTTTGGGGCCAAGGGGATCGGTGAAGCTTCGCTCATTCCCAGTGCGCCGGCCGTCGCTCATGCCGTCTATAACGCGTTGGGGGTAAGGATCAACAGTACGCCGATCACGCCGGACAAAATCCTCCGGGCGCTGGGCAAGGTGAATTAGGATGAGACCTTTTCGCCATATAAATGCCGGGACGCTGGACGAGGCGGTTGCCGCGAGGCAGGAGAAGGCCATGATCATCGCCGGCGGAACCGACTGCCTGGGACTTCTAAAGAACAAGGTCCTGCCCCTTTATCCCGCGGCCCTGGTCAATATCAAAAACATTCCCGGCCTGAATTACATCGAGGAAGACTCCGGAGGGCTCAGGATCGGCGCCCTGGCTAAACTCGCCGACCTTGCCTCTTCCCCGGTGGTCAGGGAAAAATACGGCGTGCTGGCGGAGGCCGCCAACTCCGTTGCTTCACCCCAGATCAGAAACATGGGGACCCTGGGTGGGAACCTCTGCCAGGAGGTGCGCTGCCTGTACTACCGATGCTCTCCCTTGACGGGCAGAGACTATTTTTGCCTGCGGAAAGGGGGCCGCTCCTGCTTTGCGGTGACCGGGGACAACCGCTATCATGCTATCCTGGGGGGGAAAGGCTGCTTTGCCGTTGGTCCTTCCGACACGGCCGTCGCCTTAAGCGCCCTGGAGGCCAAGATCGCCATCAAAGGGGCGAATGCCGATCGCCTCATACCCATTGCTGATTTCTTCACGGTCCTGGGGAACGTTCTCGGGGCGGATGAAATGGTGCAGGAGATACAGGTCCCCGGGCTTCCTGCCGGAGGCAAACAAGCATTCCGCAAGTTCCGGTTGAGAAAAGCCATTGACTTTGCCGTTGTCAGCCTGGCCTCGCTCATCACCGTCGAGAGGGGTGCCTGCGAAGATGCCCGGATCGTTATCGGAGCAGTGGCCCCTACACCCTTCAGGGCGCGGGAAGCCGAGGAGGCAATAAGAGGGAAGTCTATCACTGCGGAAACGGCGGGAGCGGCGGCCAATGCGGCCGTGGCCGGCGCCCTTCCGCTCTCCATGAATGCCTACAAGATTGAAATAACCAAAACCCTCGTCAAAAGGGCCATCCTCGATGCGGCACGTGAATAATCTCTCATGAATGGTTCCCTCGTAGCTTTGCTGTCGGCCTTCTGTTTCGCCGCTAACATGATTTGCTCCCGGCGCGGCGTACTGCGGATAAAAGATGCCGGTTTAGGAGGGTATATTTCCGTTGCGGTCGCTCCGCCGCTGATCCTGGCAATGGCCGTGATCGGGGGCGAACTGCACTCCATCACCTCTTTTACCTGGAAAGGCTATGCCTACCTGGCTGCCGCCGGGATTACGAATTTTGTCTTCGGGCGTTCTGCGGGTTACCGCGCCATACAACATCTGGGCGCCAATATGGCCGCCATCCTCTCATCTCTGAACCTCATCTATTCCATCCTGCTGGGCATTGTCATCCTCGGGGAACGGGTCACCCGGGATTTGGCCGTCGGCTCGGCGCTCATCATGATCGGGCCGGCCCTGCTGTTTTGGCCACAACAGGAAGATGATGACAGCCGGGAAGATGGGCTGAGCAAAAAGCCGCGGCTGAACCGGGCGGGCATCGTCGCCGCGCTGCTGACGGGCGTTTTCTATGGCGTCACGCCCCTGCTGGTCAAATTGGGCCTGCGGGAGGGAGGCTCCCCTTTGGCCGGCACACTGATATCCTATTCCACCGCGCTGCTGGTATTTGGCGCCACCATGATTGGTCCGGAGATAAGAGGGGGGATAATCAATATGGAACGTACGGCGCTGCTCTGGTTTGCCGCGTCGGGAATTTTGGCCACCGCGGCCCAGTTATTGCGTTATGTCGCCCTCAGCTGGAGCCCCATCAGCGTTGCCGGGCCGCTGCTCGCCACCATTCCGCTGTTTCTGGTCCTGCTGTCCTTTATCGTCAACCGGAAGCTGGAGTCTTTCCGGCTAAACGTCATCCTGGGGGCCATCCTCGTCGTTATGGGGGTGGTGCTGGTTTATAGATAATCTGAAAGCTTTGCAAAATATGCTCCTTGAGTCATTCCGGCGAAAGCCGGAATCCATAACTATCTAAAAGAACTGGATTCCGTGTCAAGCACGGAATGACAGGAAGGCGATGGAATTATATTATGCAAAGCTTTCAATCTCTCCCCGGACGCTCAAATTGCCCGAAACCGTTGCTGGTGAGGGGTTCTTTTCCCGCTTTGCAAGGTAGGTATCCTTTGAGTGTGCCGGTCCTTATCCCGGCGTGCGGCGGCCAATATCACCACACGTACTGATTCAATTCGTCCGGCGCCATTTTGCGCACGGGCATAAAACTGATCGGACTTTGATCCCTGATAGACGTGCTGGCCGTGGCACCGGTCGTTGTCTGGTAATAATCGAATGTTGCAACTGGTTGAGAATATTGGCTCAAAAACCAGACGATGGGATACGAAGAAGCAGGGAAGCGGCTGTCCCGCTTCACGGCAGTCAAACCCCGTGATTTGGCAGCTTCCCAGGGGCTCGTCGTCCAACCCGTAAAGATGCTGTTCATTTCCTGGGCAGTGGGAAGCCTCCAGTCATTGAAAGCAAAGATATCAATTTTCCGCGAATCGTTCATATTAGTGCTGACAAACATCAATCCCTCATAGAATGACCCGGTCAATCCCCCCGTATAACTCGGCAAGTAGACGCCGGAATATCTTTCGCCATAATTATCCGGCAGAAAGATCATGAGGCCGCTTTCCCGGTCGAGATAGTACCCCTGAGGAATTCCTTTTAAAAGCAATGCCTTCTGCAACGCGATATTCTCATTGTAACCTTTTAGGGCGCTATCGATGCCTTCGTGGTAGTCCTCCCCCTCGCCCGTGGCATGATAGTACTCGACGAGGAGCTCGAGCATCCACTCCTGCAGGGCTGCAAAGTAGTCGTACTGGTCCTTGATGGTGGCCGAGTCCGTCGCGCTCAAAAAGCGGTGCTTGCTTTTGACTACCTGGCTCCAGATTTTGAGCAGGGGGGTCTGTCCCCCCAGTCCGGAAAGCTGGTCGTGCATTATGCTCTCATTGCCCAACAGCTTGCTCTCTATCAGGTTGATGATCGCCCGTCGCTTGGTTTCCAGCAGGGCCTTGTTCGCGGGCGGCCGGGAAACGAAAATCGTCAGTTGCTTCCTGATGCTATTGATATTGCTTATCAAGGTGCCCATCTGGCCCACTCTGATATCATAATTGTTCTGCTTAATTTCGGTGGAGAGCTCGTTGTAGATTTTTGTCAGCTTGGTATCGAGGGCGTCCAACTGTTGCGATACCTGTACCAGCTGCTCCTGCATTAGTGAAAATGCTTCGAGGGTTGCATCGGGTAACTCCAGGCCTATTTTGCTCAGCCCCCAGCCGAAGACTTTGCCTCCTGCGTACGAGAGCGCGCCCTTGGCGAGTTCCGTAGCGAGGGACGCTGCAAGACCTCCTCCGAGGGAGTTGGGCGTTCCACCGGAAAAGGGATGGGTAGCGCCTGTGACGCTGCCCATCTGGGCGACCAGTTGGTCGATATATTGGTTCACCCCCCCATGCGAAGCGGCCGCCGCGATAAACATGTGATGACTGAAATACTGCATCGAGGCATTGAGACCGCTGCCGATGTCCACGTCTGCCGGTATCTCCAGGAAGTTTTTCACGATCATGGTCGCCTCATCCAGGGTTTTATCGGGATGCTCGTCGAGATAAGCGCTGACCATTGTTGTTACGATATTGATGTAGATGATGCCGGTCTCCGGGTCGAAATTCCGGAAGTCCGCCTTGAGTTCGCACGGGGATGCCTCTCCATCCAGGCTTCCGCCTTCGGTTGACACCCGGAAGTCAGCGGGAAAGTCCTTGACGGCTATCAGGAATGAGCCGAAGTCGCCCGTAGCAGGTTCGTCGGTCCGGTAAATCTGATCTCCCGCGGCATTGGAGACCACCAGTCTTGCACCGGAAATAGGTCCCTGGGCGGATACCCAGCCCTGTACAATCGTCTCCTGCCCTGAGTCGCTCCCGCTACAGCCACCCATCAAACCCAGGGCAATAGATAAAACAACGCTCAGGCACACCGCATAGAATCCGTTAAGCCCTTGTTCTCTCACTGTATGGCCTCCTCATCACTGATAATGTTAATAGTCAGGACCGGGCGATTGTATTCGTCCAACCAGGGGAAACTGGCGATGTTTTCCCCTGTCGCCGCGCCAAACGGAAAGCGCTATCGACGCGTCCGCAAAAGTCGCTATCTTCCGCGAGGCGTTGTAGCTACTCTGTAACTATAGGTAAGTGCTTCTGACGTGTCAAGAAAAAGCCGCCCCTCAGGGCAGGTTTTACCGGCCGGCGGTTGTTTTGCCTAACACTGTATAATAGATGGCTTTTTGAGCGATTGATGATTTTAGGTCGAAGCCGCGTCTTGACCAAAAAGCGGATAGTGAGGCCGGGGTGTAAAAAACGCTTTTCATATGCAACAACCTCTCAAAAGCATAGGCGAGCCAGCCGATGGGCTTGGCCGGATTAAATTCTTCAATAATCAATTGCCCCGATCTTCCCAGCAACCGCTCGACCTCTTTGGCGACCTTATCGTGGTCCTGAAAATGATGGAAGGCGTCGACGATAATTATCTTATCAAAGTATCCGTCGGCAAAAGGCAGCTTTTCGGCGAAAGTCCGTACGCAATTAATCCCTCCATGTTTTCTGCATACAGCGAGCATCCCCTGGGAGGAGTCGGCTACCGTTATCTCCCGCACCTTGCCAACAAAAAACTTGGCGATACGCCCACTGCCGCCGCCCAAATCTAAAACCCGATCCGTTTTCTGAAAATTTCCCAGCAGGCTTATTTTTTTATAACTGGCGGCGGCGCCAAAATGGATTCTTTCATAAACTGGGGCAACGAAATCAAAGAAATTCTTCATAATTGCCGCCGCATGGTTATTCCGTCTTTTCCTCCCGCAGGTGCACCGTGCGTTGTGGAAAGGGCATCTCTATCCCCTCTGCCCGAAACCGGCGAAAAATCCTTTTTCGCAATTCATGCTGGGCAAAGTATTGGTCGGCAAACTCCCCAATCTGGCAGACCAGGGTAAAGTCGAGAGAACTTTCACCGAAGCCGGGAATGAACCTCGCGACGGGCTCAGGTTCTCCCAGCAAGCCGGGAATCGCTCCCACGGCCTTCTTTGCCTCATCGACCAGGATTTCTTCCACTTTTTCGGGGTCCGTGGAGTAACTGGCGCTGACCGGTATCGGGAGGGACATCCTCTTTTCCGGCAGGTAATAGTTGACGACGATACTCTGCGCCAGCTTGCTGTTCGGGATGATGACCATGTTGTTCGGCAGCATCTTTACCCGCGTGGTTCTCCAGGTGATATCTTCCACATAGCCTTCCTGGCCCGTTTCCAGCCGGACAAAGTCGCCGACCCGGATGGTTTTCTCCATGAGGATATGGACACCGGAGAAGAGGTTTTCCAGGGTGTCTTTCAGAGCCAGGGCAACCGCGAGTCCTCCCACGCCCAGTGCGGTAATGATAGGCGTGATCGATAGTCCGAGGATGCTGAGAATGATGAGAAAACCCAGGGTGAGAATCACTGCTTTGATTATCCCGTAGACAAGACCGGTGCTGGGGAGGGGCAGGTTGGTTTGCTGGATGTAACTCTTAAACATTTTTCCGGTGAGGTTTGCGGCAGCGATAGTGATGGACAAGATAAGCAGGACATGGATCATCTTGGTCGCGTACAAGATGTACCGTTCCGGCAAGTCCGAAACGGCAAGACCGATATAGATGCCGATGGCGAGACACCAGTATAAGGAAGGCGTTTTGATAGCGCTGATGACCAGATCGTCTATCTGGATCAACGTTCTTTCCGCCCGCTTATGGAGGCCCCGGAAGATGAGAACGCGTACAATAAGGAGCGCCGTCAGTGATAAAACAGTGACGAACAAAGGAATGACTACTCTGCTGATGTTTTCATCCATGGGACCGCTCCTCTGTCTTTACAAAAAAGGCGGGGACGATCAAATGTTGGCGGCGATCCAGTCACCGATTTCGCTGGTGCTCATGCCCATCTTACCGGCGTCGAGGCTTCTCAGTTTTCCGCTCTCCAGCAGTTTTATCACCGCGCTCTCCACCCGCCGGCCGGCCTTTTCTTCGCCCAGTGTTTCCAGCATCATGCCGCCGGCGCAGATGGCGGCCAGGGGGTTGATGATGTTTTGCCCCGTATATTTCGGAGCCGAGCCGCCGATGGGTTCGAACATGGAAACGCCCTCGGGATTGATATTCCCGCCTGCCGCGATGCCCATGCCGCCCTGGATCATGGCGCCCAGGTCCGTAATGATGTCGCCGAACATGTTGTCCGTGACAATCACGTCAAACCATTCGGGATTCTTTACCATCCACATGCAGGTCGCATCGACGTGGGCATAGTCGGTCTGGACGTCGGGAAAATCTTTGGCGACTTCGTAAAAGGCCCGTTCCCAGAGATCAAAAGCGAAGGTCAGCACGTTGGTTTTGCCGCAGAGGGTGAGCTTTTTGGCCTGGGCCCGCTTCTGCGCGTAATTGAAGGCATAGCGCAGGCACCGTTCCACCCCTTTTCTGGTATTGATCGATTCCTGCGTGGCGACCTCGTCGGGCGTGCCCTTCTTCAACACGCCGCCGGCGCCGGCATAGAGACCCTCGGTATTTTCGCGCACCACGACAAAGTCGATATCGGCGGGGCCCTTGTCCTTCAGGGGGCAGGGGACGTTGGGATACAGCTTGACCGGCCGCAGGTTGATATATTGATCCAGTTCAAAGCGCAGGCGCAGGAGGAGCCCTTTTTCCAGGATTCCGGGCTTGACATCGGGATGGCCGATGGCGCCCAGATAGATGGCGTCAAACTTCCGCAACTCCGCCAATACGGAATCGGGGAGTATTTCGCCGGTCTTCAGGTAGCGCTGCCCGCCCAGGTCGTAAGGGACGAGGTCGAAGGGAATGGACTCCGCGGCGGCCACGGCCTTGAAAACCTTGAGCCCTTCGTTGATCACTTCCGGTCCCGTTCCGTCACCGGGCAGGACCGCGATCTGGTATGTTTTTTGAGAAGTCATGATAACCTCCTGGGAAATGGAATTAATAAATGATGAACAATCCCTTCGCGGAAGAAAGTAGTAAAAATGTCGAAGGTGCCACTACTTAGCGTAATGAGGCCCTGAAGTCAACCCGAAAAAGCGGGTAAGAAAGTCGTTTTCCTTGACAAAGTCGGCAACAATCGAGGGCATCTTTACGACGCCGTTGTAGCGGATGCCTGCCTCAGGTTATTTCGAGAAAAGGGTTTTTACCTTGAAAGAACCTGATTTTTAATGGCAAAAGCTTGGCCTATCCTCGATTTGACATTTCCACGGGGATTAGGTAAGGTTCACGGACTTATCCCCCCCGTCTATGTCAGCCGATACCATTTGCCTGTGCAGAGGGGAACAGAGCTAAACAATCAAAGCCATGACAAATCACAAACTGACCGAAGAAATATCCGTTCTCAAACAGAGAATTCAGGAGCTGGAACAATCGGCGGCAGCGCATCATCAGGCAGACCGGGCACTGAATACGTCGCCGGTCCTTATTGAGACCGTATTGGATAATTTGCCGGATTCCCTGATTGTCATCGATCCGGCTAATTATACGATCCTGGGAGCAAACAAGACTTTCGCCGATGCTTACGGACTGGACAAAAATGCCGCCATTGGTAAACACTGTTATGAATTGACCCACAATAGAAAAACTCCCTGTTCTCCCCCTCATGATATTTGCCCTTTAGCCGAGACTTTAAAGACCGGGAAGCCGGCCACAGCGGAACATATCCACTATGACAGTACGGGCGGCAAACGTCATGTTGAAATATCGACCCTGCCGATAATCAGCAAGGGAGGCGAAATCCATCAGATAATCCATTCATCCAGAGACATCACGGAGCGCAAGCGGGTGGAGGAAGACCTTAAAGAATCCGAGGGTAAATTCCGACCGCTGGCAGAACAGTCGCTTATCGGGGTAGCCATCATTCAGGATGGAGTATTCAAATACGTCAATGCCAAATACGCGGAAATTCATGGGTATACCGTTGCTGAACTGCTGGATGGTTTTCCTTTTCAGAACCTTATTCATCCAGATGACCGGCAGCTGGCTGAGGCAAGGATAGAGAAACGCCTTGAGCATGGTAATAAAGCGGATGGTTCAGCCGAGTTTAAAAAAGTAACGAAAAATGGCGAAATAATGGACGTACTGCATTTCGGCACCGTGCAATCTTTTCAAGGGAAACCGGCAATGTTCGTTTTGCTGTTAGACATAACAGACCGTAAGCGAATGGAAACAGCGCTGCAGGAATCGGAATCGAAATATCGTTCGTTAGTATCCACAGTGGATTCATTATATCTCGTAGATCGGGACGGCCGGTATCTGTTAGCGAATGATAATTATCTTGATAGATTTGGCCCGCTGAAGGATACGATTCTCGGCAAAAAATTTGATGAATTTCACGACGCGGAGTATTCAATTATATTTTCTAATTGTCTGAAGTACGTTTTAGAAACGGGCAATTGTTATCAGGACGTACTTCTGGGGAAAAGAAGCGGCCGGTACTTCGTCCGGACTTTCAGCCCCGTTAAAGACGTCAGCGGCAACTTAACGTCCGTAACAGTCGTTTCCAAAGACATAACCGACCGCAAGCAGGCGGAGGAGGCCCTGCGGGAGAGCGAAAAAAGATACCGGGAACTCTGCGTCATCGATGAGCTGACCCAGCTTTTCAATGCCAGGTATTTTTATGATCAGCTAAAAATGGAGATCGGCCGGGTCGATCGCTATGACCAGCCATTAACCATGCTGCTTTTTGATGTGGACAATTTTAAGGGATTCAACGACGTTTACGGCCATGTCGAGGGAGACCAGGTCTTATCACGACTCGGAAAGGTGGTAAAAAGATGTCTGCGCCAGACGGATTCCGCTTATCGTTATGGCGGCGAGGAATTTACCGTCCTCTTGCCCATGACCACAAGGGAGGACGGCGCCGTTACGGCGGAAAGAATCAGGACGGAATTCAAGAAAGAGGTTTTTTCCCCGGTGCCCGGTGAAGATATCTATCTGACTGTGAGCACCGGGCTGGGGCAATACAAGACCTATGAAGACCTGAAGTCCTTCGTGCGCCGGGTGGACCAACTCATGTATCAGGCGAAAAATACTGGAAAAGACAGGGTTTGTTCTGAGTCATAGCTGTCATGGTAAATAGATGGTGACCGGTTTCAAAATTTTCACCAGCAATCGTCTGGAAGTCCTGGCTGATGAATTAGCCGGAGTGCTGCAGACACCCCTGGCTTCGCCCCTGGCCGCCGAAGTGATCGTGGTGCAGAGCCGGGGGATGGCGCGCTGGCTGTCCATGGAGATTGCCCGGCGCCGCGGCATCTGTGCCAATGTGCGCTTTCCCTTCCCGAAGGCTTTTGTGGAGGAGGCCTTTACGGCCCTGGCCGGCCCGCCGCCCCGGGAAACGGCCTTTAGTCCGGAAACCATGACCTGGAAGATCATGCGGTTGCTGCCGCTTTTTCTCGAAAAGCCCGGTTTTGGGCAGATCAAACACTACCTGAAGGACGAATCCTCCCCTTCGGTATCCGGAGCCGACGGGAGGGCAACGGCGGTTCAGGTTGCCGTCGGGCCATCATCCCTCGGCCGGGCGGGTCTGAAACGCTACCAGCTCGCGGTGCGGATCGCTTCTCTCTTTGATCAGTACCTGATCTTTCGTCCCGAAATGATGGCCGCCTGGGAACAGGGCAAGACGCAGCGGGTGGATGAACAGTGGCAGTGCGCCCTCTGGCGGGAACTGGCGGCGGGAGCGGAAGGCTTGCACCCGGCGGCCCGGAAAGAGGCCTTTATCC
>Ga0209514_10003693_pt1 | contig 21501 bp, 19 predicted proteins | sample Subgrocontami58m_FD_187452 | JGI IMG/M metagenome (GOLD analysis project Ga0209514, IMG submission 187452) | Subsurface groundwater microbial communities from S. Glens Falls, New York, USA - GMW37 contaminated, 5.8 m (SPAdes) (version 3) | ecosystem: Environmental > Aquatic > Deep subsurface >...
CGGCGGCTATTCGCGCCATGGCGGCGGCGCGTTCTCGGGCAAGGATCCGTCGAAAGTCGACCGCTCGGCCGCGTACGCGGCACGCCATGTTGCGAAGAACATCGTCGCCGCGGGCCTCGCCAGGAAATGCGAAGTGCAAGTCGCTTACGCAATCGGCGTCGCGCGTCCGGTGAGCGTGCTGGTCGACACCTTCGGCACCGGCAAGATCGCCGACGAAAAGATCGCGAAACTCGTCGAAAAGCATTTCGACCTGCGGCCGAAAGGCATCATCCACGCGCTCGACCTGCTGCGCCCGATCTATCTCAAGACCGCGGCCTACGGCCACTTCGGCCGCGACGAGCCCGAGTTCACCTGGGAAGCCACCGACAAAGCGGCGGCACTGAAGGCCGACGCCGGGGTCAAGTAGGAGCGCGCCTGCGAGCAGTGAGCAGGGTTCCCGCTTGCGGGATGCGAACGTCCGCGAGTCTGGCGCAGCGCCGTCGAGCGCAGGCGTGGCATCCGTCTCCGGGGTCACATCCCCTAAAGGGGCCCCTGTTCCGCCCTCCGACGGCGCAAGACAAGCCGGCGCGATTTGCGCTACAATCCGCCCCCTCCCCGAGGAGCGTTGCAACGGCCGCCCTCTCGCGCGGCCGCCAGGCTCGGGGTGTCGACACTTGCAACGGCGCTCACGAACTTTTTTCTGCTACCAGGAAAGGAGCGCGTGATGAACGCCGCAACTCAAGCAAAATTCACCGACTACAAGGTCGCCGATATCAAGCAGGCCGGTTTCGGCCGCAAGGAAATCGCCATCGCCGAGACCGAAATGCCCGGTCTGATGGCAGTGCGCGAGGAATTCAGGGGCAAGCAGCCCCTTAAAGGTGCGCGCATCGCAGGATCGCTCCACATGACGATCCAGACCGCGGTGCTGATCGAAACGCTGGCCGAACTCGGCGCCGATATCCGCTGGGCATCGTGCAACATCTTCTCGACGCAGGACCACGCCGCGGCGGCGATCGCTGCACGCGGCATCCCGGTGTTCGCCTACAAAGGCGAATCCCTCGGGGACTACTGGGAATATACCCACAAGATTTTGGAGTGGTCCGACGGCGGCACGCCCAACATGATTCTGGACGACGGTGGCGACGCGACCTTGCTGGTGACGCTCGGCGCCCAGCATGAGAAGGCCGGCACGTTGCCGCCCGACGGCAGTAACGAAGAAGAACGCGTGCTGTTCGCCGCGATGCGCAAAACGCTCAAGGGAAATCCCGGCTTCTATTCGAAAATCCAGGCCAACATCAAGGGCGTAACCGAAGAGACCACCACCGGCGTGCATCGCCTCTACCAGATGGAAAAAGAAGGGCGGCTGCCGTTTCCCGCGATCAACGTCAACGACTCGGTGACCAAATCGAAGTTCGACAACCTTTACGGCTGCCGCGAGTCGCTGGTCGATGCGATCAAGCGCGCGACCGACGTGATGATCGCCGGCAAGGTTGCGCTGGTGTGCGGCTATGGTGACGTCGGCAAAGGCAGCGCCGAGGCGCTGCGCGCGCTGTCGGCGCAGGTGTGGATCACCGAAATCGACCCGATCTGCGCGCTGCAGGCGGCGATGGAAGGTTTCCGCGTGGTGACCATGGATTACGCGGCCGACAAGGCCGATATCTTCGTCACCGCGACCGGCAACCTGAGCGTGATCACCCACGACCACATGAAACGCATGAAAAACAATGCGATCGTGTGCAACATCGGCCACTTCGATTCCGAAATCGAAATCGCGAGTCTCAAACAGTACACCTGGGAAAACATCAAGCCGCAGGTCGACCACGTGATCTTCCCCGACGGCAAGCGCCTGATCGTGCTCGCCGAAGGACGCCTCGTGAACCTCGGCTGCGGCACGGGCCACCCGTCGTTCGTGATGTCGAATTCGTTTACCAACCAGACGCTCGCGCAACTCGAGTTGTACACCAAGGGCGGACAGTACGAGAACAAGGTTTACGTACTGCCCAAGCACCTCGACGAGAAGGTCGCGCGATTGCACCTGAAGAAGCTCGGCGTCGAGCTCACGACCCTGTCCGAGACCCAGTGCAATTACCTGAGCGTGCCGATCGACGGGCCGTATAAACCGGAGTATTACCGCTACTAGCGGTGAGGCGGGAGCATGGAGTCGCAACGGAAATTCCCGCGCACCTTCAGCTTCGAGTTCTTCCCGCCCAACACGCCGGAGGGGCAGGAAAAGCTGCGCGCAACGACCCTGCAGCTCGCGCAGTTGCAGCCCAAGTTCTTCTCGGTGACCTACGGCGCGGGCGGCTCGACGCGCGAACGCACGCTCGGCACCGTGCTCGACATCCGCGCCATGGGTCACGCGGCGGCGCCACACATCTCGTGCATTGCATCGACCAGGGACAGCATCCGTGAGTGGTTGCAGAGCTACCAGGATCACGGCATCAAGCATCTGGTGGCCTTGCGCGGCGACCTACCCTCCGGGCTTGCCGCAGCCGGCGAGTTCCAGTATGCGAACGAATTGGTCGAGTTCATCCGCAAGGAATTCGGCGATACGTTCGCGATCGAGGTCGCCGCGTATCCTGAATACCATCCGCAGGCACGCACCGCACAGGATGATCTCAGGAGCTTCAAGCGCAAAGTAGACGCCGGGGCCAACTCGGCGATCACCCAGTATTTCTACAACGCCGATGCGTACTTCCACTTCGTCGACGCCTGCGAAGCGATGGGGCTAGCCATTCCGATCGTCCCCGGCATCATGCCGATTGGCCGCTTCTCGCAGCTCGCGCGCTTTTCAGATGCGTGCGGGGCCGAAATTCCGCGCTGGATCCGCAGAAAGCTGGAAGGCTATGGCGATGACACAGCCTCGATCCGCGCCTTCGGCCTCGATGTGGTGACCGAACTGTGCGACAACCTGCTGCGCGCAGGGGCGCCGGGACTGCACTTCTACACCCTGAACCAGGCTGGCCTGACGACGACCATCTGGCAAAGGCTCGGTCTGTAAAAATCAGGCAGCTTTAGCCACGGTCTTTTTCTTGGCCTGCGCGGCCTTCGCGTGCATTGCCGCATAGGCGCTGTGCGCCGCGGCTTCGGCGTCGCCGACGTGCACGGGCAAGCCCATGTCGGACAGCACCGAACCGAGCGCCGACAGGCACAGCATCACGTTGTCGGGACGGCACGAGTAGCCCATCAGGCCGAAGCGCCAGATTTTGCCGGCGAGCGGTCCGAGGCCGGCGCCGATCTCGATGCCGAACTCGTTGAGCAGGGTTTTGCGCACCGCCGCCTCGTCAACGCCTTCGGGGCAGCGCACCGCGTTCATCTGCGGTAGCTGGTACTGCTCCTTGACCAGGAACTTGAGGCCCATCGCCTCGAGTCCCGCCTTGAGCGCGAGGTGATGGCGGTGATGACGCGCCCAGCAGTTCTCGAGTCCTTCCTCGCGGATCAACAGCAGCGCCTCGTGCAGCGCGAACAGCGAGTTGGTGGGTGCGGTGTGGTGGTAGGTGCGCGTGGTCGCGCCCCAGTAGCCGAGCAGCAGGTTCATGTCCATGAACCAGCTGTGGATCTTGTCCTTGCGCGACTTGACGTCGGCGACGACACGCTCCGAAAACGACACCGGCGACAGGCCCGGCGTGCACGACAGGCATTTCTGGCTCGCCGAGTAGACGGCGTCGATGCCCCACTCGTCGACCAGCACCGGCGTGCCGCCAAGCGAGGTCACTGCGTCGACTATGGTCAGCGCGTCGTGCCGGTGGGCGATCTCGACCAACGTCCTGGCATCCGACTGGCAGCCAGTCGAGGTCTCGGCGTGGACGAACGCGAGTATGCGCACGCCGGGATTCTTGCGAAACGCGTCTTCGACCTTGTGGGGATCGATCGGTGAACCCCATTCGTCTTCGACGACGACCGGGACGCCGCCACAGCGCTCGACGTTCTCGATCATGCGGCCGCCGAACACGCCGTTGCGGCACACGATGACCTTGTCGCCGGGCCGCACCAGGTTGACGAAGCAGAACTCCATGCCGACTGAGCCCGGGCCCGAGACCGGGAAGGTGAGCGGATTCTTGGTCTGGTAGGCGTAACGCAGCAGCGTCTTCAGTTCTTCCATCATCTCGACGAAAATCGGGTCGAGGTAGCCGATCGCGGGCTGGCTCATGGTGGTCAGCACGCGCGGGTGGATTTCGGTTGGGCCGGGCCCCATCAGCGTGCGCTGCGGCGGATGGAACGAATTGATGCGTTTGGTTGGCGCAAAATCATTCATGGTGTCATTCCCTGGAAGTGGCGATCCGAACAAACTCTCTCCGTCCGGACGCGACTTCATCCGGAGCGGTTTTCTGACGGTGGCTTCGTTAAGGACGTCGACTGCGGTGATCTGGCCCTGGGTGGCGTTTTCGACTTCCATCGCCCAGCGCGCCGGCACATAGCCGGACTTCACCCAGTTGTTGACGACGGCGCGGTCGAGGCGAAAACGGCGGGCGACTTCGGCCTGGGACCCGAACATGGCGACCAGACGATCTGCGCAATTCATGGTTGATCCCATGTTGCTAAGCTAGCACGACAAAATTATTTTGACAAGATAACCTGTATACAAAGTATGGTGATTATGTACTTGACGGAACCGCAATTCTATATCATTATTCCACATATCGTTCTAAGTCAGATGGAATTTATGATGGAAAAGACAGCAGAAGAGATACTTAAAGAGGCTGGTGTAGCGGCCGATGCTCTGCTTCCAAAGCTTGAGCAGGAGCGGGAGACCGCCCTTAAGAAACTCCATGACATAGAGCAGAATATCTCCCTATTGCGCGCCGTTAGCATGTCGAGCGCAAGCATTTCTTCTCAGTCATTTGGATTTAGTGGAACTCCCGTAGTTGCTCCTGGGGGTATAGGGCTTTCCGCGCCTTCACCAGGCATAGGGTTAGCAAATGAGCGTGTCGATGTTTTACTCGGCGCCCAATCTCTAATGGATCGAATAAAGGTTGTGCTTCGTATCCACCCTGATTTACTGCCAAAGCAGATAGCTGATGAAATAAAAACCCTGTACGGCTATGAGCCTCCGCAATCCAGTCTTTATGCGGCGCTACAAAGAGGAAAGGGTCGGGGTACGCTGATCGAAACCAATGGTCTATGGAACGTAAAAAGGTGAGGCCGAGGTGGTAGCCCCGGCCTCGGATACGGCGCAGTTTGCCGTCAACGTAGTCGCCCCGCTGGGGGTCACAGCCGGAGTGTTGATCCGGCAGTTTGGAGACCAAATTGTCTAGCAGGCATCTGGTCGTATTAGTTTGAATCGCTAGTCTTACGACTAGCAGGCCGGGGTGTTTTCGCCCCGGCCTTTTTCATTGTACTGCGATTTTTGCCTTTCTTCCCAGTAGTAGATTTAGGGACTCTTGCGAGGCGACTTAACGCCTCGTCAAATGACATTGGCAAATATAAGGGCTTTTCGTTCATTCCGTCTCGTCTTTCCGAATCAGTTTCCGGTACGTCAATTGATGCCTCAAGGATTAGCAACTCCCGGAGGTGAGCGCCTACTCAGATTGCATGAATTCTGACATTCCTATTCCGGATCAAAGGCTTTGTCGCCATCTTCAGCCGCCAGTCCGGTCGCCACCAGGGCCGAAAAGTCCGTCAGGCGGTGGTCTAGCAGGTGCGAGGAACTCACGTTCTGCAGACTGCGGAAGATGGTCTCGGTGCGTCCCGGGAACTGCTTTTCCCAGGCGTGCAGCAACGTCTTGATCTGCTTTCTCTGCAGCGTCGGCTGCGAGCCACACAGATCGCACGGGATGATCGGAAACCGCCGCGCTTCGGCATATTCGGCAAGATCCGCCTCTTTCACGTACGCAAGCGGCCGGATCACGACGTGCGCCCCGTCGTCGGACACGAGCTTGGGCGGCATCGCCTTGAGCTTGCCGCCGAAAAACAGGTTCAGAAAAAAAGTCTCGAGAATGTCGTCGCGATGATGACCGAGCGCGATCCGGGTCGCGCCGAGTTCCTTCGCAACGCGGTACAGCACGCCCCGACGCAACCGCGAGCATAACGAGCACATGGTCTTGCCTTCAGGAATCACGCGCTTCACGACACTGTAAGTATCCTGCACGACGATCCGGTAAGGAACGCCGAGCGCCGCCAGATACCCGGGCAGCACGTGCTCGGGATAGCCGGGATGGCGCTGATCGAGATTGACCGCGACGATCTCGAACGCAACCGGCGCCTTTTCCCGCAGCCGCAGCAGGACATCAAGCAAGCCGTAGCTATCTTTGCCGCCCGACACGCATACCATCACGCGGTCGCCGGGGCCGATCATGTCGTAGTCGGCGATCGCCGCTCCGACCTGGCGGCGCAGGCGCTTGGCGAGCTTGTTAGTTTCGTAGAGCTGTTTCGGGTTCCAGTCCGGCGCGTTCACAACGTGATGCTCCTGCCGCCATCGACCGCGATAATCTGCCCGGTCACATACGGCGCGGCCGTCACCAGATATTCGACCGCCTTGGCGATGTCGTCGGGCTCACCGATGCGTTTGAGCGCGGTCTGGTTGATCACGCGCTGGCGTGAAATCTCGTCAGACCAGTTATCGTCCTCCGGCCACACGATGGTTCCGGGCGCCACGCCATTGACGCGCACCTCCGGGCCGAGTTCGCGGGCGAGCGAGCGCGTCAGAGCCAACAACCCGCCCTTGGCGACGGAATAGACGACGTAATTCTTCATTGGAAATTCGGCGTGGATATCGACGATGTTCACGATGCAGCCGTGGCGTTTGCGCAACTCGACCGCCGCCGCCTGCGACAGGAACAGCGGCGCCTTGAGGTTGGTGCCGATCAGGTCCTCCCACGCTTTCTCGTTGATGTCGCCAATCGCGGTTGCAAAGAAGCTCGACGCGTTGTTGATCAGAATATCGAGGCTGCCGAACTGTTTGACCGTCGTTTTCACCAGATCCGGCAGGCTCGCGCTCTTGAGCAGATCGGCCTGGATCAACGCGACCGAGCCGGCGCGCAGGGTGTTGAGTTCGTGCTGCAGCGCGCGCGCCTCCGCCACCGATACGCGATGGTGCAGCATCAGGTTCGCGCCCTGCGCGTGCAGCCGGCGGCAGATCGCCGCGCCGACGCGCTTGGCGCCTCCGGTCACCAGCGCAGCCTTGCCTGTCAGGTTTTCGCTCATCGTCTGCCCGAATAATTGTCAATTCTAACCGAGAGCCTCTAACATAGGCAGCTTGCTACCCGCCCACCTGTTACATCTGCCTGCGCCTTCCGCCGATGCGCTCGCCCACAGCGGGCGGCTCGTCGGCCTGATCGCCGACGAAATCGCAGCCGGCGGCGGCTGGATCAGCTTCGCGCGCTACATGGAGCTTGCGCTGCACGCACCCGGGCTCGGCTACTACAGCGCCGGTGCGCGCAAGCTCGGCGCCGCGGGTGATTTCATCACTGCGCCCGAGTCAGGCCGCCTGTTCGGCCAGACCCTCGCGCGCCAGGTTGTGCAAGTGCTGCGCGCGGATATCCACGACGTGATGGAGTTGGGCGCGGGCAGCGGCAGGCTGGCGCTCGACGTGCTGACTGAACTGCTGGCGCTCGACTGCCTGCCGCAACGTTATCTGATCCTCGAGACCAGCGCCGAACTGAAGGAACGCCAACGCGCGCTGTTGCACCGCGAGTTGCCGCAGCTTGCGTCGCGCGTGGCATGGCTCGATGCCCTGCCTGCGGCGTTCAGCGCACTGGTCATCGGCAACGAGGTGCTTGATGCGATGCCGGTGCACCTGGTCACGGCGAGCGACCACGGCATCGAGGAACTCGGGGTGACCGCAACCGCCGGCACGTTTGCCTGGAGTGCGCGTCCGGCCACAGGAACCTTGCGCGCCATCGCGAGCGAACTCGGGCTCGCCCCCGGCTATACCACCGAAATCCATCCCGCCGCGGACGCTTTTGTCCGCACTCTGGCCACGCATCTCGAGCGCGGCGTCGTGTTGCTGATCGACTACGGTTTTCCGGCGCATGAGTACTACCACCCGCAGCGGGCGAGCGGCACTCTGATGTGCCATTACCGGCACCACTCGCACGCTGATCCTCTGTGCCTCACCGGATTGCAGGACATCACCGCACACGTCGATTTCAGCTCGATCGCAAACGCCGCGGTCGAGTCCGGGCTCGAACTGCTCGGCTACGCCAACCAGGCGCAATTCCTGATCAACTGCGGCATCACCGAAACGCTGGCCAGAACACCCGCCGACGATACGGCGGCCTACCTGCCCCTCGCGGCGCAGGCACAACGGCTGGTGAGCCCGGCGGAAATGGGCGAATTGTTCAAGGTCATCGCCCTGGGCCGGAATTTTTCCCCGCCTCTGCTTGGTTTTGCGAGTGGCGACAAGCGTCATACGCTTTAGCTGCGCGGCTGCGGTGGGGCTATCGCGATCCTCGCCGGGGATTGACCTGCGGCGCGCAGCGCTTGTATGGTTAGGCCGATGAAAAAGCGGATCACCGGGTTGATGGCAACTGCTGCGGCGTTTCTCCTCGGCGCGCATGCCGCCGGTGCCGCGGCGCCTTCATTGCCGGCTGGCGCGCCGCAAGATGAGATCGCAAAAGCGGAGTATCGCTGGCAGCAAAGCCCGCACGGCGCGATGCTCGAGCGCATCCTGCCGCCGACCGTCGATCCGAAACAACTGCCGGCACCGCAGTCGGAGGGCGCACGCCTCGCCGCAACCTACTGCGTGCAATGCCATTACCTGCCGAATCCCGCCATGCACAACGCGGCGAAATGGAAACCGGTCGTCGAGCGCATGGTGTGGCGCATGGAAGGCCGTGGCAACCTGGGCGAATTGATGCGCGAAATGATGGCGGATGTCAAAGCGCCGGGCGCGAACGAGCAGGCCACGCTCGTGCGCTACTTCGTGGCGCACGCGCAACAGGAAATCGACCCCGGACAATACCCCGACCTTGAGTCACCGCGAGGGCAGATGTTTGCGATTGCGTGCTCCCAATGCCATGTCCTGCCCGACCCCAAGCGCCACACGGCACGCGAATGGCCACGCGTGGTGGAGCGCATGCAGCACAACATGAGATGGGCGAACCGCGTTGTCGGCGACCCGGCGCTGCGCACGATCCCCGAACTCAACACCGCGGAAATCATCCGCTTCCTGCAGCGCAACAGCAAGGCTCGTTAGCGATGCGGGCGATGGTGCTCAACCGCCCGCGCGGCGGCCTCATACTCACCGAACTCGACAGGCCGGCGCCTGCGCCACAGGAGATCCTGATCCGCGTGGGCGCGTGCGGCGTCTGCCGTACCGATCTCCATGTCGTCGATGGTGAGTTGACCGGCGGCAAGCTGCCAATCATCCCCGGCCACGAAATCGTCGGCCGCGTGGTCGCTGCCGGAGTTGCGGTGACGCGTTTCAAAACAGACGACCGTGTCGGCGTGCCGTGGCTCGCCTCCACGTGCGGCGCTTGCGGCTACTGCGTGAGCGGTCGGGAAAACCTGTGCGATGAAGCGCGCTTCACCGGCTATCAGGTCGACGGCGGTTACGCCGAGTACGCGCTCGCCGATCAACGCTACTGCTTCGCACTGCCTGACGGGTATACCGACGCGGAAGCCGCACCGCTGCTATGCGCCGGACTGATCGGCTACCGTGCGCTCGTGATGGCGGGCGCGGCAAAGCGGCTTGGCATCTACGGCTTCGGCGCCGCTGCGCACATCGTGGCGCAGGTCGCGCGCTTTCAGGAGCGGCAAATTTTTGCGTTTACGCGTCCGGGTGACGACGCCGGCAAGCAATTCACACGCGAACTCGGCGCAGCGTGGACGGGAGATTCGGACGCCTCGCCGCCCGAGCCGCTCGATGCCGCCATCATCTTCGCGCCGGTCGGCTCCCTCGTGCCGCTGGCGCTGCGCGCAATCGCCAAAGGCGGCACCGTGGTATGCGCCGGCATCCATATGAGCGACATCCCGGCGTTTCCCTACGACATCCTGTGGGGCGAGCGCTCGATCAAATCGGTCGCCAACCTGACGCGGCGCGACGGCGAGGAATTCCTGCGCATCGCGCCGCAGGTGCCGGTGAAAACCGCAGTCGAAATCTTCGGCCTCGCGCAGGCAAACGAAGCGCTACAGAGGCTGCGCGAGGGCCGCATCACCGGCGCGGCGGTGCTGGCGCCATAGTGACGGTGATCAGCAGCTTGATGCAAACCCCGTGGAACGGTTCGTGTTGAGCGTAGCGGAGTAAACCTCGTTTCAGTTTCAGTCCGCGCGTGCGCCCGACTCGCGGATCACGCGCTGCCAACGCTGCATCTCCGTACGCGTGTAGCGGCCGAGTTCTTCCGGCGTGCTCGTCAATGCTTCGGCACCCTGTGCAGCCAGCCGGTCGCGCACGTCCGCGGCGTTGACGATGCGAACGATCGCCTCGTTCAGCCGCGCCACCAGCGCGGCAGGCGTTTCGGCAGCAACGAAGGTGGCGAACCACGCGTTGGCTTCGTAACCCGGTATGCCAGCCTCGCTGATCGTAGGCAGCTCCGGCGCAGCAGCGGAACGGCGAGCGCCCGTGACCGCCAGCGCACGCAACTTGCCGCTCTTCACCTGCGGCAGGATCGAGACCATCGTGGCGAACATCATGTTGGTCTCTCCCATGAGCACACCAGTAATTGCCGGGCCAGCGCCCTTGTAAGGCACGTGCAGAAGCTTGGCGCCGCTCATGTATCCGAAAAGAACGCCCGCAAGATGGGTCGATGCGCCGCTGCCGGTCGACGCGAAGGAAAGTTGCTTCGTTTTTGACAGCACCACCAGCGCAGGCACTGAATCGGCGGCGAGCGATGGGTGCACTACAAGGATATTGGGAATCGTCGCGATCAGGGTGATGGGTGCGAAATCCTTCACCGCGTCGTATGAGAGCTTCGGGTACAGGCTCGGGTTGGTCACGTGTGAAGTAAACGCCATCAGGAGCGTGTGACCGTCCGGTGGGCTTTTCGCCACAATTTCACTTGCCACGATACCGCCGCCACCGGGACGGTTGTCGACGATGACCTGCTGGCCCCACTGTTCGCCCAGCTTTTGACCGATCGCGCGCGCGAGACTGTCCGCGCCGCCGCCAACCGATCCGCCGACGACATACCTGATGGGTCTGTTCGGATAGCCGTCGCCACGCGCGGACTGCGCGGCGTCAGCGGCCACATTGCCGATCGTCAGCACCATCGCGGCAGCGACCGCGAGTGCACTGCGCACGCACAAGTAAATACCAACACCTCCACGGATATGTTTCAGCACCTCAGCTCCTCGGAATTGTTGCCGCTGTGCCCCAGCCCCAAGCGCCCCGGAATCTGCGCTCGACCGGAAACGCCCTTATGGTATGCGTAATTGAACATATTGCAGTTCATCGATGAACAGAACCAGTGCGGTGCCGGCTTTTTGCGCGGCCGCGCCAACGACCTCAAGCAAAGCCTGCAAATCGTGCTCCAGATCGCCGTTATCTGCGAGCCCCGGCTCAGGGTCGAAATCAACGCCGACCTCGATGTCCTGTTATTTTATTTTCAGCGCTTTCGCGAAACCAGCTAGAGCTCTCAGAGCGCGTTGGGCCAGGTCTTTAGCCTGCTCATTGCGCGACAGGCGCGAATGGATTTGATACCGGGTCCATGCCGGGCGGTTTATAGGTAATTTATCGAAATTACAACTTTTCTATAACTTGGCTAATATTAGTCAAACTGCACGCCGTCACCCAATTGAGCCCCTGCTTACTCATACCCTGGACACCTTCATCACCTCATCCCCGAGGTGATTGATTATCTTCACCGCCCATCGGCCTGGAAGCCAATGGTGACCTCGCCCGACAAGAGAGCGGTGAGCATCGGCCCGCCGCCCTTGTGACCGAACGCGGCCGGTTACTCGGCTTTGATGCCTGCCGCTTTGATGACCTTGGCCCACTTGGCGGTTTCTTCCTTCACGATGGCGGCAAACTCAGCCGGCGTGTTGCCGACGGGATCGGCGCCGTCATTGGTGAAAATCCGGGCGACCTCGGCGCTCCGCAACGCACGCACCGTCGCGGCATTCAACTTGTCGACGATGGCCTGCGGTGTTTTGCCCGGCGCAAAAAAACCGTTCCACGGTCCATGGTCGTAGCCGGGCAGGCCCGACTTCGGCGAAGCTCGGAATTTCCGGTGCGGCGGCGGAACGCTTGGCGGTAGTGACCGCTATCCCCTTTAGCTTGCCCGACCGTACGTGGGGCAGCAGTCCGACCGTAGTGCCGAAGATCAATTGGGTCTGCCCGCCGATGATGGCAATGACGGCGGGGCCGCCGCCCTTGAACGGAATGTGCACGAAGTCGATGCCGGTCATCATTTTCAGCAGCTCGGCCGACATGTGCGTGCCGGTGCCAACGCCTGCCGACGCATAATTGAGCTGACCGGGTTTGGACTTCGCCAACGCGATCACGTCCTGCAGCGTCGTGACCGGCACCGCAGGATGCGCGGCCAGCAGGTTCGGAAACCGCGAGACCTGCGTGATCGGCGCAAAATCGCGCACCGTGTCGTAGGGCAGATTTTTCTGCAGGCTGGGATTGATGGTGAACGACGACGCGACCACGAGCAGCGTGTGACCGTCCGGGGTTGCGCGGGCGACAACTTCGGTGCCGTTGATGCTGCCGGCGCCGGGCCGGTTGTCGATGATCACGGACTGCCCGAATGCTTCGGACAGCTTCAGTCCGATCAGGCGCGCGGTGAGATCGGTGGAAGCGCCCGGCGACTGCGGCACCACGATGCGGATGGGCCGCGCAGGATAGGTTTCAGCCGCGAGCGCGCCAAAGCTCAGTAAACTGCACGCAAACGCCAACGAAGTTGCTCGAATCACGGTTATGTTCCTCCGCGTAACAAATAGGTATCTACACCAATGCGAGAGGAGATTCAATCCTGCGCTTTTCGCGCGTCTGTCCTTTGATCCCATCGGCGCTGGCGGCGGCTAAAATTGGACCGGCTCGGATCGTGACCCGGAAGTCATTCATTTATATTCATCAAGGAGGCAGCCATGAAAGACGCACTCTACAGGAAAGGCATGAAAACGCGGCGCCAGATACTGGGGCAAGGGCGCGAGCGCGAAATCGCCAATACGGAAGACGATTTTTCCCTGCCGCTGCGCGAGTTCTCGACGCGCTACGTGTGGGGTGAGTTCTGGTCCAGCAAAGGCTTGCCGAACAAGACGCGCAGCCTGATCAACGTCGCGCTGTTGGCGGCACTCAAGTGCCGGAATGAACTCAAATCGCACCTCCGCGCCGCGCTCAACAACGGCTGCACCAAAGCCGAAATCAGGGAAGTATTCAGGCAGTGCGCCATTTATGCCGGCGTGCCCGTCATGCGCGATGCCGTAACGCTCGCACAGGAAGTCTTTGCAGAGGATGCGAAATCGGCGCGGACGGCCCGGACGCGCACATCCCGACGCCGGTGAGTGTCGTCAGAGCCGGGGATACTACTCGGGCTTGATGCCGCTCGCCTTGATGACTCTGGCCCCGCGCGGGATTTCGGTTTTTATCAGCACGGATCAATCGATCGTAATTCCGGCGCTTTTTGCGAGATCGGCGATGCGATTGCGCTCGTCGCGTATGTACTTGGCGAACGCGGCCGGAGACTCGGGTTGCGCAGTGGCCCCCTGTTTGCTCAGCAGTTCGCGCACCTCGGGTGAACGCAGAGCGCGCATGATTTCGGCATGCAGCTTGTCGATTATGGGCTTGGGCGTGCGGGCCGGAACCGCAATGCCGAACCACTGCGTGCTTTCGTAACCCGGCACGGTTTCGGCAACCGTGGGCAGCCCCGGCGCGAGTGGATCCGGTGCGATGCCGGTGGTCGCAAGCACCCGCACGCGGCCGCCTTTCGCGTGCGGCATTGCCACCACCGGCGAGGTGAACTGGCATTGGATGTGCCCCGCGAGCAGATCGCTCAACACCTGCGCCGCGCCTTTGTACGGCACGTGCTGGATATTGACTTTCGCCATGACGTTGAATAGCGCCGCAGCCAGATGGGCGGGAGTGCCATTGCCCGAATGCCCGCAATTGAGCTTGCCGGGATTCGCCTGCGCATATTTGATGAACTCAGCGACGCTCGTCACGCCGAGCGACGCCTGGACCACCATGACGTTGGCGACGGACGCAATGCGGGTCAGCGGCACGAAGTCCCGCTCCATATCGTACGGGAGGTTGGGCTTCAGCGCGGGTAAACCCGAGAACACGGTGGTGCTGCCCACCAGCATTGTGTAGCCGTCGGGCGTGGCCGTCTTCACGAGCTCGACGCCGATGATTCCGCTCGCGCCCGGCCGCGTATCGACGACGAACTGCTGGCCCATCTGCGCGGTCAGTTTGTTGGCGACGATGCGGCCGGTGATTTCCGGCGAGCTGCCCGTCGCGTTGGAAACAATGATACGTACCGGCCTGACCGGGTAAGGCTGCTCGGCTGCATGAACTGCTCCGGTAGCGCAAGCTATGCCGGCAAACAGAGCGGAGATAGCGATCAGGCGCAGGCATCTGGCGCTGCGGGTATGGATCACTGGTTATTCTCCTCAGACAAACTCGGCGCAATCGAATCCCACCCCATGCGCGAGAGTGCCGCGACCGAGGACTCGATGCCGGCGTCGGCATCCGGCGCGATGATTTCGAGGATGGGGCGGCGGCGATGCGGTAGCGCCATCAGGAGGTCGCGAACCCGCTTGAATCGAACCCTGCCCGTGCCGACCGGGTCGTGCCGGTACACGCGATGGCCGGTATCGGACACGTGCACCGAATGCAGACGCGGCGCGACGCGCTGCAAGCCCGCCGCGATGTCCTCGCGTATGAATTCCGCATTGGCGATATCGTAAACGACGCCGATCTCGTCCGCTCCATAACGCTCGAGCGCAGCGGTCATGCTGTCCGCGTCGGGCAAAAAGCAGAACGGCATGTTCTCGACCAGCAGCCTGGTGCCCGCGCGCCGCGCGACCGGCAGCAGTTTATCCAGCGCCTTGAAGAACAGGTCCGTCATCCGGTCAACGCGCGCGGGAAACAACGGATTGGCCTTGCCGGGTCCGATCACGACGCCCTCGGCGCCCAGGTCGCCGGCGAGCTCGATGACGCTACGCACGATGCCCAGCGAGTAGACACGCATTTGGGGTGTCGCGGCCGCAATGTTGATGTCGATGTTCGGCTGATTGAGGGTGCGCACCACCAGTTTGTTGCGCTCGAGAAAACGCACCATGCGCCGGCGCGCCGCCGGGCCGAGGTCGGCCGGCCAGGCGTGGCCGGGATACATCATCAGCTCGAATTCGGTGTAGCCGCGCCCGGCAAGCCGCGTCAGGCAATCGATAGCCGTGTGGCTCATCGTGTAGGAATACGTATTGACCGCATACCGCGCGCGGTCAGGCTCCGCAGCACTCATCGCCCCTCCGTCGGTGTATCCCCCGCACCGAGCGCACCGCGGATGGCAGCGAGCCGTGCACGCGCGACTTCGTCCTTGATTTGCTGCGGCTCGTGCTGAGCGCGTGCAATTGCGCCGGCGTCGACTGCGAGTGCCGCGGCAAGCGCCGCCTGCAGCCGCGCGGCCTGCGGATATGGCCGCTCGCGATAGCCGGTGCGGCCGTGAAAATCGCACGCGCAGGCATCGAGCAGTTGCGCGAAACGCTGCGGCCTGCGCCACGCATCACACGCCTGCAGGAGTTTCAGTATCGTCGCGGGTTTCAATTCCAGCGCGCGATGAATCACGCCGTGGTGTTGCGCCGCAAGCAACGCGAGATCGCGGCATTCGTGCGGCACGCGCCACCGTTCGCACACGCCAAGCGCCAGCCCGGCGCTGCGCTCCTCGTGGGCTATATGACGCGGCCATTCACTGCGCGGCGTGGTGCCCTTGCCGAGATCGTGCGTCAGCGCCGCGAACCGCACTTCGAGCGGGAAGCCCTGCGCCGCGGCGTAGTCGAGCACCAGCAGCATATGCGCGCCGGTATCGACTTCGGGATGATGCTCGGCCGGCTGCGGCACGCCGAACAACGCATCGAGCTCCGGCAGTATGCGCGCGAGCGCGCCGCAGTCGCGCAGTACTTGCAACATGCGGGAAGGCTGCTTTTCCATCAGGCCGCGCGCTAATTCCTGCCACACCCGCTCGGCCACCAGCGCATCGGCCTCACCGCTTGCGACCATACGCTGCATCAGATCGAGCGTCTCGGACGCGATCGCGAAACCAAATCGCGCGGCGAAGCGCGCAACCCGCAGGATGCGCACCGGGTCTTCGACGAACGCGGTGCCGACGTGGCGCAGCACGCGCGCCTTGAGGTCCGCTACCCCGCCGAACGGATCGACGAGGTTGCCTGCCTCGTCCCTGGCGAGCGCGTTGATGGTGACATCGCGGCGCGCCAGGTCCTGCTCGAGCGTCACGTCGGGCTCGGTATGAAATTCAAAGCCGTGATAGCCGCGTGCTGTCTTGCGCTCGGTGCGTGCAAGCGCGTATTCCTCGTGCGTCTGCGGATGCAGAAATACCGGAAAGTCCTTGCCGACCGGCCGGTACCCGAGCTCGACCATCTGCTCCGGCGTAGCGCCGACCACCACATAGTCGCGATCGGCGACCGGCAGGCCGAGCAGTTCGTCGCGAACGGAACCGCCAACTGCGTAAATCTTCATGAAACGGTGATTGGTGATTGGCAAAAGCAGGCGTGTATCGCGCCGTCCTGCCCTCAGCGCGCGATCCCGCGGGGCATACGGCTTCGATACGAGCGATAACGCGCGCGTGGCGTGTCATTGCCCAACCAGGCGGGCGCCATCGCCTCGATCGCCGCCGGCACGATGCCGAATGGAAACGGCGCGGCGCTCACGTTGTCGACTTTCATCGAATAGTAATTGTCGCGCGTCATCAGCTTGACCGGCAGCAGCTCCATCGCGAATGCCTGCAGATAGGACAGCGCGGCGTTCAGCCCGATGATCGGGCGGCGATGGCCGGTAAGCGCCCCCACCAGCGCGACCAATTCGCGCAGCGTGTAGACCCTGGGCCCGCACAGGTCGTACGACTTGCCGCAGGTTGCAACGTCGGTAATGCTGTGCACCAGCGCCCGGGCGACGTCTTCAACAAACACCGGCTGAAACCGCGTGTTGGGACTGGCGAGGAACATCGCAGGCAGCAGCTTGAGCAGCAGCGCAAACAGATTGAGAAAACTGTCGTCGCGCCCGAAAATCACCGACGGGCGGAAAATGGTCCAGTCGAGCGAGCTGGCGCGCACCAGCGCTTCAGCCGCGCCTTTGGTGCGCTGATATTGGCTGGCGCCGTTGACATCGGCGCCGAGCGCGCTCATGTGAAGATAACGGCGCACGCCGCCCGCCTCGCATGCCGCAATCACCTTGCGCGTCAGTTCGACGTGCGCCTGCTCGAAGCCGCGCTCGCCGCGTGCATCGTGCAGTACGCCAACCAGGTTGACCACCGCATCCATGCCGTGCACCAGTTGCGCGAGTTCGGCCGCGGCGTGGACATTCGCCTCGACCACCTCCACATTCGGCAGCAGGATCAGTTGCTTGGCACGCTCCCGCCGGCGCGTCGGCACGCGCACATTGCAGTTCCCCGCCGCGAGCAGGTGCAGGACATGGCGGCCGACAAAACCGCTCCCGCCGATCACACAGACCTTGCTGACATGCGCACTCATGGACCGATCTCCTTCGACTCCGGCCTCAACTCGTACCCGGCGCGCCCTCAGCCTCCCGGCTCATCCGGCGGTTTTTCGGCGGCGCGCGTGCGCGGCACGATCACACCGATGCGCTCCCTGAACGACAGCAGCGTGTGGCCGAACTGCTGGCTGTAATAGCTCGCGTTGCTCATCACTTTCTTCACGTAATCGCGAGTTTCGTTGAACGGTATGGTTTCGGCATAGACCGCCGCTTCCATCGGCGCGTCGGCGCGCCAGCCGCGCGCGCGACCAGGTCCTGCATTATAAGCCGCCGACGCCAGCACCGGATGATTGTCGAGCGTGTCGAGCACATGCTTCAGGTACCAGGTGCCGAGATTGATATTGGTGCCCACGTCGCTGACCCCCGTCCAGCGGAAATCCCTGAGGCCGATCTTTTTTGCGACCCAGCGCGCAGTCGCGGGCATCAACTGCATCAGGCCGGCTGCACCGGCGCTCGATTTCGCATCCGCGATGAAGCGGCTTTCCTGCCGGATCAGGCCGTAAACCCATGCCTCGTCGAGACCCTGCTGCCGCACGTAATTTTTCATCACATCGCGGTAGGGCGCGAGGTAGCGCATGCTGAAGTCGTGCAGCTCGCGCGTGCGGTCGGCGGTGTTGATCGCACGGTCGTAGAGTTCGTTCGCGCGCGCGAACTCGGCCGCCGCCAGCAGCTGTTTGTCGTCAAGGCCGCGGATTGTCCAGTTCCATTCGCGATTGCCCTCGAAGCGCAGGTTGAGGCGATAGAACGCGAGCGCGCGCTGCAAGCCCGGCAATTTGGCCACCGCCTGCACTTCGTCCCGGTTCGGCCGGTGGCCCGCGGCCGGTATCCGGCTCGCGCCGCCGAGATCTTCGGCAGCGAGCTGGCCATAGAAATTGAATTCGAGCGCGAGCGTTGTGAGCAGTGCCTGCGCTTCGGGGCCGCGGTCCTGCGCTTGCAGCGCGCGTGCTTTCCAGTAGCGCCATGCTGGCTCCCCGCTTTCCTTGACCGACATCCGGTCGATCGCAGCGAGCACCTCGGGCCAGCTTTGCGCGCGCAATGCGGCGCGCACTTGCCACGCCAGCTGCAGGCCGCTGAGTTCGCCCGCCTGCGCATACCAGCGCAGCGCGTTCGGGTCGTGGCGCTGCGCGCCGAGTAATGCGATCACGCCCCATACATAGCCACGCTCCGCCTCCGAGAAGCGCGTCGCCAGCCTCGTCCATTGCTGCGCCGCGAGCGGCGGCGCGGTGCGCGCCAGGCGGCGCACCGCAAACATCACGGTTTCGCGGCCGTCGCGCGTCTTGAGATTGAACGCCTGCTTGTCGAGAAAGCTCTGCGCATTGACGGCGATGCCCGCCCATGCGCGCGTGTCGGCGGACTGTCCCTTGGGCAGATACTCGGCGACCCGCCGCGCGACACCGGTGTTGCCGGCTTCGAGCGCGAGCCGGATGCGCGCCCACACATCATCCACCGTCAGCTGCTCGCGCTCGGCGAGCGTCTCGAACAGCGCATTGCAGCTGTCGGGTTGCTCGCGGCCGCTGAACCAGAGCGCGCGCGCGGCGCGCAGCGCCGCATCCGCGCCAATGCGCAACTTGCTCTGCAGCGCATAACAACCCAGCCCGGCGTCCTCGTTGACCAGTTGCGGATACTCGGCGTCGAAGAGTTCCCACTGCTGCTTCATGGCTAGCACCTTGAGCCAGTCAGCGCGCAGCCGGTCAGCGGGCGGACCGTCCCGGAGACGCGCGAGCAATGCCTGCACTTCGTCCGCGCCCGCATTCTCGAGCCTGAGCTTCAGCCGCCAGTAATCGATGTACGGCTCGAGCACGTAACCCGCAAGCGATTTCGCGGCACGCTCGAACTTGACGGCATCGCCAACCCGGAATGCCTCACGCGCGGCAAGGAAATCATCATCCTGGCGTGCCGCGTGCACGGCAGCAGACAGCAACAATGCTGCGAGGAACGGGATAAAACGTTTAAGCATCGGCTTTGAGATCAGGTTTATGACTCCAATTCTAGCCGAGGAACAACCGGTACGCGGGATTGCGGGTTTCATCCGAATTCGGATAGCCGAGCTTGGCAAGGAACGCCTTGAACATGGGCTTGTCGCGCGGCGGCACCTGCATGCCGACCAGCACGCGCCCGTAGTCGGCGCCGTGGTTGCGGTAATGGAACAACGAAATATTCCAGCCGTGGCTCATGCTGTTCAGGAACTTGATCAGCGCGCCGGGGCGCTCGGGAAATTCAAAGCGGTACAGTATCTCGTTGGCGACGCCCGGCGCGTGCCCACCCACCGCGTGGCGCACGTGAAGCTTCGCCAACTCGTTGTCGCTCAAGTCGACCGTCTTCAACCCGTGGCGGCGCAGCGAGCGCACCAGGCGCTGCGTCTGAGCGCGATTGCGTATCTGAATGCCGACGAATACGTGCGCCGCCTGCGGGTCGGCATAGCGGTAGTTGAACTCGGTGACGTTGCGCGGGCCGAGCAGCGCGCAGAATTGCCTGAAGCTGCCGGGACGCTCGGGAATCGTAACCGCCAGCACCGCCTCGCGCTGCTCGCCTAATTCCGCTTCCTCGGCGACGAAACGCAGCCGGTCGAAGTTCATATTGGCGCCGGAAGCCACTGCCACCAGCGTTTTGCCGCGCAGGGCCTTGCGCTCGACCCACGCCTTGGCCCCGGCGATCGCGAGCGCCCCCGCCGGCTCGAGGATGGTGCGCGTGTCTTCGAACACGTCCTTGATCGCCGCGCAGATTGCGTCGGTGTCCACCAGGATCACGTCGTCCACCAGTTCGCGGCACAGACGGAACGTTTCAACGCCGACCTGCCTGACCGCGACGCCATCGGCGAACAGCCCGACCTGGTCGAGCTTCACGCGCTTCCCGGCCTTGAGTGAACGATACATCGCGTCGGCATCGACCGGCTCGACCCCGATCACCCGCACCGCGGGTCGCACGCGCTTCACATACGCAGCGATGCCTGAAATCAGCCCGCCGCCGCCGATCGCGACGAAAATCGCGTCGATCGGAGCCTGCATCTGGCGCAGGATTTCCATGCCGATCGTGCCCTGCCCGGCGATCACGTCGGGATCGTCATAAGGGTGAACGAAGGTGAGATGGCGCTGGCGCGCGAGTTTGCGTGAATACTGATAGGCCTCGTCGTAGGAGTCGCCGTGCAGTATCACTTTCGCGCCGCGCGCGGCGACCGCCACGATTTTGATCTGCGGTGTGGTCACCGGCATCACGATCGTCGCCGCGCATTTGAGCCTGCGCGCCGCCAACGCGACGCCCTGCGCATGGTTGCCGGCGGACGCTGCGATCACGCCGCGCTGCAATGCCGCCGGCGCGAGCTTCGCCATCTTGTTGTAGGCGCCGCGCAGCTTGAACGAGAACACCGACTGCATGTCCTCGCGCTTCAGCAGCAGCGTGTTATTGAGCCGTGCCGAAAGGTTGGGCGCACGCTCAAGCGGCGTTTCGATCGCGACATCGTAGACGCGCGCGGTCAGGATGCGTTCGAGGTAATCGACTTTCATGTCGCAAGCGGTGAATGATGGAGTCTCAAGCGTAGCAGGATTGCATTGGATTATCCATTTACTAATGACCATCCACCCCCTATCATTCACCCCATGACTCAGGACGAACTCAAACGCGCAGTCGCGAAAGCGGCGCTAGGCCTGGTTCCGGTCGGCGGCATCGTCGGTGTCGGCACTGGCTCGACCGCGAATTACTTCATCGACGAGCTGGCGCTGATCAAGCACAAGATCGACGGCGCTGTCGCAAGCTCGGATGCCTCAGCGCAGCGGCTCAAAAAGCATGGCATCGAGGTGCTCGACCTGAATAACGTAGCCGATCTGCCGGTCTACGTCGACGGCGCCGACGAGGTGACGCGCCACCTCGCGATGATCAAAGGCGGCGGCGGGGCGCTCACGCGCGAGAAGATCGTCGCCGCG
>Ga0209514_10003696_pt1 | contig 21483 bp, 21 predicted proteins | sample Subgrocontami58m_FD_187452 | JGI IMG/M metagenome (GOLD analysis project Ga0209514, IMG submission 187452) | Subsurface groundwater microbial communities from S. Glens Falls, New York, USA - GMW37 contaminated, 5.8 m (SPAdes) (version 3) | ecosystem: Environmental > Aquatic > Deep subsurface >...
CGCTCAGCGCCCTGGCGCGCGCGATCACTTCCTGCGGGTCGGAAATGTCGGCCGGAGTGATCTTGTTCATCACGTCGGCGGCCGCGTAGCCCAGCATGCGCTCGGCGCCGACGTTGAAGATCTGGATTACGCCCTTTTCATCAGTGGCGATACTCGAAAAGTTGGCGCTGTTCAGAATCGCATTCTGCAAGGCCCCCGTCTTGAGCAACGCTTCCTGACGCCGCACTTCGATGATGCCATCCGCCTTGCCCGCATCGCGGGCAAGGGTGGCGCCGTCTCTTCTTTTGAACATGGCTGATTTCCGTGAAAGGCGCACAACGAAATCGTGAGGAGGCTGCGCGTGTCGGACCGGCAACGGCGGATTGCGGACCCGTACGGCCGAACATAGCCTCATCCTGAGCGTGAATGATCACAGACTTGCCGGCGGCCATCTGTGCGCTGGGATGCATAAGGCCGGCTGATGGTGTCCACGGTTCCCCGCCCGGCGTGCCGGAATCGGAAGTGCGCGGCAGGAAGAACCACGTCGTGTCCTGCCTGTACCCGGTGGCGAAGGACCTGGTCGTGCGCACGCGCTCCGAGCGCGTGGACAAGATCCGCGACGTGATCCTGGCCGAGCGCAGGCGCAACCTGCTTCCCGGCGCAATGCCCGGCAGCAGGTGATCAGGGCCGGACTTTCGCCATCGGCCAGAGGCGCGAAAGAAACAGAATTGAATTTCCTGCCGCTTATGCGATCATCTGAATTGCCGGGCGCGCCGCAAGCCCCGGCCACACTTGACTGGACCGTCTCCGGAGAACAACGAATGAAGCTACGCAGCGCGCTTCGCGCGGGCGTGTTGATGCTGGCGGCAGCTTGCGCCGCGGCGCAAGGAGCCAAGATCGGCTTTGTCGATGTGTCCCGCATCGAGAACGAATCCGCCCCGGCCCTGCGCGCAGTCGAGAGGCTGAAGCAGGCATTGGGGCCGCGCCAGGGAAAGCTCGATGAGCTGCAACGGCAGATCGCGGACGTCCGGGATCAGCTCGCGAAAACGGGTGAGAAAATGCCGCTTTCCGAGCGGCAGGCCAAGGAGCGCTCACTGGAAACCTTGATCCGGCAGGCCGACAAGATGAGCACCGGACTCACCGAGGATCTGGAACTGCGCAAGAACGAGGAACGCGCCAGGATCACCCGGGAAGCCAATATCGCGATCAAGGCCATCGCCGTCGCGGGGAATTACGACCTGATCGTGCAGGGGGCGGTCTACAGGAGTCCGGGGACCGACATCACCGAGCAAGTGCTCAAGGAAATGGCTAAGCGGGCCGGGGCTCCGCCGGGCAAGTGAGTCCCCGCGTCACGCATTGACGCGGGTTTTGGAATCCGTATTTACCACTAACCCGCTCCGACCGGATCCGCACGACCCGGTCGGAGCGCGCGGACAAGATTCGTCGCGTGATCCTCGAGGAGTTCCTGGCGCGCGCGCAGCTGCCCGCAGCCGCCGTCGATGTCCTGTCCCGCCGAGTTGCGCAGCTTGGCCAGTACGCCGCGCTCGAGCAGCGCGCGCGCCATCGTCACTGCGCGTTCCCAGGTGGGGCGCTTGAAGGGCATGCCGGCGACCGCGTTCCAGGGAATGAAATTCATCACCGCGTACTTGCCGCGCAGCAGCCCGGCGATGCGCTTCAGCTCCTCGTCGCCGTCGTTGACGCCTTCGAGCAGCGTCCACTGGTACTGGATCGGATAGCCCGTCGCGCGCGCGTAGCGCTCCCCGAGCTCGACCAGCTCGGCGGGATCGATGCGCGGGGCGCGCGGCAGCAGCGCCGCGCGCCGTTCGGCGAGGGTGGAATGCAGCGACAGCGCGAGCGCCGGCTTCACGCAGGAGAGCGGCAGCCGCTCGAACACGCGCCGGTCGCCGACGGTGGAGAAGACGAGGTTCTTGTGCCCGATCGCGCCCTCGGTGCCCAGCAGCTCGATCGCTTCGAGCACGTTGTCCAGGTTGTGCGCCGGCTCGCCCATGCCCATGAACACGACCTTTCTGACCGGGCGCCGGGCGCGCGCGAGCGCCACCTGCGCGACGATCTCCGCGCTGCCCAGTTGGCGCAGCAGACCGTCGCGGCCCGTCATGCAGAAGACGCAGCCCACCGCGCAGCCGACCTGGGTCGAGACGCACAGGCCGTCGCGGGGCAGCAGCACGCTCTCCACGGTCTGGCCGTCGGCCAGCTCGATGAGCAGGCGCTCGGAACCGTCCTCGCCGCTGTGCCCGGAGCGCAGGCGCGCGATCGCTTTCAGCTCCGCCGCGATCGCGGGCAGCGCGGCGCGGACCTGCGCGGGGAGAAAGTGCTCGGGCCGGCGCCGGCCGCTGTCCAGCGGTAGCGCCTGCGTCCAGGCCCGCAGCGCGAGCTGCTCGTGGCAGGGTTTGGCGCCGTGATCGCGCAGGCGTTGCCGGATGTATTCGATACGCATGGGAGCAGGCGAATGCTAGCATCGCGCGGCGCTTGCGCGCTGCAGCGCCGCGGCACTACTCTACACGCCTGCCGTCCCGGGCTTGATGCGCCTCCGGGGCACCGACCGCTGCATGCACCAGAGACGCACGCCATGGCCACGACGCGAAGCACCGAACGCATCCTCACCACCCACGTGGGCAGCCTGCCGCGCCCCAAGGCGCTGCTCGACCTGATGAAGGCGGTGCTCGCGGGCGAGCCCTGCGATCGCGCAGCCTACGCGCAGCGGGTCCGCGGCGCGGTGGCGGAGGCCGTGCGCCAGCAGGCCGACGCGGGAATCGACATCGTCACGGACGGCGAGCAGTCCAAGCCCGGCTTTTTCACCTACGTGCAGGAAAGGCTGGCGGGGTTCGAGCCCAGACCGGGGCTCAAGCGCACGCAGTTCGCGGCGGAGCTTGCCGCCTTCCCGGAATACTACGAGGATTATTTCAAGCAGGCGATGCTCGGCGGCACCATCGCACCGATCGTCCCCATCGCCTGCACCGGGCCGGTGAGCTACCGCGGCCAGGAGGCGCTCGCGCGCGACATCGACAACCTCGAGGCCGCGGCCGCGGGGGTGAAGCACGAAGCGGTGTTCATGCCGGCCATCGCGCCGAGCGGCGTCGGCGCGAACGAATACTACGCGACCGACGAGGAGTACTTCACCGCAGTGAGCGAGGCGCTGCGAACGGAATACCAGGCGATCGTCGCGGCGGGGTTTCTGGTGCAGATCGACGATCCGCGGCTGAGCGACATTTTCGCCGACCCGTCGCTCGATCCTGCCGGCCGGCGCAGGCGCGCCGACATCTACGTCGAGGCGGTCAACCACGGCCTGCGCGGCATTCCCGCCGAGCGGGTCCGCTACCACACGTGCTACGGCATCAACGAAGGACCGCGCATCCATGAGGCGGCGCTCGCCGACGTCGTGGGCCACATGCTGCGCGTGAACGCGGGCGCCTATTCGTTCGAGGCCGCCAATCCCCGCCACGAGCACGAATACCACCTGTGGGAGACCGTGAAGCTGCCCGAGGGAAAGGCGATGATTCCGGGCGTGATCACTCATGCGAGCAACATCGTCGAGCATCCCGATCTGATCGCCGAGCGCATCGTACGGTTCGCGAAGCTCGTGGGCCGGGAGAACGTGATCGCGGGAGCCGACTGCGGATTTTCCTCGCAGGCCACCTACCACACCGAGGTGCATCCCACGGTGGTGTGGGCCAAGTTCAGGGCGTTGGCCGAGGGCGCACGCAGGGCGACGCGCCAGTTGTGGAGTTGACGGACCAGAGGAGGGGGAACAGATGTCTTACCCGATGTCCCGGCTGACGCCCCTGCCTGCGCTTGCGCTCGCTGCCCTCGCAGCCGCCGGGGCGGCGCATGCGCAGACGAACTATCCCGACAAGCCCGTCAGGCTCGTGGTCGGTTTCAGCGCCGGCGGGCCGACCGATCTCCCGGCCCGGTTCATCGCCGACCGGCTGGGACCGTTGTTGGGACAACGCGTGGTCGTCGAGAACAGGGTAGGTGCCGGTGGCCAGATTGCGACTCAGGATGTGCTCTCCAAGCCGCGGGACGGGTACAACCTTCTGCTCTGCACCCATTTCGAGTCGATCAACACGGCGCTCTACAGGAAGGTCCCATTCAAGCTCGGCGACATCGCGCCGATCAGCCAGATCTCGCGCTACTACTACGGGGTCACGGTGACCAACGAGATACCCGTGAGGACCTGGGACGAATTCATCGCCTATGCGAAAGCGAACCCGGGGAAGATCAATTATGCGTCGATCGGTCGGGGCTCTGCGCAGGAAATCCTCGCGCTGGAATTGGGCAAGCTGGCCGGCATCCAGATGACGCAGGTCTCGTACAAGGGCGGAGCCCAGGTGATGGCGGACCTGATGGCGGGGCGGGTGCACCTGTACGTTTCGCCGACGCTCTCGGTCCTGCCGCAGCACAAGGCCGGCAAGCTGGGAATACTTGCCGTCACCAGTCCCGAGCGGCTCGCCGCAGCGCCTGAAATCGAAACGCTGACGGAGAAGGGACTTGCCTTCGTCAGGTTCGGCTGGCTCGGAGTCTGCGCCGGAGCGGGGACCCCGCAACCCATCATCGCGCTCCTGCACGACCATATTGCGTCGATAGTGAAATCGGCCGCCTACCGCGAAATGATCGAGAAGGCGGGCTCGATTCCCATCTCTTCCACGCCGGAAGAGCTCGGGAGGGTCCTGACCGAAACCTACGAGCAGACGGCGAGGATCAGTCGCGAATTCGGGTTGACGCTCGACTGAATGACCGTCAGGAAGTTCGACCCCGGCGCAACCGCGCGCCGCTAGAGCTGCACGCCGATCCTGCGGTCGAGCGACCACGGGCCGCCGCCGCGCAGCGCCACCGCGAACATCACCAGGCCCCACATCAGCGGGTACTCGTATCCCGGGCCGGTCCATCCGAACTTGGGCAGATGGTGGTAGACGATCACCATCATTTCGATGGTGATGGCCGCCGCGAAGAAGCGCGTGAACAGGCCCAGGGCCACGCACAGCCCGCCGACGGTTTCCAGAAGGATGAGCACGATGGCCAGCGGCTCGGCCGGCGCGATGCCGCGCTTCACCAGCGCAAACTGTGCGGTCGCCCCGACGCCCGCCATCAGCTTGGGCCAGCCGTGCGGAAGGATCATCGCTCCGACGGTGACGCGGATCAGCGTCCACGACAGCGGCGCGACCCAATCGTAGAACGGCTTGAGTTGGGGAATCAGCAGTCTCGGTTCTTTTTCCGCTTCCACCATGATCGCTCCTCCTGTCGGGCCGAAACCCGTGGTTGTGCATCGATCGCCGGGCCGCTAACTGCCCGGAAAGCCGCGCCAGCAGCCGATCTTCGAGAGATCGTCTTGTTGTTGGAGCGGTCATTCTGCGCCGCCGGGGCTGGGCGCGCAAGCGCTCGCACGCACGTCGATCGATCGCACGGGCGGATGCGGTTATAGTCGTGGCTCGGTGACGACACTCATGACATCGCTCGATACATCCATCGCCTTCTTCGCCGTGTCGCTGCTGCTCGCCTACACGCCGGGGCCGGACAACCTGTTCGTGCTCGTGCAGTCGGTGACGCGGGGTCGAAAGGCCGGGTTCTGCATCGTCCTCGGCCTGTGCACGGGGCTTCTCGTGCACACGGCCGCGGTCGCACTCGGGCTCGCCGCCGTGTTCGCCGCGTCGGCAACGGCATTCACCGTGCTGAAGTTCGTCGGTTCGGCCTACCTCGCGTATCTGGGCTGGCAGGCGTGGATCGCTCCGGCCGCGGAGAGCCCGTCGGCGGATCTCGAATCGCCCGACCTGTTGCGCATGTACGGGCGGGGCGTGATCATGAATCTGACGAATCCCAAGGTGGTCGTGTTCTTTCTCGCGTTCCTGCCGCAGTTCGTCAGGACCGGCGGCGCGAGCGTCGTTCTTCAACTGGTCTGGCTGGGCTTCCTGTTCATCCTGGCGACCATCGTCGCCTTCGGCAGCATCGCGTACTTCGCGGCGGCGGTCGGCCAGGCGCTCAGGCGCTCGGCGCGGGTGCAGCGCGCGTTGAACCGGGCCGCCGCCGTCGTGTTCCTGGGGCTCGCCGCCAGTCTGGCGATCACCGTGCGGTAGCAGCGGTAGCGTCAGCGGGCGGTGGAAAACGAAACGCCCCGGGGATCGCTCCCCGGGGCGTCGTGATGCAATAAGGCGCGCCGGCTCAGCGGCGGTTGAGCTTCCTTGAACCGCGGGTTGATCCGCTGCTCGAGCCTCGCGAACCGGTGCTGCCTTGTCGGACTCTCACGGGATCACCTCCTTTCGTGGTTGCGGAGACTGCAGTCTATAGCACGCTCGCGCCGGCCGACAAGCCCCCGGGGGCGTCCGCGCGGGAGGCTGCCGGCGGACGACGACTCGGTCCCCCGCCCCTGTTGATCCATGCCGGGATAGAATCCGGGCGGAGGATCGCAATGGGAGAAGAGAGGGTGTCGCGGCAGCACGTGGACGGCAGGGAGCTTCGCAGGGCGCTGGGATGCTTCGCGACGGGCGTGACGGTGGTGACCGCGGTCGGCCAGGACGGCGGCCCCGTCGGCCTGACGGTGAATTCCTTCAACTCGCTTTCGCTCGACCCGCCGCTGGTGCTGTGGTCGCTCGGCGTGGCATCGGCGCACCGCAAGGACTTCGAGACGGCCACGCATTACGCGGTCAACGTGCTTTCCGAAGGCCAGATCGAGCTCTCGCGCCGGTTCGCGCTGAGGGCGGCGAACGGTTTTGCGAAGCTCGAATGTCGCAACGGCGCCGGCGGGGCGCCGCTGCTGCCGGACTGCGCGGCGTGGTTCGAATGCCGCATCGTTTCGCGCGAGCGCTGGGGCGATCACCTGCTCATGATCGGCGAAGTCGAGCGCTTCGACACCACCACCGAGAAACCGCTGCTGTTCCTGCATGGCCACTACGCAGTGGCCGGTAGGCGGGTAACCTGAGCGTGTGACCTGAGCGTGTGAACTGAGCATGGATCTTTCGCGCATCATCGAGCGCTGGGCTGCGTTCCAGCCGGACCGGACGGCAGTGCATTTTCAGGGGGCCGACATCTCCTACGCGCAGTTGTGGGCGCGCATCGAGGCCGCGAGCGCCGGCCTCGCCGCGCGGGTCGGCAGGGGCGAGCGCGTCGCCTATCTCGGCTTCAACCATCCGGAGATCCTCGTGCTGCTGTTCGCGCTCTCGCGCATCGGGGCGATGCTCGTCCCGCTCAACTTCCGGCTCGCGCCACCCGAGCACCACGCGATCCTCGAGCACGCGGGCGCGAAATGGCTGGTCGCCGAGGGTGGCTTCGCCGAGCATGCGGAGCAGCTGCGCGCGGCGCTGCCGGAGCTCTCGCTCCTCTCGCTGGAGGGGGAGCGCGAGGACTGGCTCGACTGGCGCGCGGTCTGCGCGAAGGCCTCCCCGACGCGCGCGGCGGGCACCGATGCGGACCCGGCGCTCATCGTCTACACCTCGGGCACGACGGGAAAGCCCAAGGGCGCGGTGCACACGCAGTCCGGCCTCATCTGGAACGCGATCAATTCCACCCATTACCACGACCTCACCAGCCGCGACCACGTGCTCACGGTGCTGCCGATGTTCCACGTCGGGGGCCTGTGCATCCAGACGCTGCCCGCGCTGCACGCGGGGGCAAGCGTGACGCTGCATGCGCGCTTCGATCCGGGCGCCTGGATCGCCGACGTCGCGGCGCGCCGCCCGACGCTCACGCTGCTCGTCCCCGCGACCATGCGCGCGATCGTCGATCACCCCGCGTGGAAGGGCGCCGACCTCTCGTCGCTGCGCATGGCGGCCGCGGGCTCCTCCACGATTCCCGATTCGCTGATCGCCGCGTTCCACGCGCGCGGGGTCACGGTGACGCAGATCTACGGCTCCACCGAGACCGGACCCGTTTCGATCTACCTGCGCGCCGAGGATGCGCACCGCAAGGCCGGGTCCGCGGGCAAGGCGGCGATCCACGCAGAGATCCGCCTCGCCGACGAGCTCGACCGCGAAGCGCCGCGCGGCAAGGTGGGCGAGATCCTGGTGCGCGCCCCCAACGTCATGCAGGGCTACTGGAAGGACCCGGACAATCCGGCGTTCCGCGACGGCTGGTTCAGGAGCGGCGACCTCGCGTTCCAGGACGAAGAGGGCTTCTACCACGTGGTCGGCCGCTCCAAGGACATGATCATCTCGGGCGGGGAGAACATCTACCCGGCGGAGCTGGAAAACGTGCTCGCCGACTGCGCGGCGATCGCCGAGGCCGCGGTGGTGGGCCTGGAGGACGCGAAGTGGGGCGAGGTCGCGGTTGCCGCGGTGGTGCGCAAGCCCGGAGCCGCGCTCGACGAGGCCGCAGTGATGCGGCTCTTCGACGGCAGGCTCGCGCGCTTCAAGCACCCGCGGCGGGTCGTGTTCATCGATTCCCTGCCCAAGAACGCCATGGGCAAGGTGCAGAAGTTCGAGCTGCGCCAGGCGATCGCCGCGCTCGGCTGACGGCGAACGGGTTACTGCGCCCCGTCGATGGTCGCAGAGAGCCGCTCAAGCGATGCGCGCAGCCGGTCGATCTCGCGCTTGGTCATGCCGCGCACCGCGCGCGCCTCGAGGTCGAGCGCGATCTGCAGCAGGTCGAGGAAGCGCTTCTTCCCGGTCGCAGTCAGGTGCACCTCGACGAAGCGGTTGTCGGCGCTGCGCACGCGCCGCTCCACGAGGCCCCGCCTCTGCATCCCCGTGAGCGCGCGCGAGAGCGTCGCCTGGTCGGTCACCGTGGCGTCGGCGAGCGCCGACACGCCGAGGCCGTCGCGCTCGTGCAGGAAGGCGAGCACGCGCCATTGCGTGAGCGTCACGCCGTGCCGGCGCAGCGCCTGGTTGAAGGCGACGTTGATGAGGCTGGTCGCGCGGTTGAGCAGGTAGGGCAGGAAGCGGCTGTGCCCCGGATAGACGCGCGCCTTCACCGCGACTCCCCGTAGCCAGCGAGCAGGCGCCTGCGCCCGGCGGCAACGAGCGCGTTCAACGCAAGGCCGAGCAGCGAGATCGTCACCAGGGGCACGAACATGTCCACGGTGCGGAACGCGCGCGCCGCGCGGATCAGCAGGTGCCCCAGGCCGTCGGTGGAGGAGACCATCTCGGCGAGGAACACGACCACGCAGGAGATCACGAGCGCGATGCGAAAGCCGGTGAGGATCGAGGGCAGCGCGGCCGGCAGCAGGATCTTGAACACGCAGGCGCGCGGCGAAGTGCCCGCCGCGCGCGCCGACCACAGCAGCTTCGGCTCGACCATGCGTGCGCCGTGGAGGGTCGCGAACAGGATCGGAAACACCGCGTCCGCCGCGACCAGCGCGATCTTCGAGGCGTGGTCGAAGCCGAGGATCAGGATCAGCGCGGGATAGAGCGCGATCTTCGGGATCGGCGCGAGCACGCGCACCAGCGGCTGGATCATCCGGCCTGCGGGGCGGCTCGCCGCGGCGGCGAGGCCGAGGGCGACGCCGAGCGCGGTGGCGATCGCGAGCCCGGCGAACAGGCGCTCGAGCGTCTGCGCGACGTGCTCCAGGAACGTGGCCGTCTGCAGCAGCTCGGCCAGACGCGCGAACACGGCGCTCGGCGCGGGCAGCAGGATCTTTCTCACCAGGCCCGCGTCGACGCACGCCTCCCAGACCGCGAGCAGCAGCGCGACCGGGTAGGCGTGGACGAGCGCGAGCTTGAGCGCCGCGCGCATCAGCCGCCTCCCGCCACGGCGTCCTCGCGCGCCTCGGCCCAGAACGTCAGCCGGCGCCGCACCCGCTCGAACAGCGCGTCCAGCGCGAACCCGATCGCGCCGATCACGAGGATCGTCGCGTAGACGGTGCGGTACTGCGCCATGTCGAGCGAATTGAACAGCAGGTTCCCCACGCCGGACTGCCGCGCGATCATCTCCGAGCTCACCATGACGATCAGCGCCATGGCGATGCCGACGCGGCAGCCGAGCATCACCTCGGGCAGCGCGGAAGGCAGGATGATCGAGAACACGCGCCGGCGCGCGGGCATGCCCATCGCCATCGCCGACCAGACGAGCTTCTCGTCCACCGCGCGCGCGCCCGCTTGGCTGTGGTACACCAGCGGCAGCGACACGCCGAGGAAGATCACCAGCACCTTGGAGAAGTCGCCGACGCCGAACCAGAGCATGATGATCGGCATCAGCGCGGCCTTCGGCACCGGGTAGATCAGCGTGAGCAGCGGGCCGAAGAAGCCGGCCACCGCGCGGCTACGCCCCATCACGAGGCCGAGCGGGATCGCGGTGGCGACCGCGATCGCGAAGCCGAGCGCCATGCGCTCGAGCGATGCGCCGATCTCGGCGAGCGACTCCAGGTCGAACAGCACGCCGGGGAGCGAGGCGAGGACGCTCGACGCGCTCGGCAGGCCCTCGATGCCGAGCACCGCAGCGGCGAGTTGCCACAGCGCGAGCAGCGCGAGCAGCGACACGAGCGGCGGCACGCCGGGAAGCGACAGTAGGCCGCGCAGCCTCATTCCACGCGGTTCTCCATGAGGCGCTCGATCTCGACGACGGTTTCCTGGTAGCGGCGGTCGAGCAGCAGCTCGCTCCTGACGCGCGGCCGCGGCAGCTCGATGTCGATCACCGCCTTTTGCCGCCCCGGCGAGGCGGTCATGACGAACACGCGGTCGGAGAGGAAGATCGCCTCCTCGACGCTGTGGGTGACGAACAGCACGGTCTTGCGGTCGCGCTCCCAGATCGACAGCAGCTCGTTCTGCAGCAGCGTGCGCGTGTGCGCGTCGAGCGCGCCGAAGGGCTCGTCCATCAGCAGGATCGCCGGATCGTAGGCGAGCGTGCGCGCGATCGCCACGCGCTGCTTCATGCCGCCGGAGAGCTCCTTGGGGTAAAAGTTCTCGTAGCCTTTCAGGTGCACCGCCTCGAGCAGCTTCGCCACCCTGCGCTCGGCTTCCCCGCGCGGCACGCCCTGCTCGAGCAGCCCGTAGATCACGTTGCCGGTGACCGACTTCCAGGGAAAGAGCGCGAACTCCTGGAACACCGGTCCGCGGTCCGGCCCCGGCCCCGTGACCTCGCGGCCGGCGACGCGCACCTGCCCGGAGCTCGCGCGCACGAAGCCCCCGACGATGTACAGCAGCGTCGACTTGCCGCAGCCGCTGGGGCCCAGGATCGAGACGAACTGCCCCTGCGGCACGCTGAGCGAGATGTCGAGCAGCGCCGCATGGTCCGCGCCCGTCTCGGTGCGGAAGGTCTTCGACAGGCGCTCGATCTCGATCACTCGCGGCGCCCCCGGAGCGCGTTCACTCCTGCGGCGCGGTCACGTCGTCGCGGCGGAACTGCTTCACGTCGAGCGCGCGCTTGAGCAGTCCGGCCTTGTGGTAGAGGTCGAACATCGCCTGGATGCCGTCGAAGTTCGGCTTCGCGCCCGGCTCGCGCGCGAAATCGTTCGGCTTGAGCAGGTAGGTGTCGAGGACCGCGATCGGCGCCTTGGTGACTTCCGACACGACCTGCATGGTCTCGGCGCGGTTCGCGACGGCCTTCTTCATGCCCAGCGTGAGGTCGCGCACGTAGGCGCGCGCGAGCGCGGGGTTCTTGTCGACGAATTCCTTCTTGCATACCTCGAGGATGTGAACGATGTTGGCCTGCGCGTCGGAGAGCGCGAACAGCTTGCGCAGGCCTCCCTTGCCCTCGGCGCGCGCGGCGAAGGGCTGGTTGAGCACGCCGGCGTCGACGCGGCCCGAGCGGATCGCGTCCTCCGAGGGCGGGAACCCGGTTTCGACGAGCTTGATGTCCTTCTCGGGGTCGAGGCCGTTTCGCTTCAACAGCAGCGCCATCGGGTAGTAGATGCCCGAGCCGTAGACGTTGATGCCGACGGTCTTGCCCTTGAGGTCGGCGACGGTCTTGATGGGCGAATCGGCCTTGACGGCCCAGTACACCGAGAACGAGCCGGGCTTCTCGCCGACGTGCTGGGCGACGATATAGGCGTGCAGGTCCGATTCGACCGCGCCCTGCGCGAGCGACAGCGGCGCCTGCGTCGAGCAGTCCAGCGCGCCGGCGACCATGGCCTGCACCATGGGCGCGGTGCCCTGGAACTGCACCCATTCGATGCGGTAGGTCTTGCCGAGCTGCGGGAATTCCTGCGGCCGGCGCATCATCCAGTACTTCGCCTCCTCGGCAGGGATGGTCCAGCCGACGCGGACGACGGGAACGTTCTGGGCCAGCGCGGGCAGCGCGGCTGCGAGCAGCGCGGCGGCGGCGAGCGTGTTGCAGACGAATCGGTTCATGTTTCCCTCCTCCTCACGGGTTGCGATCGAGCGCCGCGCCCGGCGGGCGCAGCATTCCGGTATAGCGCAGCATGCCGACCAGGCGCGCGAGCGCCTCGCGGCGGTAGGCGGCCGGGTCCACGGCCGCCCAGTCGTAGAAGCCCTTGCCGTCGCGCAGGCCGTTCCTGCCTTCGTTCATGTGGCGCACGACGATGTCAGGCGGCGCGAAGCGCGCGTCCCCGAGCGCCTGCGCGAGGTAGCGGCTGGCGTAGTACAGGATGTCGTTGCCGCCGTAGTCGATGAATTCGACCAGGCCCATGTTGGCGTAGCGAAAGCCGAAGCCGTAGCGGCAGGCGCGGTCGATGTCCTCGGCCGTGGCGACGCCCTGCTCGACCATGCGCGCGGCCTCGTTCATCACCAGCGCCTGCAGCCGCGGCACGATGTAGCCGGGGGCGGCCTTGCACTCGACCGGCGCCTTGCCGATCGCCTCGAGCAGCGACTTCATCGCCGCGAGCACCTCCCGCGAAGTGCCCGCGTGCGGCGAGAGCTCCACCAGCGGGATGACGTAGGCGGGATTCAGCCAGTGCGCGTTGAGGAAGCGCTGCGGGTGTTCGACCAGCCCGGCGAGCGCGGTGACGAGGAAGGTGGAAGTGGTCGAGGCGACGATCGCGTCGGGCCGAAGATGCGCGCAGCCGAAGGCGAGCGCTTCGCGCTTGGCCTCCATCACCTCGGGCACGCCCTCGAACAGCACGTCGGCGCGCGCGAGCGCCTGCGGCGCCGCTTCGCGGGGCACGAAGCGGATGCGCGCGAGTATGCCCGCGCGCTCGCGCGCATCGAACGCGCCCAGCTCGGCGAGGGAGGCGAGGTTCGCGTCGATCTCGGCGAGCGCCTCGGCGCCCAGGCGCTCCGTGTCCGCCGCGCCTCGCGGCTTGGCGTCGACGAGCAGCACCTCGTGGCCCGCATAGGCGAACGCGTGCGCGATGCCGCGCCCCATGCGTCCCGCACCGAGCGCCGCGATGACCGCGAGCGCGCTCACCCGAGCCCCTCTTCGAGCAGACGCTTCATTTCCTCGCGCGAGAGCGAGGCGAGCCCGAGCGAGCCGAGCGTGCGCGGGCCGCGGCGGAAATCCTCTCCGGCGACCGCCCCGGCGAGCGCGAGCAGGCCGGCCGCGATCGGCGCCGCGACGCCGGCCCACTCCGCCACCGAGACGAGGAACGCGAGGCCGTACTGCACGTCCTCGCGCATGTAGCGGTGCGTCGCGAGGTCGATGTGCTCGCGCCAGTCGCCCGATTCGGTGAGCCTGTCGTGGGCGTCGCCGTACATCCAGCGGTCGGTCGTGTAATGGTCGCGCAGCGGGAAGTGGTAGGGTTTGTAGCCCAGAGCCTCGCGCACCGCGATGCGCTCGGCGTCCAGCGCGTCGGTGACGCGCCGGATCGAGGACTGCGTGCCCTCCTTGTGGATGTCCCAGGTTTCGAAGTGCTCGAGCGGCCCCGCGTTCATCAGGATGAGCGGCGGGTGGATGATCGGCCCGGCGTTCATGAGCGCGGCCGAGAGCGCATCCTCGATCGGCTCGATCGCGGGGTAGACCCGGCGGATCACCTCGAACGCGTGCGCCGCGTCGCTCGCCGGAAAGGCGCCGGTGGGCAGGCGCCTGGCGCGCATGGTGATCGCGATCTCCGCGGGACCGTGCTTGCGCGCGAGGTAGGGCAGCGTGCCGGTCTCGGCGAACGTGAGCAGGGCGGCGCAGCCCGCCTCGCGCAGTACCTTCGCCATCGCGTAGCTGCCGAAGGTGCCCGGCGGAAGGAACACGACCTGTCCGTCGCAGGCGTGGGGCGCGATGGCGCGCGCGATGTCGGCCTGGGCGAACGCGGGCGAGGGGACGAGGAGCAGGTCCGCGCCGTGCACGGCCTCGCCGATGTCGGGGGTCGCCTGCGCGATGCGCACCTCGCGCCTGCCCTGCGCGTCCACGAGGACGATCGAGCCCCGCGCGACGAGCGGCGCGAGCGCCTGCGCGTCGCGGCGCCACAGCCGCACCTCGTGGCCCTGCTCGGCGAGGTCGGCGGCAGCGGCATAGCAGCCGTGGCCGCCGCCCAGCACGGCGATCTGCATGGTCTCCCCCTCCGCGGGCCAGTATATGCAGATGCATATACCGGCGCAAGCGACCCTAGTCCGCCTTCGCGCCGGTCTGCCTGATCACCTTGCCCCAGCGCTCGACTTCCTCGCGCATGAGGTGGGCGAGGCCGTCGGGCGCGGTGCCTACGGCCTGGAAGTAGATGCGCAGCATCCGGCTCTTGACCTCATCGGAGCGGACGATGCGCACCAGCTCCCGCGACAGGCGCTCGACGATCGCGGGCGGCGTCTTCGCCGGGGCGACCATGCCGATCCACGCCGTGGACTGGAAGCCCGGAAACCCCGACTCGGCCACGGTCGGAAGCCCGGGCAGCACGAGGCTCCTGCCGCTCGAGGTGACCGCGAGCGCCTTCAGGCGCCCGGCCTGCACGAGCGGCATCGCGGTCGCCGGAACGACGAAGCCCGCGGCGATCTGGCCGCTCGCGATCGCCGCGTTCACCTGCGGGCTGCCGGGGTAGGGCACATGCACGATGTCGATGCCCGCGCGGGTCTTGAGCAGCTCCATGGTCAGGTGCGACGAGCTGCCGTTGCCGATCGAGCCGTAGTTGAGCTTGCCCGGCTGAGTCTTGACGAGCGCAACGAACTCCTTCACCGTGCCGACGCCGAGCCCGGGGTCGGCCACCAGCACGTTCGGGCTCGTCGCGACCAGCGTTATGGGCGCGAAGTCCTTGAACGGGTCGTAGCCGAGCCTCGCGTACAGGACCTTGTTGACGGCGAGTGGCCCGCCGATCGACAGCCCGATGGTATAGCCGTCCGGCGCCGCCTTCGCGACGAGCGCGGTGCCGAGATTGCCGCCCGCGCCGGGGCGGTTCTCCACGATGACGGGCTGCCCGAGCGCGGCGGCGAGCTTGTCGTTCAGCATGCGCGCGACGAGGTCGGGCGAGCTGCCCGGAGGAAACACCACGATCATGTGGATCGGCTTCGTCGGCCATGCCGGCGACCCGGCGGGCGAGACCTGCGCGGATGCGCTCATCGAGGCTGCCGAGGCGATTGCGAGCGCCGTGATCCATCGTTTCATGCCTGACTCCCGATTGGATTGGAAATGCTAGATCGCCGTCCCGAGATACGCTCCATCGCGCTCGAGCTGCGCCTGGAGCGCGTCGATCGCGACGCCGGAGGGCTCGACGCCTTCGTGCAGCGCGAGGTGCGCGGCGGTGCCGGCCGCCTGGCCCATCGCAAAGCAGCCGCCGGAGACGCGTGCCGCGGACTGCGCCTCGGAGGTCATCGAGGCGCAGCGCCCGGCGACGAGCAGGTTGCGCACGCGATGCGGCACGAGCATGCGGTAGGGCAGATGATTGAAGCCGCGCGATTCCGGTATCGGCGGCCAGGTCCATTCGACGTCGCCCGCGACGTGGCGCTCCAGCGGCCAGGCGTTCACGCCGACGGTGTCGTCGAAGCTGCGGCACTGGAGCACGTCCTCGGCGGTCAGCATCGCGCGGCCGATCACGCGGCGCGTCTCGCGGATCCCGAGCTGCGGCGCGATATCCAGGACATAGCTCGATTCGAACCCCGCGACGCGCTCGCGCAGGAACCGCATGTAGTCGCCGATCTGCCGCCGCCCCTCGATCTCGCCGGCGGAGAGCTGCAGCGCGTCGGTGCCGTCCACCGCGCTCCCGTCGGCGTTGCGAATCTGCGTCACGTTGGCGCGCCATTCCCCCGGGTGCTTCTGCGGCCGCAGGATCACGCCCCTGCGCGGAAAGCGGTATTCCCCGCGCGCCTGCGCTTCCTGCATCAGCCGCGGGATTTCCGGCAGTGCGGCGGCCGCTCGCGCCGCGTCGACGTTGTTGACGCGGAACATCAGCGTCGGATAGAGCAGAGCGCCGGCCGCGTCGCCCTTCTCCCAGGGCGCGCCCGCCCAGCACGCGAGGTCGCCGTCGCCCGAGGCGTCGATGAACACGCTGCCGCGAACCGCGCGCCGGCCCGACTTGGTCTCGACCAGCAGCGCGTCGATCGTGTGCTCGTCGCGCATCGCGGCGCCCGCAGCGAGCGCGTGGAACAGGAGCCGGGCGCCTGCGCCCAGCACCAGGTCGTCGGCGGCGCACTTGTACGCGGACATGTCGTAGGCCTGCGCCCGGGTCTTGCCGAAGATGGCGTGCGGCACGTTGAGCCCGCCCAGGCGATCGATGCGCTCGAGCAGCTCGTCGGCGACGCCGCGCACGACGCGGCGGATCTCGCCGTGGACGTTCGCGTGCAGGCCGCAGAAATTGGTGACGCCGGCCGCGGTCCCCATGCCGCCGAGAAATCCGTAGCGTTCGACGAGCAGCGTGGAGCGGCCCTGGCGCGCGGCCGCCCAGGCCGCGGCGATGCCGGCGGGGCCGCCGCCGAGCACGACGACCTCGGCTTCCGCGATGACGGGCGTTGTCCGGAATGCTTCCCTCACGCCGTGCGCGCCGGACATGGGACTGGCCTTCGGTTGCAGTGAGCTCCGGAGATTAAACCATGCGTGCGCGACGCGCTTGCGGCGGGGGGAGGAAGAGGCGCCGCTCCGTTACCGAGCGCGGATGGCGATTCCGTTCGGCAACGTCGCGGCGCATTCCATAGTCTAGGGAAGACAAGGCCATCATAGACACTTGAACGGTCCGGTGAAATCCGGGCCGTACGTACGTGCTGTCGCGTATTTGCCTATGCGGCGCGCGCCTGTCTCAGGTTGAGCATCAGCCGGATCAGCTCGGAGGATCGCCGCACCTGGAGCTTTTCCATCAGGCGCGCCTTGTAGACTTCCACCGTGCGCGGGCTGATCCCCAGCACGGCGGCGATTTCGCGGTTGTGCTGGCCGCTGACGACGAGATCGAGCACCTCGCGCTCCCGGTCGGTGAGGCGCTCGAGCCGCGCCATGACTTCCTCGCGCTCGGCTTCGATGCGCCTGCGCTCCGCGTCACGCTCCATCGCCGTGCCGACCGCAGCGAGCAGCGCCTGGTCGTCGATGGGCTTCTCGATGAAGTCCACCGCGCCCGACTTGAACGCGTCGCGCGTCGCGGCGATGTCGCCGTGCGCGGTGATGAGGATGACCGGAAGCCGGACCCCCATCTCGAGGAGCTTCTTCTGCAATGCGAGTCCGTTCATTCCGGGCATCCGGATGTCGAGGACCAGGCAACCGCCGCATTCCGGCCGCCACGCCCCGAGGAAGTCCTCCGCCGAGGCGAAGGTCTCGGTGCGGTGGCCCTTCAGCTCGAGCAGCAGCGACAGCGAGTCGCGGACCGCCTCATCGTCGTCGACGATGAAAACTTTCACGTCATTCGATTTCACTGATTTCATGGCTTGTAGGTGCTACGGGAAGTGTAACGCGAAATACGGCGCCGCCTGAAGAGGCGACGGGTTCGATGCGGCCGCCATGGGCCTCGACGATGGTGCGGCTGATCGCCAGTCCCAGTCCCATGCCGCCGGTCTTGCTCGAGGTGAAGGGCTCGAACAGGTGGTCCGCGATCTCCGGGCTGAGGCCCGGGCCCGTATCGGCCACCAGAATCTCGACCTCGTTCTCGCCGCTGAGCGCGGCCGAGATGCGGATCTCCCGCCGGTCGCGCGCCTTCGCCGCGTCGATGCTGTTCGACACCAGGTTGTGTATGACGATTTCCATCTGCACCCTGTCCACCCTCAGGTCCGGGAGCGCATCTGCGCCTTCCACCTGCAGGATGATGCCATGGCGCTCGAGCCGCGTCAGCGACGCCTCGAAGCCGCCCCAGATCAGGTCGGCGACCCTGACGCGCTCCCTGTGCACGGTCCCGCTGCGGAAGAATTCGCGCAGCCGGTGCACCACTTCCCCGGTGCGATTGACTTCGTTGACCACCTTGTCCATGGTCTTCAGCAGGCGCGCGTGATCGTACTCGGGACCGGCGAGCATCAGCCGGCAGGCGCGCACGTAGCTCGAGATCGCCGACAGCGGTTGATTGAGCTCATGCGCGAGCGCCGACGCAAGCTCGCTCGTCGCGGCGAGTCGCAGCGTGCGCTCCAGCTCGATCTGCCTTTCCCGCAGCTGCTCTTCCATCTCCTTGCGCTTGGACACGTCGCGGACGATGCAGATGTGGCCGCGCCGTCCGCCGCTGCCCGCCTCGGCAAGCGAGAGCTCCGCGGGAAAGCGGCTGCCGTCCGCGCGCAGCGCCGCCATCTCCACGCCGTGCAGCGCGCGCGGGGGATTGGGCAGCTCGGGGATCAGCTCGGCGATCGGCCGGCCCAGCAGAGTCGCCGACGAGGCGCGAAAGATGCTCTCTGCTTCGGCGTTGAGCGAGGCGATGCGTTCGCGTTCGTCGAGGGCGACGATGCCGTCGGGCGCGGTCCTGACGATCGTGCTCAACTCGTTCTCCCTCGCCATCAGCGAATTCTGCGCACGGCGCCAGTGGGTCACGACCATGCCGAGGAACAGGCCCGTGACGGCGAGCGCCAGCATCCGGAACTGGAGCTCGAGCACGAGCGAAGCCTCGTTGCCCACGAGCCGCGCGCCGGCGATCAACCCGACCTGGACGATCGCATTGGCGGCGACCGTACCGTGGATGCCGTGGCGCATCGCGATCCAGATGAGCGGCATGAAAAGAAGATAGAAGAACTTCGGCGCATTGACCGGCTGGAGCCCGAAGACGACCCACAGCGAGAACACGATGCAGGCCATCTGGGCGCCGATCTCGAGCACCTGGGTGCGCGTGATGCGGCCGAACTCGTAGCGGTTGCGGAACACCAGCAGCAGCGGCGTCGTGACGATGATCCCGATCATGTCGCCGACCCAGAAGCGCAGCACGAAGTCGGGCAGGCGCCTGATCGCGATGAATCCCCCCGCGAACACCAGCCACACGTAGGCGAACGCCACGGCGAGCGTGCCGATCGCCACCCATGCGGAGAACCAGGTCACGTCGCGCAGCCGCTCGAACCGCGGATCGAAGCGCGCGACGCGAAGCAGCGCCCATGCGAGCGCGGTATAGCCGATCGCGACCAGCAACGAGGACAGGGCGCTGAATCCGAGCGGTGCCGACACGCCGCGCACGGCGAACTCGGAGGCGAGCGAGGCGACGAACAGCGCCGGCGACCAGCGCAGGCCGTAGACGAGCAGCAGCGCGAGGCTGAGGCCCGGCGGGGGGTTCCAGGGCGTGATGTTGAACGGCCGCAGCGCGTACACGTAGCTCACCCAGTCCAGGGCAACGTAGGTGACCAGATAGCCGGCGAGCAGCGCGCCGCCTCTGAGGAACTGTGTAGGGCTGTAGTGCATGTCGGCGATGATGCGTTTTTCCCCGATACTCGCACTGTCGGCGGATTTAGTCACGCCCCATGCGCCGGCCCTTCGCCGGCGCTCAATGAGGCCGCGTGCGTAAGGGAAGCCCTGCTCCCGTCGCGGACGAGCGGCCGGGAAACACCCGCCGGCGGAAAATTGGGTATGCTCACGCCGCAGCGATCATTCTGGAGGGCAACTCATGGCGGGCAGGGACCTGCCGATCATCGTGGTCGGCGGAGGCATCGGCGGATTGGCGGCGGCGCTCGCGCTGTCGAAGAAGGGGCGCGCAGTCCATGTACTGGAACAGGCCGCAACGTTCGGCGAGATCGGCGCCGGCATCCAGTTGGGGCCGAACGTTTTCAAGATGTTCGATTATCTGGGACTGACCGAGGCGATCAACCAGACCGCCGTCTTCCCCGGCAACCTGATGATGCGCGACGCGCTCTCGGGAGAGGAAGTCGTCAGGGTGCCGGTGGGCAGCGCCGGTTTCAAGGCGCGCTTCAAGTATCCGTACGGCGTCATCCACCGCGCGGACATCCACGGCGCCTTCCTGGCGGCGTGCCGCAAGTCTCCGCTGGTGACGCTCAGCGCGTCGCGCAAGGTGACCGGCTACGAGGACAGGGGCGATCGCGTGGTGGTCGAGACCGAACAGGGCGGCAGCGTCGAGGGCAGTCTTCTGGTCGGCGCCGACGGCCTGTGGTCGAAGGTCCGCGGCCAGCTGGTCGGCGACGGCAAGCCTCGCGTTTCGGGCCACATCGCCTACCGGGCGGTCATTCCCACGCAGAAAGTGCCGGCGCACCTGCAGCAGAACAACGTGGTGCTGTGGGCCGGGCCGAAGACCCACCTTGTGCACTACCCGCTGAGGCGCGGCGAGGTCTACAACCTCGTCGTGGTCTTTCACAGCAGCCGCTACGAGGAAGGCTGGGACACCTACGGCGACCCCGAGGAGCTGCACGAGCGCTTCAAGGGCCAGCGTCCGGAGGTGCTCGAGTTCCTGGCGATGGTGAACGAATGGAAGATGTGGGTGCTGTGCGACCGCGAGCCGATCAAGGGCTGGAGCAAGGGCCGCAGCGTGCTGCTCGGCGACGCGGCGCACCCGATGCTCCAGTACCTCGCGCAGGGAGCCTGCATGGCGACCGAGGACGCCGTCGTGCTCGCCAACAAGCTCGATGCGGCGAAGGGCGACCACGCGGCGGCTTTCGAAGCCTACGAGAAGGAGCGCTACCTGCGCACCGCGCGCGTGCAGCTGATGGCGCGCTTCTATGGCGAGCTCTACCACGCCGCCGACGTGCGGCGCGACCTGCGCAACTCGCTGCTCGCCGGGACCACGCCGGAGGCCGCCATCAACGGCGCCGCCTGGCTCTACAGCGGCATTCCGGTATAGCCGGGGCGGGGCGTCAGCCCCGCTCGCGCAGCTTGAAGCGCTGCAGCTTGCCGGTCTCGGTCCGCGGCAGCGTCTCGACGAATTCGATCCTGCGCGGGTACTTGTAGGGCGCGATCGTCGCCTTCACGAAGTCCTGCAGCGCGCGCGCCATCGGCTCGTTCGCGGTGTAGCCGGGTTTCAGGATCACGAAGGCCTTGACGATCTGGCCGCGCTCCTCGTCGGGTACGCCCACGACGCCGCATTCGGCGACGGCCTCGTGGTTGAGCAGCACCGACTCGACCTCCGGACCGGCGATGTTGTAGCCGGCCGAGATGATCATGTCGTCGGTGCGCGCCTGGTAGTAGAAGTAGCCGTCCGCGTCCATCGAGTAGGCATCGCCGGTGACGTTCCAGCCGCCCTCGACGTAGATCTTCTGCCGCTCGTCGGCGAGATAGCGGCAGCCGGTCGGGCCCTTCACGGCGAGGCGGCCGACCACGCCCGGCGGGCAGGGGTTGCCCGCCGCGTCGAGCACGGTCGCGCGGTAACCGGGGATGGCGTAGCCGGTCGCCCCGCGGCGCACGCGCTCGACCGTGTGCGACACGAACATGTGG
>Ga0209514_10003700_pt1 | contig 21467 bp, 19 predicted proteins | sample Subgrocontami58m_FD_187452 | JGI IMG/M metagenome (GOLD analysis project Ga0209514, IMG submission 187452) | Subsurface groundwater microbial communities from S. Glens Falls, New York, USA - GMW37 contaminated, 5.8 m (SPAdes) (version 3) | ecosystem: Environmental > Aquatic > Deep subsurface >...
CGAGCTGGATGACGCCCGCCGGCACGCCGGCATCGACGAAGGCCTTGATGAGCTGGGCGCACGAGCCCGGCGCGTCCTCCGGTCCCTTGATGATGATCGAGCAGCCGGTGGCGAGCGCCGCCGACGCCTTGCGCACGACCTGGTTGATCGGAAAGTTCCACGGCGTGAAGGCGGCGACCGGGCCGACCGGCTCCTTCATCACGAGCTGGTAGACGTTCTCGGCGCGCGCCGGCACGACGCGGCCGTAGGTGCGGCGGCCTTCCTCGGCCATCCAGTCGATGATGTCGGCGGCGAGGTTGGTCTCGATCTTGGCCTCGTAGAGCGGCTTGCCCTGCTCCATGGTCATGATCGTGGCGATCTCGTCGAGACGCTGGCGCATCAGCTCGCCAGCCTTGCGCATGATCTTGTAGCGCTCGAAGGCCGAGACCTTCTTCCACTGCCTGAACCCCTTGTCGGCGGCGGCGAGCGCGCGGTCGAGATCGGCGGTCTCGGCGTGGGCGACCTGGCCGATCACCTCCTCGGTCGCCGGATTGATGACGGGAATGGTGCGGCCCTTGGACCCCTCGGTCCAGGCACCGTCGATCATCAGGGAGACATCGCTGTAGGTCATGGTGTTCCTCTTTCTCTAGCTTCCGCGATAGGTCGAATAGCTCCAGGGCGTGCAAAGCAGCGGCACGTGATAATGCCCTTCCGGCTCGGCAATGGAAAAGCGCAACGGCACGATGTCGAGGAACGGCGGATCGCCCTGCTCGATACCCCTGCTGCGAAAATGGTCCCCGACGCCGAAGCGCAGCTCGTAGCGCCCGATCGGCAGCGGGCGGTCGCCGATCAGCGGCCGGTCGGTGCGGCCGTCGGCATTGGTGATGGCCGTGGCGATGCGATGCGCAGTCCTGCCGGCGAATTCATAAAGCTCGACCGCGACGCCCGCGGCAGGCCGGCCGGCATGGGTGTCGAGCACGTGGGTGCTGAGGCGTCCGGTCACCCTGGGCATGCCGTCGCCCGTCACCTTGGCCGCGACGCGCAGCCGCGTGATGTGGAAGATCTCCAGCAGGGCCGCGGCAAACTCGGTGGCGACATCGTGGCCGAGGCGGCGCTCGAACTGCGCCAGGATCGAGTCGCGTGTGTGGCGCCGCACGCAGATGATGAACGGAAAGCCGAACTTCGCCCTGTAGGCGTCGTTCAGGCGGTGGAAGCGCGCGAAATCGGCGTCATCGAGCGAATCGAGGCCGACGCTCGACTGCTCGCTCCTGGAATCGGCGGTGATCGCGCCGGCGCGGGCGGCCTTGCCGGCGAGGTCGGGATGGCCGCGCAGGAACTCGAGCTGACGCTCGCGGGGCGCCGCCCGCACCGCTCCCATCATCGCCTCGTGCAGGGCCGTCACGCTCGGGAACGGGCATTTGGCCCACGCCGCCTCGGCGACCCAGGGGGCCAATTCGAAGGTTTCGCCGACCGCTCCCGAAAAGGCCGGAAGGGTCATTCGATTGAGGTCGGCCAGCGGCAGCGTCATGGCGGCCGACCTAGCACGGCCGGTCTTCGGTCTCTATAGTCCGGTCAGCAAAATCAAAAGGGAGGGGTCGCATGACCGACCGCAATCAATTCACCCGCCGCCTCCTCGGCAAGGCGGCGCTCGCCGGCGCCACGCTGATCGGCGCGCCGCTGCCGCTGCGTCAAGGCTTCGCACAGACGGGCCCGGCCAACCTCAAGGTCGGCCTGCTGCTGCCGACCTCGGGCATCCAGGCCCAGATCGGCCAGGCCTGCCGGCGCGGCGCCGATGTCGCCAACGATGTGTTCGGCGACATGAAGATGCCGGTCCGGCTCGAGGTCGTGAACTACGACACCGAGTCCAAGCCCGACGTCGCCCGCACCCAGGCCGAGAAGGCGATCGATGCCGGCTGCCACATCCTGGTCGGCGCCTTCGACTCGGGGCAGACGATCGCCATCGCCCAGGTGGCCGAGCAGCGCGGCATACCGATGGTCGTCAACATCGCGGCGGCGCCGCAGATCACCGAACAGGGCTACAAGTTCGTCGTGCGCAACTTTCCGACGGCGCCGATGCTGATCACCGGCGCGCTCGCCCTGCACAAGGAGATCTTCAAGGTCTCGGGCAAGACGCCCAAGACCGCCGTTCTCATGAGCGTCAACGACACCTTCGGCACCTCGATGATCAACGGGATCAAGGCGCTGTTTCCCAAGCTCGACATGCCCTACGAGATCGTCGACACGATCAGCTACGATCCCGCCGCCAAGGATCTCGCCGTCGAGGTGGCGAAAGCCAAGGCCACCAAGGCCGACATGCTGATGCCGGTGAGCCGCCTCAACGACGCCAAGCTGCTGGTCCAGGAGATGGTCAAGCAGCGCTGGGAGCCGATGGGCGTGATGAACCCCGGCGCACCGGGGCTCTACGAGCAGGACTTCCTCAAGACCATGGGCAAGTACGGCGACTTCATGATCTCCAACGTGCCGTGGCTCGACCCGAAATCGGCGATGACCCAGGCATTGGACAAGCGGCACGCCGCCAAATTCCCCAAGGACCAGCTCGATATCAACGGCGGCTTCACCTTCGAGGGTCTGCTGGTCGCGGCCCAGGCGTGGCTCACCGCGAAGTCGACCAAGCCCGGCGACCTGATGGAGGCGCTGCGCAAGACCAGGATCGACCAGCACGTCATCATCGGCGGGCCGATCCAGTTCGACGCCAAGGGTCAGAACGTCACCATCAAGGCCGCGGCGGTCGAGAACCTGAAGCGCAAGCCGACGGTGGTGATGCCGCTCGAATCGGCGGCGGCGCCGCTGGTCTTCCCGATGCCGGGCTGGAACGACAAGCGTCGAGCGTGATCGCGCAGGCGCTTTGACCTCCGACTTTCTTCTGTCGCTCGCGCAGGCCGTCAGCAAGGGCCTGCTGACCGGCATGGTGTACGGGCTGATGGCGCTCGGCCTGTCGGTGATCTTCGGCGTCATGCGCGTGGTCAACTTCGCGCATGGCGAGATCATGGTCGTCGGCATGTATCTCGCCTGGATGGGCTTCGAGTATCTGCAGGTCTCGCCGATGCTCAGCCTGCCGGTCATCGCCGCACTGTTCTTCGCGGCAGGCTATGCCCTGCAGCGTACACTGATCTCTCCGTTCATCGGCCGGCCCGAGCACCAGCAGTTCCTGCTGCTGCTGGCTGTCGCCATTCTTCTGGTCAACGGCTGTCTCGCCATCGCCGGACCCGACTCGCGCAGCATCCAGATGGAGTCGCAGTTCGATTCCTACGATCTCGGCCCGCTGGTGTTCGACGCCGTCCGCCTGCATGCGGCGCTCGCCGCCGTGGCCATCGCCGGGCTCCTGTGGCTGTTCTTCACGCGCACGCGCACCGGCAAGTCGATCCGCGCCGCCGCCGACAACAACATGGGCGCACTGGTCGTGGGCCTCGACGTGCGCCGCCTCTACGCCTTCACCTTCGGCGTCGGCGCCGCCTGCGTGGGCGCGGCCGGCGCGCTCATGATCACCATCATCCCGGTGACGCCCTTCCTCGCCGCCGAATACACCCTGCTCGCCTTCGTCATCGTGATCGTGGGCGGACTCGGCAGCATGACCGGCGCGCTGATGGGCGGCCTGTTGATCGGCGTCAGCGAGGCGGTCGCGGGACTGCTGCTGCAGCCCTCGCTCAAGAGCATGGTGAGCTTCGGCATCCTGATCCTGGTGCTGCTGCTGCGTCCGCAGGGCCTGTTCGGCAAGAGCGGCGCATGAAGCTCATCCGCCGCCTCACCGACGGGGTGCCGTCGCGCGCCCTGTGGGCCCTGGGCGTCCTGCTGGTGGCCCTGCTCGTGGCACCGGCGCTGCTCGGCAAGTACGGCCTCTCGGTCCTCATCCTGATCCTCTACTTCGCCTTCGTCGGCCAGGCCTGGAACATCATGATGGGCTTCGCGGGCCAGCTCTCGCTCGGCCACGCACTCTACGCCGGCCTCGGCGGCTACGTCGCGGCCGGCCTGTTCTTCCACTACGGCCTCGGCCCCTGGGCCGGTGTCTTCGTGGCGGTCGCCGCCGCCGCCGCGGCCGGCGCCATCGTGGGCTATCTCGGCTTCCGTTTCTCCCTGGCCGGGGTCTACTTCGCGCTGCTCACCATCGCCTTCAGCGAGTTCACGCGGCTCGCATTCGATCATTGGGAGTGGGCCGGCGGCTCGGGCGGCCTGTTCCTCAAGGTCGACTCCACGGTCGACGTCTGGAACCTGCGCGGCGGCCCTCTCCTCTTCTACTATCTCATCCTGGCGCTGGCCGTCGGCGCCTTCATCCTGTGCCGTGCCCTGCTCGAAAGCCGGCTCGGCCGTTACTGGCTCGCCATCCGCGAGGATGCCGAAGCGGCGCAGGCAGTGGGCGTGCCGGTGCTCCGCTGCAAGATGATCGCCGTGGTGATCTCGGCCGGCCTGACGGCGCTGGCCGGGGTATGGAACGCCTTCTACTACAACAACCTCTTTCCCGAGACGGCCTTCGCCATGGGCCGCTCGATCGAGATCACGCTGGCGCCGATCATCGGCGGGCTCGGCACGCTGTTCGGGCCCATGGTCGGCGCCGTGGTCCTGACCGGCCTGGGCGAGGTCTTCACCGATGCCAGCGAGTACTTCCACGTCCCCGGCATGAAGCAGATCTTCTACGGCCTCGCGCTGCTAGTGATCGTGATCTACCGCCCGGCCGGAATCTGGCCGTGGCTGGCGGGCCGGCTCGGCATCGGCGAGCGGCGGCCATGAGCGGCGCTCGGCTCGAACTCGACGGCGTCGGCAAGGCCTTCCGCGGCCTGCGCGCCGTACACGACGTCAGCTTCAGCGTGCCTGCCGGCACGATCCATGCGCTGATCGGGCCGAACGGTGCGGGCAAGACCACGATCTTCAACATGATCGCCGGGGTCTACGTCCCTGACGCCGGCACGGTCACGCTCGACGGCCGGAAGATCTCGGGACTGCGGCCGGACCGGGTTTGCGATGCCGGAGTCGGCCGCACTTTCCAGATCGTGAAGCCCTTCAGGGGGCTGAGCGTCCTGGAGAACGTCACGATCGGCGCACTGCACCAGCGCCCGGACCTCGGCGAGGCCCGCGAGGTCGCCGCTTCCCTCCTGGCGCAGCTCGGGCTGCACGACCGGCGGCATCAGCTCGCCGAGAACCTCACCCTGCCCGACCGCAAGCGGCTCGAAGTCGCGCGCGCGCTGGCCACCGAACCCAAGGTGCTGCTGCTCGACGAGGTGATGGCGGGCCTTCGACCCACCGAGATCGACGTGATGGTGGCCTTCCTGCGCGACCTCAACGCGCGCACCGGCCTCACCATCCTTCTGATCGAGCATGTCATGCGCGCCGTGATGGCGCTCGCCCGAGAGGTCGTCGTGGTGAGCTACGGCGAGAAGATCGCCGAGGGAACGCCGCAGGAGATCTCGCGACACCAGGCGGTACTCGACGTCTATCTCGGCGAACAGGAGATGTCGTGAGCGAGGTACTGCTCCGGGTCGACGGCCTCGACCTCTACTACGGCGATGCCCAGGCGCTGGCCGGCGTGTCGCTGGAGATCGCCGCCGGCGAGATCGTGGCCATCGTCGGCGCCAACGGTGCGGGCAAGAGTTCGCTGATCCGGGCCATCCATGGCATCGAGCGGCCGGCGCACGGCACAGTGCGCTTCGACGGCACCGAGATCACCGGCTGGCCGAGCCATCGCGTCTGCGAGGCCGGCATCGGCCATGTCGCCGAGGGCCGCCAGGTGTTTCCCAACCTCACTGTGCTGGAGAACCTCGAGATGGGCGCCACGCCGCGGCGCGCCCGCGCGGCCGAACGGCAGACGCTGGAGCGCGTCTTGAGCATGTTTCCCCGCCTGACCGAACGCCGCAGGCAGGCGGCCGGCACCCTGTCCGGGGGCGAACAGCAGATGCTGGCGATCGGTCGCTGCCTGATGGGCCAGCCGCGGCTCATCATGTTCGACGAACCCTCGCTCGGTCTCGCGCCGACGATCGTCCAGGAGGTTTTCCGCATCGTGCGCCGCCTGAACGAGGAAGGCCTCACCATCCTGCTTGTCGAGCAGAACGTGATGGCGTCACTGAAGATCGCCCATCGCGGCTATGTCCTGGAGAACGGTCGCATCGGGTTGAGCGGCGGCGGCGCCGACCTGCTGGCCAACGACCGCGTGCGGCAAGCCTATCTCGGCCTGTAGCCCGGGAGCCGCCGGCCGGTTGACGGCCGCACCGCCACCCTGCAATTCTTCCCGTCTCCGGTACAGACCGCTGTCGCGTGCGACGTGGATTTGATCTGGGATGGTCGCGGCTTTCCCGACGACGGGAACGCGCACTCTCCCCGGCACGCACCGCCAAGGGGAAAGCAGAAAATGATGAACCGCCGTGACATGTTCAAAGCCGGCATCGCCGCCGGTGCCGTCGGTCTCGCGCCACGCCTGGCGTCGGCCCAGGTCACTTTCGCGCCCGTGCCCAAGGGCTGGCGCACCTTCGTCCTCACCGCGCGCGTGGAGCCGCAGAACGGCGCCAACAGGGCGTGGATTCCATTGCCGACCTTCGAGGCCGCCGACTGGCAGCGGCCGGGCAACGTCACCTGGACCGGCAACGCCCGCACGGTCGAGCGGGTGCGCGACCCCAGATACGGCGCCGAGATGCTTCGTGCCGAATGGGCGAGCGATCTGCGGACGCCGGTGATCGAGGTCACGGCACAGGTGCAGACGCAAAATCGTGCGGTCCGCCTCGGCCAGCAGCAGAGCGTGTTTCCCCTCAGCGAGGCGGAACGCGAGATCAACCTCGCCGCCACCGAGCTGCTACCGACCGATGGTCTCGTCAGGGAAACCGCCGAAGCCATCGTGCGCGGCAAGCGCGACGATACCGCGAAGGCGCGTGCGCTTTACGACTGGGTGGTCGAGAATACCTTCCGCAACGCCAATACGATGGGCTGCGGGGTCGGCGACATCACCACGATGATCAAGACCGGCAACCTCAACGGCAAGTGCGCCGACCTCAACGCACTCTATGTCGGCCTGGCCCGCTCCGTCGGCCTGCCGGCACGCGACGTCTACGGCATCAGGGTGGCGCCCTCGGAGTTCGGCTTCAAGGCGCTGGGTGCCGGCTCGGAAGTCATCAGCAAGGCGCAGCACTGCCGCGCCGAGGTCTGGCTCGCGAGCAGCGGCTGGATTCCCGTCGATCCCGCCGACGTGCGCAAGGTCGTGCTCGAGGAGCCGCCGACCAACCTCGCCATGACAGATCCCAAGGTCGTGGCGGCGCGGCGGGCGCTGTTCGGCGCCTGGGAGGGCAACTGGGTCGCCTTCAACGTCGCGCACGACGTGAAGCTGCCCGGCTCGAACGAACCGCCGATCCCGTTCCTGATGTATCCGCAGGCCGAGAACAGGGCCGGGTTCCTCGATTCGCTCGATCCTGACAAGTTCAAGTACCGCATCACGGCGCGCGAAGTGACGGCCTAGCGCTCTTCGGCGTTTCGAACGTTCGGCCCGCCGGGTATATACCGGCGGGCATGAACGTCCCCGTCCCCGCCACATCGGCCGAGGTCGCCGCGATTTGCCGGCGCTATCTCTGGATGGCGACGTCCGTCTTCTTCCTCGATTTCGCCATCACCGTGATCTTCATGGCGGCCTCCGGCTCATGGGCCAGCGGCTGGCGGCAGGTCGGCAGCGGCCTGCTGCTCCTGCTCGGCGCCAACTGGCTGGTCGTCCGCCACCTGTTCGAGCCGATCCAGCGCTATCTCGACGGCAAGATCCCGTTCGAGGACATCCAGCGTCGCCTGACGCAATTGCCACTGCTGACGGCGCAGACCACGGCGATCCTCACCTTCACCGTCTGGACCTTCCGGCTATCGGTGCCGTTCTGGGCCGATTCGTCGGCCGATATCCCCAAGCCCACGATCGGCGACTTCGTGTCTACGATGGCCGTGCTCACGGTCTTCTATTTCTCCTACACCTACTTCGTCGTCAGCGACTACCTCGCCAGCCTCTGCACTTTCATCTTCAGGCACTATGGCCGCAACCTCGGCCTGTTCTTCGGCAGCTACACGATAAAACTCCTGGTGGCGCTGCTGGTGATCTCGATCGGCCCGCTGGCGGCGATCCTCGCCGATCTCTTTTCCTACGAAGCCGAGCGCCTGCAGGACGAGATCCTGGTCGATGTCGCCTCGGCCGCGATGGGTGTTGTCATTATGGCCTACTTCATCAGCCGCTCGCTGCTACGCCCCCTCCACACGCTCTCGAGCGCAATGACGAAGGTGGCCGACGGCGACCTTAGCTTGCGCGTGCCCGTCACCTCCAACGACGACGTCGGCGAGCTCACCGGCCAGTTCAACAACATGGTCGAAGGTTTGCGCGAGCGCGAGCGCATCCGCGAGACCTTCGGCCGCTACGTCGATGAAAGCGTCGCCTCGACCATCCTGCATCGCGAGGGGCAGGGCGTCCTGGCCGGCGAGACGCGCGATGCCACGGTGCTGTTCACCGACATCGCGGGCTTCACCACCATCGCCGAGTATCTCGCACCCGACCGCCTGGTGACGGCGCTCAACGAATATCTCGAGACGGTGCTGGAGCCGATCCGGGCGCACGGCGGCGTGGTCAACACCTTCATCGGCGACGGCCTGTTCGCGAGCTTCAACATGCCGCTCGCCTGCGAGAACCACGGTGCCGCCGCGGTGCGAGCCGCCATCGACATCCAGCGCGCCGTCGGCCGCCGCACCTTCGGCAGCGAGGGCGTGGCCTTCGCCACCCGGATCGGCATCAGCACCGGCAACGTGATCGGCGGCTCGGTCGGGGCCGGCCAACGCATGAGCTTCACCCTGCTCGGCGATACCGTGAACCTCGCCTCGCGGCTGGAAGAGTTGAACAAGCAACACGGCACGCGCATTCTGGTTTCGGAAAGCACCCGCGCGGCCTGCGGCGGCGAATTCGCATTCGACGCACTCGGCAGCGTGTTCGTGCGTGGTCGCAGCGATGCGGTCGCCATCTTCAGCATCGATCCAAACAGCCAGGGAAGATCTTCATGAACGCGTCCGGATTGTCGTCCGATCAGGTGAAGCTGCAGGCGCGAGCCCGCGAACTGGCGGCCGGGCCGATCGCCAAGCGGGCCGCAGAGGTTGACCGCACCGAGCAGTATCCCTGGGACAATGTCGAGTTGCTGAAGGACGCCAGGCTGATCGGCATGACAATTCCCACGCAGTACGGCGGCCAGGGCAAGGGCTGGCTGGAAGCGGTTCTAGCCATCGAGGCACTGTCGGCGGCCTGCGCCGTCACCGGCCGCATTGCCGTCGAGACCAACATGGGCGCCATCAGCGCCGTGATGGCCTACGGTTCGGAAGAGCAGAAGAAAATGTGCGCCGACATGGTGCTGGCGGGCGACAAGCCCGCGATCTGCATTACCGAGCCCGATGCCGGCTCCGACGCCAACGGCATGACCACGCGCGCCGACAAGAAAGGCAACCGCTACGTCATCAACGGCCGCAAACACTGGATCACCGGCGGCGGCGTCTCGCGCCTGCACCTGATCTTCGCCAAGGTCTATGACGAGAAGGGCGCATTCGAAGGCATCGGCGGCTTCCTCGCCATCCGCGACGAGACCAAGGGGCTGAAAATCACCAAGCGCGAGCCGACCATGGGGTTGCGCGGCATTCCCGAGGCGGTAATCGATTTCGAGGACATGGACGTGCCACCGTCCGCCCTGGTGATCCCGCCGCGCGGCTTGAAGAAGGGCTTCGCCGACCTGATGACCGCCTACAACAGCCAGCGCGTCGGCGCCGCCACGGTCGCGCTCGGCATCGCCGAGGGCGCCTATCGGCTCGCGCTGGACTGGTCGGAGAAGCGCCATCAGTTCGGGCGGCCGATCAACGAGTTCCAGGGCCTGCAGTGGAAGCTGGCCGACATGTCGATCAAGCTCTCGGCGGCGCGGGCACTGGTCTACAACGCCGCGCGCAGCGGCGAAGGCGGCTTCCCCGACATGCTGATGGCGGCCCAGGCCAAGGTGTTCACCTCGGAGAGCGCCATCCAGGTGGTGAACGAGGCGCTGCAGTTCTTCGGCGCACGCGGCTACTCACGCGAGCTGCCGCTGGAACGCATGGCGCGCGACGTCCGCATGTTCACCATCGGCGGCGGCACGGCAGAAGTGCTGCGCAACGTCGTGGCCGGTGCGCTCCTGAAGAAGAAGCTGCCGCAGACGCGCGACGGCTGGGGTACCGCCTGAGCGTCAGCGATTCGCGGTCGTGGCGGCCCAGCCGTCACCGCGACGGTTGAGGCGCATGACCTGGCGTTTGCCGCCCTGCCCTTCTGTCTCCTCGCAGGTGGCGCTCAGCGTAGCATTGCCCTCCCAGACGAGCTTGCAGTCGCCCATGCCGCAAGGCATGCGGCCTGCGATTTCCGTGCTGAGCCCATCGGCCGTCACGCGCACGATCGCGATGTCGTCCTTGGCGTTCATCTGGTCGCAGACGCCGTAGGCGAAGCGCGTCCGGTCCGGCGACCAGATCGGCAGCGCCGGAATGGCGAACACCTTCCCGGTCTTGCGCATCACCAGGGCGTAGAGGTGATCCTCGTAGAAATAGACGCGCACCACGTGAAAGCCGCCGGCCTCGTCGTACCTCTCGTAGAGGTAGAAGTGCAGATCGTCGCCGAAGGCGCAGTCGGAGAGCATCACCACCCTACCGCCCGCCACGGCGATGTGGAGCCTGTCGAGCCAGCGCCACACGTCACGATTGTCGATGATGCGCGGCGCCTCCTTCGCCCAGTTCTCGGAATTGGCCGGCGGCGTATGACTGTTCCATTCGCGCCAGGTCTCGACATCGTTCCAGTTTCTGAGCGCACAGGCACCGGCCGGGGTCCAGGGCTCTTGAGCAAGCGCAAGGCGGGGAAACGACACGAGGGCGGCAAGACAAAGCAGGCGCGCGAGCATTCGAGGGCCCCTACATTGGATGCTTCAGCATAGTCTCCAGACTGACCGAGCGCAGCGTCGCCTCGGCGATCTCGTCGATTTCGGTGAGCACACGCTGCAGCGCGGCACCGATGTCGGTGTCCTCGCCGGGCTCCTTCGCCCGCCGGCCCGGCGCCGGCTCGAACAGGGCGACGATGTCCATCAGGGTGATGCGTCGGCGGTTGCCGGTGAAACGGTAGCCACCCGACGCGCCGCGCTCGGCGTGCACGAGCCCGGCGGCCGAGAGCGTGCGCAGGACCTTGGCGAGATGATGCGTCGACACACCGAAGCGCTCGGCGAGATCGGCCGACGAGAGCGTCTGCGCCGGATCGCGCGCCAATTCGAGCACGGCATAGAGGCCGAGGCGCGTGGCGGTCTGCAGCTTCATCTATAAAGCCTTGTCGAGCTGCAGCGACGGACCCGCGGTCATGCCCTGGGCACGGAAGAACGACAGGATCAGGTGATCCTTGCGATCGACCAGGGTGCGCACGCGCGTCACGCCCTGTGCCTTGAAGCGGGCGGCGAGCGCCTCGAACAGCGCACTGCCCGTCCCTTTCAACCGGAGCCTGGGATCGACCTGGACGGCGAACACCCAGCCGGCCGGCGGCTGACCAAACTCCCAGGCGCGCACTTCGCCGGCGATGAAGCCGGCCAGCGTACCTCTCGCCGTCTCGGCGACAAGAAAGTGCCGGTCCGGTGGCCCGCCGGCATAGCGTTCCAGCATGCCCTGCCAGTAGGCGGCCTTGGCCTGGCCGGTCAGCCGCGCATCGAGCGCGGCGATGGCCGGCAAATCCACAGGTTCGGCGGGTCGGATGGCGGTCATGGGCCTTGACAGAATGCCCTTGCGGCGGGGAAAGTAAATAGGTATTTCAGTACCGAATTACGGAAATGGGAATCAGCATGGCCGAGACCGACGTCATCGACTTCCGCACCGCGCCGGAGCACTACCGGCACTGGAAGCTCAGCGTCGAGAACGGCGTCGCCTATCTCACCATGGACGTGAACGAAGATGCCGGCCTCAGGCCCGGCTACAAGCTGAAGCTCAATTCCTACGACCTCGGTGTCGACATCGAACTGGCCGATGCCGTGCAGCGCTTGCGCTTCGAGCACCCCGAGGTCGGCGCCGTGGTGATCCGCTCGCAGCGCGACCGCGTCTTCTGCTCCGGCGCCAACATCAACATGCTGGGTCTCAGCAGCCACGACCACAAGGTGAACTTCTGCAAGTTCACCAACGAAACGCGGCTCGCCATCGAGGACGCCAGCACCCATTCCGGCCAGCGCTACATCTGCTCGATCAACGGCATCGCCGCCGGCGGCGGCTACGAGCTGGCACTCGCCTGCGAGCAGATCCTGCTGGCCGACGACGGTTCGAGCGCCGTGTCGCTTCCCGAGCTGCCGCTGCTCGCCGTGCTGCCCGGCACCGGCGGATTGACGCGCCTGGTCGACAAGCGCCTGGTGCGGCGCGACCACGCCGACTTCTTCTGCACCACCGCCGAGGGCTTGCGCGGCAAGCGGGCACAGGAGTGGCGGCTGGTCGACCGGCTCATCCCGCCCAGCAGGCTCGCCGAGGAAACCCGCAAGATCGCAGAGGAGACCGCCGCCAAATCGGCGCGACCGAAGAACGCCAAGGGCATCGCTCTGCCGCTGGTCGAGCGCCGTCTCGAAGGAGACACGATCCGCTATCCGCGACTCACGGTCGAGATCGACCGCGCACAGCGCGCCGCCCGCTTCCGCATCAATGGCCCGACGGAGGCGCCGCCGGCCGATGCCGCCGCGATCCATGCGCAGGGCGCCGCCTTCTGGCCGCTGGCTCTCGCCCGCGATCTCGACGACGCGATGATGCATCTGCGGCTCAACGAAACCGAGATCGGCACCTGGGTCCTGCAGAGCCAGGGCGACGGCGTCTTGGTCGAGGCCTACGACGCACTGCTCGCCAGGGAAGCCGCAAGCTGGCTGGTGCAGGAGATCGTCCTCTACTGGAAGCGCACGCTGAAACGCCTCGACGTCAGCTCGCGCAGCCTGATCGCCCTGGTTGAGCCGGGCTCGTGCTTCACCGGCACCCTGCTCGAGATCGTCCTGGCCGCCGACCGCTCCTATATGCTGGATGGCACGGTCGAGGGGTCGAACCTGCCGGTCGCGACGCTGCGACTCACGCCGATGAACTTCGGCCCCTACCCCATGGGCAACGGCCTGACGCGGCTCGCGACGCGCTTTCTCTCGGATCCGAAGCATGTCGACGAACTGAAGGAAGAAATCGGTGAGGCCCTCGACGCCGAGGCCGCCGACGAGGCAGGCCTCGTCACCTTCACGCCCGACGACATCGACTGGGACGGCGAAGTCCGACTGGCCGTCGAGGAGCGCGCAGGTTTCTCGCCCGATGGGCTGATCGGCATGGAAGCCAACCTGCGCTTCGCCGGGCCGGAGACGATGGAGACCAAGATCTTCGCCCGGCTCTCGGCCTGGCAGAACTGGATTTTCCAGCGGCCCAACGCCACCGGCCCCGAGGGCGCGCTGAAGCTCTACGGCACGGGCAAGCAGAGCAAATACGACCGCAAACGCGCCTGACCGGCGGACGCAAGGAGGCAATCATGGCCATCGACTACAGCCAGCTCATTCCCAACAACGTCGACCTCTCGAGCGATCGCCGCCTGCAGCGCGCGCTGGAGAACTGGCAGCCGCGCTTCCTCGACTGGTGGAAAGACATGGGCCCCGACGGCACGTCAGGCTACGACGTCTATCTGCGCACCGCGGTCTCGACCGACGCCAACGGCTGGGCGAATTTCGGCCACGTGAAGATGCCGGAATACCGCTGGGGCATCTTCCTCGCCGGACGCGATCCCGACCGGACCATCGCCTACGGCGACAGCAAGGGGAAGCCCGTGTGGCAGGACGTGCCGGGCGAGCTGCGCTCGACCCTGCGCCGCCTGATCGTGACGCAGGGCGACACCGAGCCCGCGAGCGTCGAGCAGCAGCGCCTGCTGGGCAAGACCGCGCCCTCGCTCTACGACCTGCGCAACCTCTTCCAGGTCAATGTCGAGGAAGGCCGCCACCTCTGGGCCATGGTCTATCTGCTGCACGCCTACTTCGGCCGCGACGGCCGCGAGGAGGCCGAGGAGATGCTGGTGCGCCATTCGGGCGATCCCGACAAGCCGCGGATCCTGGGCGCCTTCAACGAGGCGACGCCGGACTGGCTCTCGTTCTTCATGTTCACCTATTTCACCGACCGCGACGGCAAGTACCAGCTCGCGTCGCTGGCCGAATCGGGCTTCGACCCGCTGTCGCGCTCCTGCCGCTTCATGCTGACCGAGGAGGCGCACCACATGTTCGTGGGCGAAACCGGAGTCGGCCGCGTCCTCCAGCGCACCTGCGAGCTGATGAAGGAGCACAGGACCGACGACGTGCGCGCCCTGGGCGGCATCGATCTCGCGACCATCCAGAAGTACCTCAATTTCCACTTCTCGGTGTCGCTCGACCTGTTCGGCCAGGAGGCTTCGACCAACGCCGCCAACTACTACACGATGGGCGTGAAGGGCCGCTTCCTCGAGACGCGCATCGACGACGACCACCTGCTGACCGACGCCAGCTACGAAATCGACACCGCCGAGGGCGGCCGCATCGTGAAGAAGACGGTGCCGGCCCTGTCGGCACTGAACGAGCGGCTGCGCCAGGACTACATAGAAGACTGCGCCAAGGGCGTGCTGCGCTGGAACAAGATCATCGAACGCGCCGGCATCGACTTCGAGATGAAGCTGCCGCACCGAGCCTTCAACCGTCGCATCGGCGCCTTTGCCGGCATGCGCGTCTCACCCGACGGCCGCGTGCTCTCCGAGGCGGAATGGAAGGCCAACGAGGGCCAGTGGCTGCCGAGCGACGCGGATCGCGCCTACGTCACCTCGCTGATGGGCCCGGCGGTGACGCAGCCCGGCAAGTACGCCCACTGGATCGCGCCGCCGGCCCGCGGCATCAACAACCAGGCGGCGGATTTCGAATACGTCCGGTTCAACTAGAAGTCCCCCGTCCACAAGTCCGGTGTCCACAAATCAGTCGCCGCGGGGACGCCGGAGGGCCGTCCTGTAGTAAGATGGCGGCATGATCGGTAAACTCACCCTGTTGCACAGCCTGCTGGCGGTTGCCGCCTGCGGCAGCATCTACCTTGCCGTCCGCGAGGTGCAGCGGCGCTACATCTCGCAGTGGCGGCTGCTCGCGCCGCCGACCTTGGGCCTCGGCGTGGCGCTGGGCCTCGCCGTGATCCAGATCGCCGCCCGGCAGTCCGCCTGGCCGTTCATCCTGGTCCTCCTGGCCGGCCTTGCCGCCGGCGGGGCGCGCGGGTTCCTGATGCGGATCGAGCACGACATGTACCGGCCGATGGTGGCCGTGTCGCGGCCGGCCAAGCTGGTGCTGGTCTGGGTGGCACTGGCGGTGGGGGGCGCACTCGCGGTCGAGATCGCCGCGGCGAACATGGCGCCTCGGCCGGAAGCCGTCCGCTACACAGCCGCCCTCGTCGCCATGGTTTCGGCCGCGGCGATGCAGGGACGGGCACTCGCCCTCGCCGTCCGGCTCCACAGGCATTTCGCCCCCGTCTGAAGGGAAATTCCGCCGCCGACGCCTTGAACCGGGAGGATATGCGCCTAACATGACGGACGCCGGCAGGGGCCGGCAGGGGTGCTTCGTTCATGCGCAACAATATCTTCCGTCATTTACTTGCCATCGTCGCCGTGGCGATCATCGCGCTGCCGGCCTTGGCCGAGGCGCGCGCCGGCGCGGGCTCGAGTTCGGGCAGCCGCGGCGGCAAGACCGGCCAGGCGCCGGCGCCGACCCAGACCGCGCCCACCGCCAAGCCCGTGGAACGGAGCACGACCCCAACCCAGCCGGCGCAGCAACCGGCCGCGCAGAAGTCGGCGACGGCGGCCGGGCAGCAACCCGGCGGCTTCATGTCCCGCAACCCGTTCCTCTCCGGCCTGATGGGCGGCATGCTGGGCGCCGGCCTGATCGGCATGATGTTCGGCGGCGGCTTCGCCGGCGGCCTCGGTGGTGCTGCCGGCATGCTGGGCCTCCTCCTGCAGGTTGTTCTCATCGGCGGGCTGGCCTACCTCGCGGTGCGCCTGATCCGCGGCCGCATGGCCGGCAACGCCCGGCCCGCGCAGCCGGCTTACGCCTACGCCGGCGGGCCCGTCGCGACGCCGCAGCCGCAGCCGATGGCGCGCACGACCGAGCTGTCGCCGGGCCGCGCCCTGCTCGCCGGCGCGGGTGGCGCTGCGGCGGCCGGCCCCGCGTCGGTGGGACTGGCCATCGCCGAGAGCGACTACAACGCCTTCGAGGGTCTGCTGACCGATATCCAGGCCGCCTACAGCGCGGGCGCGCTGGGCCGGATGCGCGAACTCGCGACGCCCGAAATGGTCGGCTATTTTTCCGAGCAGCTCTCGGCCAACGCGAGCCGCGGCGTCGAGAACAAAGTCGAGCAGGTCAAGCTCGAGCAGGGCGACCTGTCGGAGGCGTGGAGCGAAGGCGGCATCGACTACGCCACCGTCGCCATGCGCTTCAGCATGCTCGACGCGACCCGCCGCCTCGCCGACGGCGCGATCGTCGACGGCAGCGACCGCAACCGGACCGAAGCCACCGAGGTCTGGACGTTCCTGCGCAGCCGCGGCGGCAAGTGGATCCTGTCGGCGATCCAGCAGACCTGACTCGAGCCCGCGTCGTCCCTCACCGGCGCGCCAGGCGCCAACTTCACGGTGTTCGGCGCCGCCCCCAGCGCGACGCCGCCGGCATCCGTGTGACTGATCGACGGAAGGCCGGCGGTATCGATCCGGTAAGTCCGCGAATCTTCCGTCTGAAACAACTCCCTTCGGGGAGCGCGCTGGCTCATTTCGGGTAGTCTGTCGCTGGAGCAGAAGCCGAGGATACGCGTATTGGTTTCCCTGTCAGTCAGAGGGCCGAGAACCACATGCAGTTCCGCTTTTCGTGTCGATGACTCCTCCGCTCGACCCCGCGGTCGCCGGCCGCAAGGGCCGGGCAAAACTGTTCGACAAGGGCTCCGCGGTTCCCCGGCGGAGAGGCGATGCATGACCGGATGCAGGCCGTTCGTCGCCAGCTTGGGCCTGTGGCTCGCCACCGCCCTGGCAGCTCCCGTTTCGGCTCAAGCGCCGAGCTGGACGCTCTACGATACCTACAGCAGCCTTCCGACCATTTCGTTCGCCGACGGGGCGATGAGCCCGGCCAACACCGCCAGCGTTTATCTCAAGATGTCCGGCATCGACGAGGGGAAGAAATTCACGATGGATACCGGGTCCACCGGGATCGTCGCGACGTCGGACAGGTTCAAGCCGGGACCGAACGACGTGGCCCTGGGACCGGGGCAGCAAGTCTACACCAGCAGCGGGATCGTCTACAGCGGCACGTACTATTTGACCGATGTCGTGATCCAGTCCGGCCGCACCACCGACACCGCGATCGCAACGTCGCGTGTCGCCATCCTGCAGGTGACGAACCAGTCCTGCCTGCCGGATGCGAGAGGCTGCAAGCCCAACTCGAACCCGCAGGGCTTCGCCTATATGGGCGTCGGTTTCGATCGTGGCACGAGCGCGTTTTCACCCCCGGGAGGGTACAATATCAATCCCTTCACCAGCATCGTGTCGCTGGCGTCCGGCGCGCCCATCAGCAGCCTCCGACAGGGTTACCGCATCACCAACGACGGCGTCACGTTGGGCCTGGATACGCTCACCACCCGGAACATGGCCTTCGTGAAACTGCTGCCGGACGCTTCGGGAACCCAGCCCTCGCCGGCGTGGCTGGGGGCGCCCATGACGGTTTCGGTGAAAGACGAAGAAGGGAAATTCGTAACGGGCAACGGCCGCATCCTGCCGGACAGCGGCATCAACTACGCCTTTCTGACGCCGGCGCCCGGCACCAAGGTCCCGACCCATGACTGTCCCGATCCTCCCGGCGGCAAGCATTGCATCACGCGCGAAAGCAACACGGAGATCAGGGTGTTCCTTCCGGGGCAACTCACCCCGCAGCTGGCGAACTACCAATTCACGACCGACGGCACCGGCAATCCGCTGCAGCCCTACGTCGTCGAACTGATCAAGGACGGGCCGTCGATCTTCCTGAACACCGGCCGCGAGTTCTTTGCCGGCTTCGACTATGTGTACGACGCTGCCGGCGGATATGTCGGCTACCGCTGGAACGGCGACGCCGACAGTCGCTACGGCCAGGTGACACCGAGCCTCGCACTGACCGGCGACGTCGCCTTGCCGAGCGGATTTGCCTCCGACTTTCCCACCTTCCTCATGGATGCGACGACGCTGTACCAGACGGGCGTCGGCACGATCTCGGGCAACATCTCTGGCTCGGGCGGCCTCACCATCGGCAGCGGCCAGGTCAACTTTCTGGGCACGAACACCTATACCGGCGGCACGACCGTCACCGGCGGCGCGACCCTGGGGATCTACGCCGACTCGGCGCTGGGCCACGCGTCGGGCCGCCTCACGCTGAACGGCGGAACGCTGCTGGCCTTCGCCGACATCACCTCGGCGCGCGCCGTGACGCTGGGCGCCGGCGGCGGCACCGTCAACACCAACGGCAACGACGTCGTATTCGGCTCGGCCGTCACAGGCGTGGGCGGCCTCACCAAGGACGGCCTCGGCAAACTGACCCTGTCGGGCGCCAACAGCTACGCCGGCGGCACTGTCGTGAACGCCGGCACGCTGACGCTGGCGCCGGGCGCCTCCCTGCCCACGAACGGCGCACTCACGGTCAACGGCGGCACGCTCGACTTCAACGGCAACAACGTCACGGTGGGATCCCTGTCGGGCCTCGGCGGCACGATCTCGCTGGGCAGCGGCACCCTGACCGTGGCCGAACCCGGCAGCACCACGCTCGCCGCCGCCATCACCGGCACCGGCGGGCTGGTCATGCAGGGCCCGGGCATGCTGTCGCTCACCGGCGCCAGCACCTACACCGGCCCGACCACCGTCTCGGGCGGCCGGCTGGCCGTCAACGGCAGCATCACCAGCAACGTCACCGTCGGCGCCGGCGGCAATCTCGGCGGCAGCGGCACCATCACCGGCAGCGTAACCAACAGCGGCACGCTCGCGCCCGGCAACTCGATCGGCACGCTCAACGTCGTCGGCTCCTACACCCAGGCGGCCGGCAGCACCTACCAGGTCGAGACCAACGGCGCCGGCCAGGCCGACCGCATCAACGTCACCGGCGTCCCCGGCACCGCCACGATCAGCGGCGGCACGGTGAGCGTCACCGACGCGACCGGCATCTATGCCCCCAGCACGACCTACACCATCCTCAACGCCGCCGGCGGTGTCACCGGCACTTTCACCGGCGTCAGCAGCCTGTTCCCTTTCCTGCAGCCCTCGCTCGGCTACGACGCCAACAACGTCTATCTGACGCTGAAGCCCGGCGGCTTCGCCGCGGGTGCCGCCACGGCCAATCAATCGGCCGTGGGCCGCGTGCTCGACCAGAGCGTCGCCGGCTCGAGCGGCGACTTCGCCACCGTCATCGGCACCCTGGCCACCTTCAGCGTGGCCCAGGGCCAGGCGGCGATGGCGGCGATCAGCGGCCAGAACTACGCGGGCTTCGGCACCGCCAACCTGGGCGGCGGACTGATGTTCATGAACGTGCTCGGCCAGCAGATGAGCATCGCTCGCGGCGGCCAGGACCGCGGCAAGGGCTCCAGCCGCACCGCGCTGGCCCTGGCCTGCGACGTCGCCTGCGACGGCGCCCCCCCAAGCCCGTGGAGCCTATGGGGCAGCGCGCTCGGCGCCACCGGCAGCGTCACCGGCAATGGCAATACCGCCACCCTCACCTACAACGGCGGTGGCGTCGCCACCGGTGCCGACTATCGCTTCGATCCCCGCTTCCTGGCCGGCATCGGTCTCGGCTATGCCAGCGGCAACCAGTGGCTGGGCGGCTTCTCTGGCCGCGGCAGCAGCGACAGCTACCAGGCCAGCCTCTACGCCTCCTTCACCCAGTCGGCCTTCTATCTCGATGCGCTGGGGGGCTACGGCTACAACGACAACCAGATGACGCGGCAGATCCTCATCCCCGGCCTGCCGGCGCGCACCGCGATGGGCCGCACCGGCGCCAACCAGCTGCTGGGCCAGGCCGAGGCCGGCTACAGGGTCGGCATCTACGAGCGTGCCGCCGCCTCGCTGACGCCGTTCGCGCGCTTCCAGGCCACCAGCGTCAACCAGGCGGCCTTCAGCGAGACCGGTGCCAACTCGCTCAATCTCAACGTCGCGCAGCAGACCACCAGTTCGCTGCGCACGGTGCTCGGCGCCGAACTCGCCGGCGCGCTCGACGCCGGCTGGCGGGAGAAACTTGCGCTGCAGCTCCGGCTCGGCTGGGCGCATGAGTATGCCAGCACCTCGCGGCCCGTCACCGCCGCCTTCGCCGGCGCGCCTGGCGCCAACTTCACGGTGTTCGGCGCCGCGCCCCAGCGCGATACCGTCGCCATCGGCCTCGCCGCCGACACCGCCATCGCCGCCGGGGCCTCGCTCTATCTCCGCTATGACGGCGAAGTCGGCACCGGCTCCGACAGCCATGCGCTCTCCGCCGGCATCCGCATGATGTGGTAGACGATCATCCTGCAATCGCGCAGCCTGGCTGGCCTGTCCACGAAACCCGAGCGCGCGCCCTTCGAATGAAACCCGGCGGCATCTCCCTCCACGTCTTCGACGTCTCGCGCGGCATCGCCGCGGCGGGATTGCGCGTCGAGCTCCGCGGCCCCGACGGCAAGCTGCTGGCGTCGGGGGCGATCAATGCCGCGGGCGGGCTCGACCATCCGACGGTGCGCGGCGAAGGCCTGACGGCGACCGGCATCTACGAGGCGATCTTCCACGTCGGCGAATGGTATCGCGCCCAAGGCGTGGCCGTGCCCACTCCGGCCTTCCTGGAAGCCGTGCCCTACCGTTTCGGCATCGCCGACCTCGCGCAGCACTATCACCTGCCGCTCAAGATGACACCGTGGGGCTTTTCACTTTTCCGTGGCGGGGCCTGACGCCGCCTGACACTGGGCATGGCTATTGCTTACCCTCGGTCATGAACGCACCACGGGGGAAGACATGATCGCACGCCGCACAGTCCTTGGATTCGCCGCCACCCTCGCCCTGGGCGGCGCCGCCTCGGCGCAGCAGTGGCCGGCGCGGCCGGTGAAGATCATCGTCACCTTCCCGCCGGGCGGCGCCTCCGATGCCGCGGCGCGCGTGATCTCGGGGCCCTTGTCGGAGAAACTCGGGCAGTCGGTGGTGATCGACAACAAGCCGGGCGGCGGCACCACCATCGGCGCCAATGCCGTGCTGGCGGCCAAGGACGACCACACGCTGATGCTGTCGAACAGCGCGCCGATCTCGATCGCGCCCTACCTGTTCGACAAGCCGCCCTACGATCCGCTGAAGGATTTCGTGCACGTGGCCTATATCGGCTCGGTCGCCAACGCCTTCGTCGTGCGGCCGCAGGTACCGGCCAGGGACATGAAGGAGCTGATCGCCTGGATCAAGGCGCAGGGCAAGCCGGTGCCGTTCGGCTCGGGCGGCCAGGGTTCCATCGGCC